>Ga0187892_10003796_pt1 | contig 26790 bp, 26 predicted proteins | sample MA1701073metaG_FD_139345 | JGI IMG/M metagenome (GOLD analysis project Ga0187892, IMG submission 139345) | Bio-ooze microbial communities from a basaltic lava cave in the Kipuka Kanohina Cave System on the Island of Hawaii, USA - MA170107-3 metaG ... | reverse complement strand
GGCAGGCTGTCGAACATCGCCGTCGTACCCTGGGAACGGCCATCGCACGGATCGCTGCAGAAGCCCGCGAAAGGAATCGCACCGCGCTCGCGCAACTCGCGCGCGGCCTCCTTCACGAGCAACCCGATCTCCCAGTGCCCGGTGTGGTAGCCGAGGGCGATCGGGCTTCCGTTTTCCGCGCGAACGCCGCCCTGCGTGCTAAGGACCAAGAATTGTTTACGACCGAGTTCCGCCGCGGGCCAGCCCATCCCGGCATTTTGCGTCATGCCAAAGATGTGTCCGCTGGCGCTTTCGAGCAACAGCGAGGGCGTCAACGGCAGCGCGCCCTGCGGTCCCTTGGCTTTGGTGCGAACGTCGTAGATGCCGGGACTGGGAGGAAAGATCGGGTCTGTGTCCATGCTACATCGTGAGTTCCATCTTCATGTTCCTTTGCTGGGTCTGTTTGTAGTAGCGCGATTCAGCGCGCGGTGCGGCCGCATTCGGCCGGACCACGCCGAACCGCGCGATGAATCGCGCTACTACAACCCACTATAGTTCAAACCCGTTGTTTCGCCTGCAACAACCGCTGCCGCGCCCTTTCCTCTTCGCGCGCCCAGGCGCTGACCACCGCGCTGACCATCATTCCGCAAACGGCTTCCACCAGGTTGCGATGCTCGTTCCCAAACGGCGCACCGCGCCGGGTGAGCGAAATGAACCCGATCACCTTGCCCTCCGACACCAGCGCGCTGGCCAGAACGAAATTGCCGGGCGCCGTCTCGGACACGATCGTCTGCTTTCCCGCATCGAAGTCGCGCACCAACGGACTCTGCCTCGTGTGCGCAACCGCCTGGGACCCGTCCGGCCACGCGCTGGCGGGCTCGAATTCTTCGCTGAACAAATTCCACAGATGGAAACAGACCTGTTCCGCTTGCGGGACGAACAAACGAAGCCGCTCCACCACTTCGCGCGTCAACTCCGGCAGCGCAGGCGCGCGGCCCAACAGTTTGCCGAGGTCGAACACGGCGCTGAGTTCCTGGCTGGTGTGTTCCAGCCGCTCGAAGAGCACCCGGCTGGCGCTCACGAAAATCTGCTGGGCGGAATGCGGGTCGTCCTGGGCGAATCGCTGAAAGGCGTCGCGCGTCAGCCGCAAGACCTTCGCGTTGTCCCGAGCGATCGCCGTCGCCGAGCGGGGCCGGTCGCCGTACAACGCAGCCTCGCCCAAACTTGCCGGCGGCGCGATGCGCGAGAGCAACTTGCCGCCGCCGTCCTCGCGATGGCCTTTGACGACCTCGATCGTTCCTTCGGTGATGACGTAAAGTTCGGTGGCGGGTTCTCCTTCGCAAAACAGAATCGTCCCGGCCTCCATCGCCTTTTCTTCGCACAACGCGGCGAGCTTGGCGCGGACAGCGTCGTCCAGCCCGTGGAACAACGGGCATTGACGGAGGGCAGTGGGCGCGTCCATGGCGGGCAACGATCAGGGCGCAGCCTCGATCGCCGCGGGATCGTGCGCCACGGCGGCGGCATCGCTCTTGTTGACAAAGCCTTGTCGGACGAGTTCGAGCAGCGCTTTATCGAGGCTGATCATGCCGAACTTCTGTCCCATGTCGATCGCGCTGTAAATCTGGTGCGTTTTCCCTTCGCGGATGAGATTGCTGATGGCGGGCGTGACGACCATGATCTCGCGCGCGGCCACGCGGCCTTTGCCGTCCTTCGTCGGCAACAACGTCTGGCACACGACGCCTTTGAGCACGCTGGCGAGTTGCACGCGCACCTGTTGTTGCTGTGGAGCCGGGAAGACGTCGATGATGCGGTCCACCGTCTGCGGGGCGTCGGTGGTGTGCAACGTCCCGAACACGAGATGCCCGGTCTCGGCGGCGGTCAGCGCGAGCGAGATGGTCTCCAGGTCGCGCAACTCGCCGACCAGGATCACGTCGGGGTCCTGGCGCAGCGCGTGTTTGATCGCTTCCGTGAACGACTTGGTTTGCTGGCCGACCTCGCGTTGGCGGACGATGGACTTCTTGGATTCATAGACGAACTCGATCGGGTCTTCGATGGTGAGGATGTGATCGGGACGCGTTTCGTTGACGAGGTTGAGGATGCACGCCAGCGTCGTCGATTTCCCCGAGCCGGTCGGTCCGGTGACGAGGACGAGACCGCGCGGCAATTCCGCGAACGCCATGATCGCCGGTGTGAGCCGCAGTTTCTCGGGCGGCGGAATTTTGGACGAGATGACGCGAAAGACCGCCTCGATGCCGGTGCGTTGTTTGAGGACGTTGACGCGGAAGCGGGAGACATCGGGGACGGTAAATGAGAAGTCCAGCTCCCAATGTTCCTCCAGCCGCTTGCGTTGGTCGTCCTGGAGAATTTCGTAGATGATGCGCTTGGAATCGTCCGCGCTGAGCACGCCGAACGCGCCGTCGAGTGGCCGGATCTCGCCGCGCACGCGTCCCATGGGTGTCTTGCCGATGACGAGATGAACGTCGGACGCGCCGAGTTCGACTGCCTTTTTGAGGATGCCGGTGATCGAACCGTTGAAGGGGCCGTCAGTGGACTGATTGATTTCATCCGTCGTTGCCGCGACCAGCTTGGGGATTTCGAGCGGCTTCGCGCACGATGGGCACTCGGCGGTCTGGCCGGCAAGGGATTCTTCCACCTCGAGCCCCGCGTTGCAGTGCGGACATTGGAACTTGATATCGGCCATGGTTCGGAGCGCGGATTATGACGAAGCCGAGCCGGGGAGAACAAGGGAAATTCGGCGAGGGCAAGGGGCCGCGACCGCCCCAGAGGGCGGCGTTCCTGCCATGGGCACAAAGACTGAGGCGCCCTGCGTGAAGAATGGGGGAGTTCGCGCTTGACATGGCGCGCGGCGAGAGGAGCCTTGGCCAGTCGAATGCCACATTCGATTCCAACTAGTTTCCTCGTCGGCCCGACGGCGGTCGGCAAGAGCGAGGTCGCGTTGCTGCTGGCGGAGGAGCTCGACGCCGAGATCGTCTCCGCGGACTCGATGCAGGTCTATCGCGGTATGGACATCGGCACCGCGAAACCGACCGGCGAGGAACGCGCCCGCGGGCGATACCACCTGATCGACGTCGTGGACGTGAGCCAGCCGTTCCACGTTGCCCAGTACCGTGCGCTGGCGGCGTCGGCCATCGAAGATATTCAGAAACGCGGCCGGCAGCCGTTGGTGGTGGGCGGCAGCGGGATGTACTTGCGCGCATTAGCGGAAGGCCTGTTCGAAGGGCCGGGCGCCGACGCAGCGTTGCGGGCGAAACTGGAGGAGCACTCGGCCGAGGAACTGCATGCGCGCTTGAAGCGGGTCGATCCGGTTTCTGCGGCAAGAATCCCGGTCGGCAACAAACGCCGGCTCGTCCGCGCTCTGGAGGTGTTCGAGCTGACCGGCAAACCCCTCTCCGCCCAACAGACCGAATGGAAACGCGCCGCGCCCGAGCGCCCCGAGATGATCCTGCTCGAACGCGATCGCGCGGAATTGTGCGCGCGGATCGACCGGCGCGTCGATTGGATGTTCGCCAACGGTCTGGTCGAGGAAACGCGGGCCTTGCTCGAACGCGGCCTCGCCGAGAATCCCACCGCGCGTGTCGCCGCCGGTTACAGGGAAGTGATCGATTGGTTGGAAGGCCGCATCCGCCGCGACGACGCAGTGTGTCATACGAAGCTGCGAACGCGGCAATTGGCCAAGCGGCAATTGACTTGGTTCCGCCACCAAGCTAAGGTCCGAGTGGTGCGGGCCGAGGCGTCCGCGCAACAGACGAAGGAGCGTGTTCGAGCTTTAGTTGAAAATGCACGAGGTTAAGAATCGCGACACCGAGCGCGCGGTGTTGGTGGGATTGGAGCGGGGCGCGCAACAGCGGTGGGATGTCCGGGATTCCCTCGAAGAACTCAGCGAACTGGCGCGCTCGGCCGGCGCCGAAGTCGTCGATTCCGTCGCCCAACGCCTTCCTCAGCCGACCCCGAACTTCTTCATCGGCAAAGGCAAGGCCGAGGAAATCGCCCAGATCTGCGGGAAAAAGGGCGTGCAGACCGTCATCTTCGACGACGACCTCAGCCCGGCCCAGGCCCGCAACCTCGAACGCGTGTTCGACTGCAAGGTGCTCGACCGCACGGAACTGATCCTCGACATCTTCGCCCAGCGCGCGCAGACCCGGGAAGGCAAACTCCAGATCGAACTCGCCCAACTCCAGTATCTGCTCCCGCGTTTGACCCGCATGTGGACCCACCTCTCGCGCCAGAGCGGCGGCATCGGCATGCGTGGCCCGGGCGAAACGCAGCTCGAAGTGGACCGCCGGCGCGTGCAGGAGAAAATCGCCCGCTTGACCCGCGAGATCGAGGAGGTCCAGAAGAACCGCCGCATCCAGCGCGCCGGACGCCGCCGGCATCAATGGCCCATCGCGGCGATCATCGGCTACACCAACGCCGGCAAATCGACGCTCCTCAACGCCCTCACCGGCGCGAACGTCCGCGCCGAGGACAAGCTGTTTGCGACGCTCGATCCCACGACTCGGCGGTTCACGTTGCCGAACCATCAGGAAATCCTGTTGACGGACACGGTCGGGTTCTTGCGCAAGCTCCCGCATCATCTCGTCGAATCGTTCAAAGCCACGCTCGAAGAAGTCGTCGAAGCGGACATTTTGATCCACGTCGTCGATGTCAGCCACCGGCACGTCCACGAACAAATCGTCGCCGTCGAGCAGGTGTTGCACGACCTGCACGCCTGGGGCAAACCGACCGTCACCGCCCTGAACAAGGTGGACCAACTGGCCGACGCCAACGGTCTCGTCGCGCGGCTTCAGCGGCAAATCCCGAACGCCGTGCCGATCTCCGCGAAGCAGAAGGCGGGGTTCGACGCCCTGTTGCAAGAGATCGCGATGGCGCTTGCGAACCGCCGGCGGTACGCAAAGCTGCGCGTTCCGCAACAGAACTACGCGCTCGTGGCCGAGGTGTTCCGTTGCGGCCAGATCATCCGGCAGAAATTCCGAAACGGAGCCGTCGAAATCGAAGCGCGCATCCCGCCGGCGTTGATCGGCCAGTTGGACCGGTTTCTGGTCAAGAGCGAGCAGACTGCAGAATCGTCGTAGAACGCGCCGGGCTACAACGGCAGCGTGCCGCCCACCTGGCTCAACGCTTTCCCATTCAGCATCACCCTGGCGAGGTTGGTGAACGGCGGCAAATGCAGCAGCGTGTGCGCGGGATTCCGTCGGGTCGGCGGCTTGTAATTCAGCCGCAACGTCCGGCTCGACGCATCGTACTGGCCCGCGATCGACAACTCGCCGAACCACGTCGGCACGTTGCGCCAATCGAACCCGCCGTTCTCGAAGAACGCCAGCGGCGCCATCTTCAGCAGGTGCAGGTCGTCGGTCTGTTCGTGGACCATTGCCATCCGCAACAGCATCAGCGCCAGCCCGGCCGTGAAACAATTGCCGGACACGGCGTCGCGCGTTTCGCAAGACACGAAGGTTTGCCGGGAACCGCCGCCGGCGAACAAGCTGTACAAGCCCATCGCGAACTTCTCCCGGTCGCCGAGGTCGAAACTGTGGAAGAGGTTCCAGGAATAACAGGGCTCGCACGACGACATTTCCGCGCAAAGCACGGGCACCTGCCACTCGGACGAGAATTTCCGAAAATGCCGCAATTGCGGCCCTTCCCGGAACCAGCGCACCGCCGCCCGCATGATCGGGTCGTCCGCGGGGAACAACTCGCCGAACACCAGCACCATCGCGCCGGTATCGAGATGGAACGCATGCGCCGCTTCGTATCCTTTCGCCTGGGCGAGCGTCGGCGGCGTGAACGGCACGAGCGTGCCGTCGGGCGCCTTCCACTTCCTCGATTTCCGAACGACTTCCCGATACGCTCGCTGAAAGGCAGCCCGGTACTTGTCCGCCTCTTTGCGGAACTCGATGCCGCGCTTGTTTCCGAGGCGCTCCAGGAGCAGCGCGGCGGTCCGCAACGCTTTGTGCGTCCACGCGTCGTTCCACGCCGACTGGCTCTCGGTACGACAATCGTTGGCGATTGCGGCCGGCAGAATGCCCGGGTGCCCCTTGTGTTTCACCCGTCGCGCGAGTCGGATGAACTCGCACGCCTTCACGATCGGCGCCTCCCATCGCTTCAAAAAGTCGTGGTCGCCAGACATCAGACCATGCGTCGCTGCAGCCCACAGGATCGCCGCGTGATCGGTGATCCAATCAATCGAGGTGAACGTCCGCGGCGAGCCGAGGTAACCGGGGTGGAGCTTCAAGTATGCGCTCGGCGGTTTGATCGTCCCCTGATGACGCCGGTAGGTCTCCAGATACTTGTCCACCTCGCGTCCATGCCCGAGCGCGTCGAGCGACCAGGCGCACAACGCGAACGGCGTCGCCCAGATCGCTTCGTAATGGTAGGAGCCGCTCGGCAAACCGTAGTCGCCGGTCGCGGGGTGTTTCTCGGCGATCATCGCTTCGAGCCGGGGGAAGTTGTCGATCCAACCTTGCACGAGCGGCTCGGCGACGCGGATCGTCGTGCGGGTCTTGAGCTCCCGCCGCCAGAATCGTTCCGTCTCGCGAAGCGCGCCGTCGTAACCCAGCTTGAGTTCCCGCTCGATTACCGCGTCCTCGACCGGCGCGAAGGGGAGCAGCACGTCGGCCTTCCCGCCGACGCGCGCGGGCAGCTTGAGCACCACGTGCACGAGCGTCCCGCGTTGCGGCTCGAAGAAGCTTCCCTTCAATGCGCGCACCGTGACGCCTCGTTGCGCGGGGACGGCGAGCCGGTTGCGCCGACCGTGGAAGTAGGCCTGATCCGCGATGCGCGCGGGAGGTGAATGGCGCAGGAACGCCGGTCGCGACAGGTCTTCTTTGCCCTCGAAACACAACGCGAGCGGATAACAAGGTTCGACGAAGCCGTACTTGAAGTTGATGTTGTTGAACGAGCCCATGCCTGTGCAGAGCGACGGCTTGAGGACGGTCAGGCAGATATGGACGTGCTCGAAGCCGTTGATGAGCGCGATCACGTCGCTGACCTCGAAGCGCACCCAGAGGAACAGCGGTTCGTCGCCGCGCTGGACCGGTTTGCCGCCAGGCACATGGGCGAATTGTCGCTGCCGGATGTAGATGGCGGTATTGTTCATCGCATGTTCGATGACATGGACCGGCGCGGTTCGTTTTTCCCACGAGGCGATGTGCCGGCCATCGGGGTTGTGCGCGCCCATGAGATGGTAGTCGCAACTGCGGGCAGTCGGCTCGTGCGGGGTCGGGAACACGCGCAGCTCCGCGCCGAACACCTCGTCCTCGGGGCGGACATTGTGGGTGAGTCCGATGCCGCCCGGGTGGGCGAGGATGAAGCCGTTGTAGAAGACGTTGAAGTCGTGCAGGTGATCTTTCCAGGATACCGGCGCCCAGTGCCCGCGCTGGTCGGGCCAGAATTCGGATGCTTTCGCCGCGTTCCATTCGTTGCTCATTGGGGTGCCTTTCCGGGTGTGGGAACGCTAGGGAAGCGACCGCGCCATGCCAAGAAAATTGACGGACCGTTGCGCGCGTGTGGTGGACTGGCCCGAGCTACACGAGTTCGAAGCCTTGAGACGCTAAATTAGAACTTGTCGAACCCCAGCAGCGCGACGAGCCGGCTCAAGTCGTCTTCGCCGTAGAACTCGATCTCGATCCGTCCCTTGCGGCGGCCTTTGATGATATGCACCTTCGTGCCAAGCTTCTGACGAAGTCCGTCCTCGATCGCCTCCAGGTGCGGGGCCTGGTTGGTCCGTTTCTTTCGCGAGGGGACCCGGCCGGATTGTTTCGCGCGTTCGACGACCTTCTCCACCTGACGCACTGTCAAACCTTGCCGCATGCATTGTTCGGCCAAGAGCCATTGCTCCTCCCGGATCGTCAGGCCGAGAATCACCTTCGCGTGCCCGACCGAGAGTTGGCCTTTCGCGATCCAGGATTGCACGTCCTCCGGCAATTCGAGCAGACGTAACGCGTTGGCGACCGCCGCCCGGCTTTTCCCGACCTTCTGCGCGACGTCGTCCTGCTTCGACCCGAATCGCTGAATCAACTCGCGGTACCCGCGCGCCTCTTCGATCGGGTTGAGGTTCTCGCGTTGGAGGTTCTCGATCAGCGCCAGTTCGAGCGCCTCCTGGTCGGTGGCCTCCACCAGGATCACCGGCACCGTCGCCAGCCCGGCAGACTGGGAAGCGCGCAGACGCCGTTCGCCCGCGATCAATTCGTAGCCCGTCGCGTCCTTGCGGACCAACAGTGGTTGCACCACGCCCTTCGAGCGAATCGATTCCACCAACTCCTGCAGCGGCTCCTGCTGGAACGTCGTGCGCGGCTGGAATGGGCTGCGGTGGATTTGCTCGATGGGGACTTTGACCACGTTGTCCCGGGCCGGTGCGGACGGCGAAGCCGGAGGCGCCGACGGCGCGGGCACAACGGGTTCGGGTTTGCGGGCGATCCCGCCGCTGATCAACGCGTCCAACCCTTTGCCGAGTGCAACCTTTGCCATATCCGTTCGGGCCGCAGGATGACACAATTCCTCCGGCGTGTCTAGCGCAGCTTCAGCGCCGGTAGTGTATCAGGGTGCATCCCAGTTTGGAGCATGCACCCCGGTTGCTCGCTGGTCGGTGGAATGCAACCGCACCGAGCAACGCCCCAGCCGGTCGGCGCCCAAAAGAACCGCAAGCGAGACGCTCGCGCCACCATGATTCCGGCTGTCTCATCCAGGCTGAGACACTGCCTTCGCCGCGGGCGCGAGAAAACAAAAACCCAGTTCCTCGTTTCCAAGGAACTGGGTTCGTGATGGACTGTGAGTCAGCTCTAACTACGGCCGTTCAGTCGTCTGAATGGCACGGTCGTTAGGCGCATTCGCTCACGCAGTTGCAGTCGCCAACGCTACTTCGTCTCTCTCGTTACGTTCTGCGCCTTCAGACCACGATCGGTGTTGATCACGTCGAACGAGACGGGTTCGCCTTCGTTGAGGGTCTTGAAACCCTCGCCCTGAATCGCCGTGTGGTGGACGAACACGTCGTCGCCACCGGCCTGCGCGATGAACCCATACCCTTTCTTGTTATCAAACCACTTCACGGTACCGCTTGCCATTCAGACTTCACCCCTTTCCAAATTCGGCCGCGCTCAGCGCGTCGGCGCCAAAAGAAAAAAGACCACAGAGGTTGCGCTCTCCTCTGTGGTCGTCCTCCGCACAAAAGTCGCACATCGCAAATCTTGGGCGCGGGATTATAGAGAGGCCGGCAACCACATCAACAACTTTTTGCGGTTGCAACCGATGCGGGCGCTCTTCTGCCGGCCAAGGACACCCTGCCTGCAATCTTGTACGCGAGCGCGCACATGTGATCTTCACGCTCGGGAGGGACATGGTCCGCACGTGTGTTAACGATAAACCCCAGCGCCTTGATCGTGTTGCCTCAAGTTGATGGCGCAGGAATGCCGGAACGCGCTCGATCCATGACGCAGATGCACGCAGATCGATTCCGCAGTTGAATTCGGTCGTGGACACGTGGCACTTCCTCTGAACTCCTTCTTTCTTTTTTGTGGCTCTGCCGCTGCGCAACAGCGGCGCTGCAAGATCGGCGGTGTGGTGGCACCCGTCCTCGGGTGCCGAGGAAAACCGCCCGAAGCCGCCGGGGACGGCGGCCACCACACCGTGGATCCGAACGTTGCCGCGCTTGCAGCGGCGCTGCCCTGCGCGCAAGCAGACGCCGGTTTTGAACTTGAGAGAGAGGAGTAACATTTCGTAGGCTCCTTTGACTGAATGCGAGGCCAATCCGGCGTTGCCCGTAGTCACATGGATAACCCTTCTGGAGTTGGTTATTAGTCAATAGACATGGGTCTGAGCTACCGAATCGGGAAGACGTTCTTTCAGTGCGCCTTTCGGTTGTACTTCCGCGGCTCGGTCAAGGGCGCCGAGCACCTGCCGGCCACGGGTGCCTTCGTGATCGCATGCAACCACGCCAGTTTTCTCGATCCGCCCATGGTCGGTCAGGCCGTGCGGCAGGAGATTTGTTTCATGGCGCGCAAGAGTCTGTTTCGCAACCCGGTCGCCGGGGCCATCCTCCGCAGTTGGAAAGCGATCCCGCTCGACCGCGACGAGGCGGACGTGGGCGCGATCCGCGCGATCTTGCAGGCGCTCAAGCAGGGGCAGGCCGTGATGTTGTTCCCGGAAGGCACCCGCTCGCGCGACGGAAAGCTGCAAGCGGGCAAGCCCGGCGTCGGGTTTCTCGTCGCCAAGGCCGACGTTCCCGTGGTGCCGGCGCGCATTCGCGGCAGCTTCGAGGCGATGGGCCGGGACAAGGCGTTCCCGCGCCCGGTGAAGTTGCGAGTCCATTTCGGGCCGCCGCTGCGGTTTGATGCGTCGAAGATCAACCGGGCCGAACGGGACACCGCCTATCGCAAGATCAGCGAGGACATCATGGCGGCGATCGCGCGGCTGGGAGAGTAGGCCGGCCTCCTGGCTGACCTTCTGCGGGTGCTCAAACAGCGGTCCCTTCGTGCTCGTCCTCCTCGTCATCGTCCTCGTACTCGAATGACGGGCATTGTAATTGCGCATCGAGCGGGTCAGCCAGGAATGGCCGCCTACTGTTTCGCCCGGGCGTATTCCTCCAGCGAACACCAGAAACGCTGCCTGCGAAGAAGCGGCAACGTGAGCGCGAGCAGCACCAGATCGCGAACGAGCAGCCCGCCTGGCGTCTTGACGAAATCCCACCGGCCGAAGCAGCCGCATGTCTGCAAGTCCAACCCTTTCCACTGCACCCAGATCAGCGCGCCGACAAACCCCACGAGCATCCCTGCGATCACCGCGGCGCTCCAGCGCGTGTAAAGTCCGACCAGACAAAACGCCCCGGCGAACAACTCGATCCACGGCAGGACAAGCGCGATGGGCCATTCCCAGGATTCGGGGACGAGTTGAAAGGCGCGCACGGCGGCCTCGAAGTTCTCGCTCGGCACCATCAGCTTCATCGTCGCCGCCACGATGAAGGTCCCGCCGACCAGCACGCGGCAGAGCAATGACAAGGATGGATGATGAACGAAGGATGAGAACTCGCGCTTCGTTCGGGCCGGTTCCGCATTGGATGAATCCGGCTTCATCCCCCCGCCTTCATCCTTCATCCTTTCTTCTGCGCGGCGAGTTCCTTGTCGATCAGACGCACGAAGTCATCGACAGAACGAGGCTGCGGCAGGCGCGAGTTGCCGATGAGGAAAGTCGGTGTGGATTGAATCACCTGCCCGGCCGCCATCATGGCTTGTTGCTGAATGGTTTTCGCCATCTGCTCCGAGTTCAAGCACTGTGCCAGCCGGTTCGTGTCCATGCCGGCCTGCGAAGCGTAGGTCAACCAGAGCGGCAACGGGTTCGGGTCCCTATACCAACTCGCCTGGCGCTCGAACATGAGGTCGGCGAACTCCCAGAATTTCCCCTGCTCCTGCGCGCACAGCCCGGCGAGCGCCGCCTGCGTGGCGACGGGCGGGCCTTGCGGCAAGTGGATGAACGCCACCTTCACCTGACCCGGGTAACGCGACAGGACCTCCTTGACCATGGGCCGAACCTGGGCGCAACGCTCGCAGGTGAAGCTGGCGTATTCGTAGATGGTCAACGGCGCGTTCGGCTCCCCCAGCACCGGCAACGACGAAGTGTCGCCGAGGGAAGCCGGGCGGTTCATCCATTTGATCACCAGGACGAACCCGACGAGCACGACAACGAGAGCGACCGCCAAGCCGATCAACGTCGTCCGCGAGGTGGGCGGGGCAGGCACGATTTGCTCGGGGTCGGGAGGAAGCGGTTCATTGGCCATAATCGAGATCGTCCTGTACTGCAAAAGCACGGTGCGGCCAAGGATTTTCGTCATTGCCGGGCGAGGGCGACCCCCGTATGGTGTCGCCAACCAGAAATCATCATGAACATCATTCAACGTTCGGTCGCCATCTGTGTCATTCTCACCTTGCTGGGCTTGTTCGCCCGAGCCGGTTCATCCAAGACCGTGGACGAGGTGCTGCAATTCACGGTCGAAAAGAGCAAAGCGTACAAGGATTGGACCGCGGACGTCGTCCAGACCATCAGCATGGGCGCCGGCGAAATGCAGCAACGGGGAACGATGGCGTTCAAGATCCCTTCGCGCATGCGCATGCTGCTGACCATGGAGATGATGGGCCAGAGCATGACCAACCTCATCGTCTATGGGGCCGACGGCGTGATGTGGACGGAGATCAACGCCATGGGACAGCGCCAGGTGATGAAGATCGACGCGGAAGGAATGAAGGCCGCGATGGCCCGGGCCGGGGCCGACAGCCAGAACCCGCTCGATGCCGGCGACCCCACCAAGCAACTCGATGCAATGAAACAGATGTTCGATTTCTCGATGGGCGCCGACGAGGAACTCGAGGGTCAGCCGATGTACGTGTTGCTCGGCAAGGCCAAAAATGCCCCGGCAGCGACGAAGGTCGCATTCCCCCAGGGAGGCGCCGCGCGGATCCTGATCGGGCAAAAGGACGGCTTCATCCACAAGATCGAGATGCTCGACGAAGCGAAAAAGCCGGTCATGGTCCACGAGTTTCGCAAGCTCAAGTTCGACACGAACGTGCCGGACACGGAGTTCCAGTACACGCCGCCGGACGGAGTGCAAGTCATGGATATGTCCAAGATGCTGGCGCCCGACGCCGCCCCGAAGGCCCCCGCGAGCGAAACTCCACCGGCAGGAGCCAAGTAACTTTCCGCTCAGGCCCTCGCATGATTCTCCGTGGAAAAGACGTCGCGCGCGGCGCGCTGCTCGAATGCGAGATCGCCGAGCGCAGGATATCGCGAATCGGACCCGCGCGCGGCCCGGCGCCCAAGGGCTGCATTGGCGGAGAAGACCTGTTTCTCGCGCCGGGCATGATCGACATTCAGGTCAACGGCTTCGGCGGCACCGACCTCGAATCTCCGAAGCTGACCCCCGAAGGCGTCGCTGCGGTGATGAAAGCGCAGTGGCCGTTCGGCGTGACGCAGTTTCTCGCGACGATCGTGACCGGCTCGACGGAACGGATTTGCCACGGACTGCGCGCCATCGCCGACGCCGTCGAAACATTCCCCCAGGTCCGCGCGGCCGTCCCGGGCATCCATCTCGAAGGGCCGTATTTTTGTCCCGACGAAGGCCCGCGCGGTGCGCATCCACTCGAACACGTCCGCAAGCCGGCCTGGCCGGAGTTCGAGAACTTCCAGGAAGCCGCGCGCGGGATGATCACGATGGTGACGCTCGCGCCCGAAGTCGAGGGCGCGATTCCGTTCATCGAACGGCTGGCCAGCGAGGGAATCATCCCGGCCATCGGCCACACCAACGCGAGGGAATCGGACATTGATGCCGCGATCAAGGCGGGCGCGAACATTTCCACGCACCTGGGCAACGGCTCGCACAACCTGCTGCCGCGCCACGCCAATTACATCCAGGCGCAGATGGCGCGCGACGAATTGTGGGCCAGCCTCATCGCGGATGGGCATCATCTTCCGCCTTTCTTCGTGAAGAACCTCGTCCGCGCCAAACAAGTGCAGCGCTGCATCCTCACGACTGACGCGATGAGCGCGGCGGGCGCGCCACCGGGGCGGTACTCGGTCGGACAATTCGAAGTGGTCGTCGGCCCCGATCGCCTGGTGCGGCACCCGGTTTCTGCCTGCCTCGCCGGTTCCGCGGCGACCCTGGATGATTGCGTCAGCAACGTCGTGCGCTGGGCGGGCATTCCCCTGGCGGACGGTCTGGCGATGGCGACAACGCATCCGGCCAAACTGCTCGGGTTGAAGTCGGCTGGCATCGAAGCCGGCAAAGCGGCGAACCTGGTTCTGTTTCGCTGGAACGGCGGGATGCAGGTCACACACACGATTCTGAACGGCGAGCTTGTGTACCAACGCTGAGCGAACGACATGAGCAAGGCCAGGATCCGAATCGACGGCATCGTTCCCGTCATTCCCACCCCGTTCACGAAGAACGAGGAGATCGACGCCGAGGCGCTCCAGCGGCTGGTCGAATTCGCGATCCGCACCCACGCGTCGTGCCTCTGTCTGCCGGCGTACGGCAGCGAGTTTTACAAGATGAACGAAGCGGAGCGACATCGCGTCGTGCAGATCGCCGTCAAGCAGGCGCGCGGGCGCGTGCCCGTGCTGGCGCAATCGAACCATCCCTCGGCGAAGATCGCGGCGGAGATCGCCCGGAAGAACGAGGCGCTCGGCGCGGACGTGATTTCGTTTGCGCTGCCGCGACAGTTCGCAATCCCCGAGCCGGACATGGTGCGGTACGCGGAACGGGTTTGCCGGGCGGTGAAGTCTCCGATCTTGATCCAGGATTTCAATCCCGGCGGCGGCACGGTCGGCGCGAGTTTTTGCCGGACGCTCCAGTCGCGCTGCCCGAACTTTCTCTACATCAAGCTGGAAGAACCATTGATGGGCCCGAAGGTGCGCGCGATCCGCAAGGCAACGAAGGACAAGCTCGGCGTGCTCGAGGGCTGGGGCGGGTTGTACATGACGGAGTTATTCGATTTCGGAATTTGCGGGTTGATGCCCGGCACCGGCTTGTGCGATTTGCTCGACGCGGTGTGGCGGGCGCTGAAAGAGGGTCGGCGCGACGATGCGTTCTACACGTTCGAGAAGGTGATGCCGCTGATTTCGTTCAGCCTGCAGAGCCTCGAACTGTACCATCACGTCGAGAAGCGATTGCTGCAGAAGCGCGGCGCGCTGAAGCAAACGCACGTGCGCGACGCCCAATGGACGCCGTTCCGCGAGGCGATCGAGTACACCGACGAATTGATCGAGCGCGTGCTCGGAGAGGTGGACCTGCTGGGGCTGAAACGGAAGCCAGTGTGAGAGACATCTGGAGTTTCAAATTTCCGATTTCAAATCAATTCTCGTCCTGGTTTTCTTCGTCTGCTTCTCGCTTGGGAAATAGCTTCTCATACTTCCGCAGGAAATATTCGATCCGCTGCCGGTGCCGGGGGTCGTTGTAATCCCCCTCGCGAAACCGGCCGGCACCGCCAGCCAGCACGCCGCGCAAAACCCCGCCGATTAGTTCCAAGTCCGATTTCGTGAGTTTCACATTCATGGGTTCCTCCTGTTCCAACCGAACGGCCTTGCGAGCGAACGACAGCAGCAGACTGCATGGCTCGGGGCACGGGATCGCCAGCGTGCTTGCCGGTCGTGACGGCTTTTCAGTCGCCAACTTCGTCCTTTCTTCCACGTCCCAGAGCGGGACTTTCAAACATTCCCCGTCGCTGCAACAACACGCGGCCACGCGACGCACTTCGTCAGCGCCAAGCTTGGTCGTGATCCGGTACATCCCGGTCTGGCGCGCCGCACAAGAGCGATACGAAGTGACTGCCAGCTTTCCGCGCTTCCACGCGTGCCAGTGCGCGACCGCGCCGGGATAGAAGCAATCGAGCGCCGCCACAGCCTTCGGGAAATCCAATCCGACGATCCGCCAGCCCCGGCGAAGGTTCGGCGCGGACCGGAGAGGCCGGTATTTCCCGTCGTCCGTGAACGTGGCAAGCGTCCGCGCGGCAAAGGGGTCCCGGTGAGTGACGAGCGCTCGGGGCGATCGCGAACGATCTGCTTCGTGCCGCAACTCGTACCGCTCTCCGGTCTCGATCCAGACCTGGCCGATCACCGCGGACTCCTTCCCGCGCAGCCATGTCTCAAACGCGCGATGGGCGGGATGCATGCTCAGTTCGCCGCCTGCTCCGCGCGCGCGATCACGACCTCGGCCATACGCGCGTCAGTGCCGACGGCGCCGCAGTAATACACCGAGCGTCCCCGGACCCGGCTCGGCGCTCGATACCCCGCGCCACGTTTCTGCAAGCCGAGCATCGCCGGGATGTCTTCCTGCGTGTGGAGACCGTCGCTGATGAAAAAGGGGACCACGATCAGGTTGTGGCAGCGGGAAAGCTCGAAACATCGTTCGATGCGCGGCTCTTGATCCAGGAAAACCGCGTGGACTTCGGCGTAACGCCCGCGTTCGCGGATCAACTCGACCTGCCGCAGGATCGATTTCGCCGAGTTCTCGTTCTTGTCCGTGCCATGGCCGGCGATGAACAGCGCCGCCGATCCATTGCGTGGCGGATTCGCGCCGTCCGCCTGAACAATTTCGTCCGCGCGATGCAGGATGACCCGCGTCATCGAATCATGTGTCCCGACCGGCTGACCGTAGTGGACAATTTTCCCGCCCAGCCGGCTGGTGGCCTGTGTGACGCCCAGTTCCCGGGGCAGGACCGTCTCAGTGAAATAACCATCACTAATGAAGAAGGGCACCACGAACACTTCGCGCGATTCGATCATGGGAAGGACGAGCCGAAACGACGGCTCCTGTTTCCAAAAACTTTCCTGCACTTCCGCAAAGAGCTTGCGCCGGCGGATCGCGTCGGCTGCGGCGTAGCAAGGCGCGGCGGTGTTGGGGTTGAGGTGCGAGCCGTGCGCCGCCAACACGAGCGCCGCGTGTCGAAATCGCTCCCGCTTGATCACGCCGGTAAGCTAGAGGCTTCGCCGCGAACCTGCAAGCATCCGCCGCCAAAAATAGAACGAGCAGAAGACCCGATTCGATCCTCTGCTCGTTCGAACCAACTTGTCCGTGTCGAGGCGCTACTTGTCTTCTTTCTTTTCCTTCTCCGGGTCCTCGCCGACCACGATGCGGCCCACCGACCGCGGGCCTTCCTTCTTTTCGTACACCGTGCAGGTGCATTTCTCGCCCGCCTTCAAGTCGCCGAGCGTGGCTTCCTTGCCGTCCTTCTTGATCTTGCACTTCTCGCTCAGGACCAGCTTCTCGGTCTTGTCGCCGGCCTTGACCTCGATCGTGCGCGCCGTCGCGTCCACGCTCACGATCTCACACTCCATCTTCGCGCGTTTGGGTGGTTCCCGCTTGGGGGCGCCTTCCGACTTGGGTTCGTCCGCGGCAAACCCCATCCCCGCCCAGGCCACCACCAACGCTCCCGCCAACATGCTTCGAAACAAATGTCTCATACTCGCATTCACCTCCCCCCTTTCCGTCTTGCGCGCGCCATCGTAGGCGGGCGCGAAGGAAAGTCAACGGCGAACCCGATCACAGCCGGGGCGAGGAAAAAAAACGCTTCCGAGGCTGCAGAGATTTCAGGTATTCCTCGGACAAGACCACGACCCGGTGTTTTTCGACGAGATAACCGCATCGCGACTGGCGGCACACTTCCTCGAGCGCCTGCATCACCGTCGCGTGCTCCATCTTGACGTTCACACGCGTGAAGGCGTCTCCCACTCCAAAATGCCGGTAGGTGATGACGACTCCCACTTTCTCGGGGTCGGCTTCCTTCGACTGTTGGGTCAGGTATCGCGCGGCATCGTCGATGGGTGCGTTCAACAGCTCGATCTTGGTCAAGATGATGGACCGCAACCGGGCGTCGGGGGCGGCCATCACTTGTTCCGGTGTGAGCGGTTTGTTTTGGCTGGCGCAACCGCCGGTGAGCAGGGCGGCGTTCAACCCCAAAAACAGGGCGATGATTTGGGCGTGCAGTTTCATTCGGCCGGGTGCGAGTAGATGTACGTCGTCATCATTTTCACCTCGAAGTCCTTCTCATCGACCTTCTGGACAAGAAGGTCGCGCATGGTGACCATGCCCAGCAGTTTCTGGTTTTCGACGACGGGCAGGTGACGGATATCGCGCTGGCGCATCCGCTCCAGGCAAGCTTCGAGGTCTTCGTTGGCTTCTGCGATCACGACCTCGCGGGTCATGATCTCGGAAACCCGGGTGGTTTGGGGGTTGAGTTCCCGGGTGATGACCTTGGACATGATGTCCCGCTCCGAAACGATCCCGGCCAGGCGTTCGCCGCTGACGACGCACACCGCGCCCACCTTGCGCCCGGTCATGTACCGCGCCGCCTGCAAAACGGTCATGTCCTCCGAAATCCGGAACGGTTCGCGATTGCGAACGACTTCTCCGACGCTGTTCATGCTTGCCTCCGAAAATCTCGGTTTATCGGTCGAGAGTCAATCCCCTAATCGGCCATCTCCCGATCGTGGAACAAGATCGTCGAGACACGGATCGTGGTGACCTTGTGGTTGCGTTCGATCTTCAGTTCCAATTCCTTCCCGGGCTTCACCTTTTCGAGCGCGGCGGTGAACTCCTCGGCGTTCTGCACGCGGATGCCGTCCACTGCGACAACGACGTCGCCCCGCTCAATCTTCGGTTGCTGGCTGTCGCTGACGAGAACGCCCTTCTGCACGCCCGTGCCGAGCGCCTCGGCGAGATCAGGCGTCAACGTTTGGACCGTCACCGCCAATCGACTCAGGCGTTGCGCTCCGCCTTCGTCTGCCACTTCGGCGGGGACCGCCATGGCATTCTGCATTACCGACGGCGCGGCGAAGATCGGGGCTTTCACCCTCAACGCCAGGGCGATGCCGTCGCTCGGCCGGCAATCGATCTCTTTGGTCCTGCCCTGCGTCGAGACCGAGAGCGTCGCGAAGTAGGTGTTCGCCTTGGTCTCGGTGATGACGACCTTCTCGACTTTGCTTTCCAGTTCCTTGAGGACGTTTGCCAGCAAATCGTGCGTCATCGGCCGGGGCGGCTTGAAGTGCTCCATCTCCAGCGCGATGGCCTGCGCTTCGCTCATTCCGATCCAGATCGGCAGGAACTGTTTCTCAGCCTTGTCCATGAGGATCACGACGGGGGATTGGGTCGCCTGGAGAACGAACACTTTTTTCACGCGGAGTTCGAGCGGAGCGGGGGCGTTGGACTGGCCGAAGGCGCAAGCTGCGAGGAACAGCCCGGCGAAAAAGCTAAACCGGCTCCAGAGTTTCATTCGGCTGGCAAACAATACTACGCGCCGCCGGGTGGTTCAACTGGAAGCTTCGTTTGCAATCGGCTGATCCCTCTCATGACTTCAACGCGATGGTTGCGTGAGAGCATCCATCGGGGAGACAACTCTGCAAGCATTTGCTTGGAGAAACCAAACTCGGGATACCGCGCACGCGGGCTCCTGGCGCATGAAAGGGTTACCTGGTGAGCGACAACGGACCGCCCCGAAGTTGGCCCGACCGATTGCTAGCGTTGCCTTTCTTCTCGATGTTTGCCCTCATTAAAGGCATCGTGCCACATTCGAGCACATGCCTGCTCAGCCTTCTTGCAATCGGGACAAACAGGAATCTTTGTTTCCTTCAGATCCTGAATAACACATCCGCCGTTAACGTACTCCCATCCATGTGGGAAGCATGCTGGCTTTGCGTTGATATAGCCGGGCGGATAACTGACGAGACCATAACGAACCGGTACTCTTTTGTACTCCATTTTGATGCGGTGGACTTCACAGATGGATACGTCATCTGAGTTGCGGATCGAAGCGCACCCGCACATGACGAGCACAAACACGAAGGCTAGAACTGGAAAGTGCCGCATAATCAACTCACCGCTCGCCCCCTGCCTCCGCTGCCAACGCCTCCAAACTTCCCGCCTTCACGATCTCCTCCTCAATCTCGACGATCTCCCGGATGTTCTGCAGGAACCACGGATCGATGTGGGTGAGCCGATGGATTTCATCCAGCGTGAAGCCGGCGCGCAGGGCGTGGCGGATGTAGAAAATGCGCTCTGCACAGGGCGTGATGAGTTTGCGCTCGATCTCTGCGCGGTCCCGCAACTCGCGCAACCCGCCCCAGCGCCCGCCGAGCAGGCCGAACGCGCCGATCTCGAGCGAGCGAAGCGCTTTTTGCAGACTCTCCTTGAACGTCCGCCCGATGGACATCGCCTCGCCGACACTTTTCATCTGCGTCGTCAACGTCGGATCGGCCTGCGCGAACTTCTCGAACGCGAACCGCGGCGTCTTTACCACCACGTAATCAATCGTAGGCTCGAAGCTGGCCGGCGTGGACTTGGTGATGTCGTTCGGGATCTCGTCGAGCGTGTAGCCGATGGCGAGCTTGGCGGCGATCTTCGCAATCGGGAAGCCGGTCGCTTTGGACGCCAGCGCACTGGAACGGCTGACGCGCGGGTTCATCTCGATGATGACCATCCGGCCGTTCTCGGGGTTCACCGCGAACTGGATGTTGCTGCCGCCGGTCTCGACGCCAATCTCGCGGATGCACGCGAAACTGCCGTCGCGCATTTGCTGCCACTCCTTGTCCGTCAACGTCTGCGCGGGCGCGACGGTGATCGAGTCGCCAGTATGCACGCCCATCGGGTCGAGGTTCTCGATCGAGCAAACGATGACGCAGTTGTCGTTCTTGTCGCGCATCACCTCGGTCTCGAATTCCTTCCAACCGATCAGCGATTCCTCGATCAGGATTTCGCTCACGGGCGACGCTTCGAGCCCGCGCTGCGCCATCGCGTCGAACTCCTCGCGATTGTATGCGATGCCGCCGCCGGTGCCGCCGAGCGTGTAAGCGGGGCGAATGATGACCGGGAACCGCCCGATGTCCCTCACGACGTTGCGCGCTTCGTCGAGCGTGTGGGCGATCCCGCTGACCGGCACGTCGAGCCCGATCTTCTGCATGCACTGCTTGAACTTCAGCCGGTCTTCGCCTTTCTCGATGGCCTCGGCCTTCGCGCCGATCATCTCGACGCCGTGTTTCTTCAACACGCCGCTCCGCCACAGGTCCATCGCGGTGTTCAACCCGGTCTGTCCGCCGAGCGTCGGCAACAGCGCGTCGGGTTTCTCGCGTTTGATGATCTCGGCGCAGACCTCGGCGGTGATCGGCTCGATGTACGTGCGGTCGGCGAACTCGGGGTCGGTCATGATCGTGGCCGGGTTGGAGTTGACCAGGATGACCTTGTAGCCTTCCTCTTTCAACGCCTTGCAAGCCTGTGTGCCCGAGTAATCGAACTCGCACGCCTGTCCGATCACGATCGGCCCGCTGCCGATGAGCATGATCTTCTTGATGTCTTTGCGTTTGGGCATGTCCCTCGCGAAAGAGTCAGGGCGTTATAGCAGAAGGGAAGGGGAGGGCAACAAAAAGTAGTTCGGCCATTCCTGGCCGACTCGTCTGCCGCGTGTACGAAACGGAGCTAGCAAACGAGGTTCGACGCCCGCGATGGCCGGACAGGAATGGCCGACCTACTTCTTCGCCGCCACGCGATTCGCAATCAACGCCGCGGTTGCCCCGGCGCCGAAACCGTTGTCGATGTTCACGACGGTCAGCCCGGGCGAACAGCTTTGCAGCATCGTCATCAGCGCACCTTCGCCCTTCCCGCCGTGGCCGTAGCCGGTGCTCACGGGCACGCCGATCACCGGCACCGGCACCAACCCGCGCACGACCGACGGCAATGCGCCTTCCATCCCGGCCACGACCACCACGCACGACACGTCACGCGCTTGAATTTGCCGCAACGGCTCTGCGAGCCGATGGATGCCGGCGATCCCCACGTCGTAGAACCGCAACACCTCGCAACCCATCACCTCGGCGGTCACGCGCGCTTCCTCGGCCACGGACGCGTCGGCCGTGCCGGCGGCGAGGATGGCAATGCGTCCGCCCGAAGATTTGATTGAGAAACCTTTGCGGCGGGTCACGAGCGTGCGACCGAGCGCGTTGTGATCGATGTCGAATTGCCTTCTGAGTCTGCGGGCGGCGGCCCGGGCGCATTCAGCCACCACGCGCGTAGCCAGCGCCAAGCCCGCCTTCTCCGTCAGCGCGACCAGGATCGAAAGCACTTGCTCGGTGGTCTTCCCCTCGGCGAACACGACCTCGGGGATGCCGGTCCGTTCCCCTCGGTGCACGTCGAGCCGGGCAAACTGTTCCATGACGTCGACGCCGGAACGGGCCGCGAGTTTCGTTTGGCGACGCGACCGGGTTCTTGGATGAATCCGTGACTCCATTTCGATGCGATCATACAGGACGACGCATCGCCCCGCAACCTTCTTGCGAACCCATGCCGTCCGGCGAGCTTGCCCAGACCTTGCACGTATCCTATCGCAACCCTTCGACGACCCCATCGAGTCCCACGCTGCGAGACGCTTTCAGCAACACGACGTCGCCAGGCTGCACAGTCGCCTTGAGCAGCTTTGCCAACTCCTCCCGGCTCCCGCAGTGAGCGCCTGCCCCAAGCGCGGCGGCTTCGTGAATGATCCTGCCCAGTTCACCCACCGTGAACAACGCGTCCACTTTCAGCGAACGCACGGCGCGACCAATTTCCTGGTGCAACGCCTCGCTCTGCCCGCCCAACTCGCCCATGTTCCCCAGCGCGGCGATGCGACGGCCTTTGCACGGCAACGCGGCGAGCGTGTGGAGCGCGGCGAGCATCGAGTCCGGGTTGGCGTTGTACGTGTCGTCGAGGATCGTGATGCCGCGGACCTGAAATACGTTCATCCGATGCTTCGCGGCCTTCGCCGACGCGAGCGCAGCCTGGATCTGCGCCGGCTCGATGGCGAAGTGCAACCCCACCGCTGCGGCGGCAAGTGCGTTGTGAACGTGGTGACGGCCCACCAACCCGACCCGCGTCTCGAACTTCGCTCCCTCCGCGGCGCAATGCACGCCGAGTTTCCCGGTGCCGTCCGCAGCGAGTCCGTGATCGATGCCACGCACGTCGGCGTCGGCTGCGGCAAATCCGTAGCGCCATCGCTTCTTTAACCTCTCCGCAAGCGCGACGATCCGCGGCTCATCGGCGTTCACGAACGCGGTGCCGCCGCTCTGCGCCAGCCAGTCGAACAGTTCCCCTTCCGCGCGCGCGACGTTGTCGAGCGTGCCGAAGAACTCCAGATGCTCCCGGCCGATGTTGGTGATGAGACCATGCGTCGGCTCGGCGATCTCGCAAAGGCTCGCGACCTCGCCGAGGTGATTGGTTCCCAGCTCGACCACTGCCGCCTTGTGCTGGGGTTCGAGCCGCAGCACCGTCAGCGGCACGCCGATGTGGTTATTGAGCGTGCCTTCGGTCTTGAGGATGCGCGTTGTGGTGGCGCCCGTCCCGGGCGCGGGGCGTTTGTCCTGGCCGCCGGGGACGGCGGCCACCACACCGGCGGAAAGAACGGACGCGATCAGCTCTTTCGTCGTCGTCTTGCCGTTGCTGCCGGCGACGCCGATGACGGGAATGTCGAAGTTGCGGCGATGGGCGCGCGCGAGTTCGCCGAGCGCTTTGCAAGTGTCCGACACTCCCACGAGCGCGCACGGCCCGAAGGCGACCTGGTTCAGCTCGAGCCAGCGAACGTCCACGATCGCCGCCGCTGCGCCATGGTCGAATGCCTCCTTCATGAAGTTGTGCCCGTCGAACTTGTCGCCGCGCAACGCGACGAACAACTCGCCCGACCGGATCGTGCGCGAGTCGGTCGAGACGCCGGTAAAGGGCTCGCCGCGCAGGGACTTCAGGTTGTGCGGACGCGCGCCTGGCAGTTGTTCCAACAGTTCGACCGCGACACTCATTGTTGTGAGAAACCCATGGTGTAGCCTTCTGTGAAGGCCGACGCCTCAACACTTCGTGACACGCTCGCGCTTCGCAGATCGCGGCTACAACTCATTTCTGTAGCAGAAATTTCAGGGCCGCCACAATCAAAACGACGCCGAGCAACCGCCGCAATGTCGCCGGCGGAAGATGCCGGACTCCGACATGGCTGCCGACGATCCCGCCGGCCAGCGCCGCGCACGCCATCCACGGCAGTTCGGCCGGCAGGTGCTGGAGACTGGCCGTGTGGCCCGCCAGCCCGGCCACGGAATTCACCACGATGAACGGCGCCGACACCGCCGCCGTTTCCCGCGGCTCGGCCCATCCGAGGAACAGGATCAACGGACTCAGGAAAATCCCGCCGCCCACGCCGGTCATGCCGGACACGATGCCGATGATCGCACCCGTCACGAACGCGACCCACAATCGCGGCGGCGCAATCGTCGGACGCGTCGAATGCGGATTGAGGATGAACCGCAGCGCCGCGATCAGCAGCGCGATGCCGACGATGATCTTGTAGGCGGACACGGGAATCCGCAGCGCTCCTCCAAGGAACGCCAACGGGATCGATGTAACGATGAATGGCCAAAACAAGCGCCAGCAAAAATGGCCTCCGCGGTAGAAGCTCCACGTTGCGACAGAAGCAACCACGATGTTCATCAACAGCGCGGCTGGTTTCATCGTGGCCACCGGCACGCCGAACAACACCATCGCCGCGAGGTAGCCGGACGCGCCGCCGTGGCCGACGGAGGAGTAAAGCGCCGCCGCGGCGCAGATCGCAGGCAGGAGGAACGAAAGTTCAACGTTGCTCATGGTGTCGCGTGGTTGGCTGCGGGATGCCGCACAAACTCTGCGTCGCCGGTGCCCGAATTGGTTGGCGTTTGGAGTTCAAGCTTCAGCGTGTCCGGGGTGCGTGACCCGAGGCAAGCTAAAGCTTGTACTCCCAGCGCAAGCAATGAACACGCTACCCACATGCGGACAGCCGCCCCCGCAACCCCGGCCCGTGGTGGAGATGCATCGGAGTCAATACTTCTCTTCGGCCGGCTCGGGGATCTCCTTCACCAGCCGCGCGATCACGTCCTCGGGCTTTACGCCCTCGGAGTCGGCGGTGAAGTTGGTGCTGAAACGATGGTAGAGCACGGGCTTGGCAATCGCGCGGATGTCGTCGCAGGAAACGTTGAATCGGCCCTGCATCAGCGCCCGGGCCTTGCCGCCGAGGATCAGGTATTGCGCGGCGCGCGGCCCGGCGCCCCATGAAATCCAGTCCTGGATGAATTGCGGCGCCTTGGCGTCGCGTGGACGCGTCGCGCGCGTGAGCGAGACGGCGTAATCGACGACGTAATCGGCGGCGGGGACTTTGCGGACGATTTCCTGCAAGCGAAGGATGTCGTCGCCGGAGAGAACGGCGTCGAGGGCCGCCTTTTGCCCGCCGGTCGTCGAGCGCACGATCTCGCGTTCCTCGGCTTCGGCGGGGTAATCGACGATGACGTTGAACATGAACCGGTCGAGCTGCGCTTCGGGGAGCGGGTAGGTCCCCTCCTGTTCGATCGGGTTTTGCGTGGCGAGCACGAAGAACGGCAACGGCAGGTCGTACGTGTTGCCGCCCGCGGTGACGTGATATTCCTGCATCGCTTCGAGCAGCGCGGCCTGGGTCTTGGGCGGGGTGCGGTTGATTTCGTCCGCCAGGACCATGTTGGCGAAGAGCGGGCCTTTGATGAACCGGAACTGCCGTTTGCCCGAGGCAGGATCTTCTTCGATCACGTCGGTGCCGGTGATGTCCGAGGGCATCAGGTCGGGCGTGAATTGGATGCGCTTGAAGCTGAGATGGAGCAACTGTGAGACGGTCCGCACGAGCAACGTCTTCGCCAGGCCGGGCACGCCGACCAGCAGGCAATGCCCGCGCGCGAACATCGCGATCAGCATCTGCTCGACGACTTCCTTCTGGCCGACGATGACGCGGCCAATTTGTTGCATCATGCCATCGCGGGCGTCCGCTAGGCGTTTCGCGGCCTGCAAATCTTCGTCGCTTTGAATCGGGGCAGCGGTCTTGTCCATGGTATCTACGTCAATAATGTCAGATTCAACCGGGTTCTCGCTCTCATTAACACCCCGCTTCAGCGGGTGGTCGAGGATGAAACGGTTGGGCCCTTCTCCCTGCACTCGGCCCACCCCGCTGAAGCGCGGTGTTAATGAGAGCAACCGCCGGCTCGATGTCCTCAATTCACTTGTAGCTCAATACTACGAGCCGCGCATCATTGCCAAGAACCACGCCGTTGTCCAACACAGAAAACACTTCGAGGTCGTCCACCTTTTCGCCTGCGCGCACGGTGCGGGACGGCGCGTTGGGCCATTGCAACACCGCGGAGCCGGCCGACATGCCGACGATCTTCGCGTCCTTCCAACCGAACGGCGGCGCGTCGATCTTCTCCAGCGTGTACGTCTGACGCGGGATGGACGGGAGCAACTTCTCGGCGCCCGTCGCGTAGGAGTACAGCTTGCCGGCGACGTCGCGGATGGTGTCGGCGGCGAGCAACTTCGCCTGGACGAGCGTTTCCAGCGAGGCCGGATACTCGACCTTCGCCAGGTAATACTTCTTCAGGGCAACCTCGATCTCGATTGTTTCGAGCCGTTGCAACCCGCGGCCCGCCAGCGCGAACAAAGCGCGGCTGAGCGGTTCGGTCGCACGATCCTTCATGCGCGCGACGACTTCCTGGTAGTTCTTGGTGGCCGTGGGCCGGTCAAACGACTCCGCGAGTTCCGCCGCCTTCAATAAAGCGATCTCGCGCCACGGCGAGGTCTGAAGTTTCTGTCCCAGCGTTTGCAACCCGGCCGCCGCTTCACGGGTCTTGCCCTGCTCGAAGTTGGCGGTCGCGGCGGCGAAAGCCTGGAAGAACTCCTGGGGTTCGTCGGCGTCGGAAGCAACAGGAAAGAACAATAGCGCAACGAGGAAGAAAAACGCTTGGTGGGGCCCTCGGGTCATCGTCCTCGTCCTCGTCCTCCGTCGTTCAGTTTCGAATACGACGACGAGAACGACCAGAGATCAATGCGTCAACGCGTACTGGATCACATTCACGCCGATCTGGAACGCGTCCTTGCTGGCGATGCCCATGTTGTACGCGGAAAGATTGCCTTCCCAGCCGGTGCTCAGACTGTACCGGCTATAGACGACCACCGCGCGCTCGTCGATGCTGACCGCCTCCATTACGGGACCGGACAAATCGGGCCGCAGTTGCTTCACGCGGTCCGTGTAGGCGATCTGCCCGATCTGGTAGTGCGTCGAGTACAGCGGATGATCCGGCTGCAGCAGGGCGAGGTCTTTGTCCGGGAACACTTTCTTCATCTCACGACGGAACGCCTTGTCGAACGAATCGCGCCCCACGCACGACTCGGCCAGCAGGAACCCGCCGTTCAACAAATACATGCGGAGCCGCGCGGCCTCGGTCTCGTTGAGCTGGAAATCGTACATGCCGCTGAGGAATAGAAACGGC
>Ga0187892_10003793_pt1 | contig 26809 bp, 28 predicted proteins | sample MA1701073metaG_FD_139345 | JGI IMG/M metagenome (GOLD analysis project Ga0187892, IMG submission 139345) | Bio-ooze microbial communities from a basaltic lava cave in the Kipuka Kanohina Cave System on the Island of Hawaii, USA - MA170107-3 metaG ... | reverse complement strand
CGCAGTTGTTGGGGCGGCGCCGAGGTCCGGCGTTAACCGTTCACTGTTCCGCCCCTCTCCGGCGCTTAAACCTGCACGATCGCGCTAGAGTTCGCAAGAATTGCGATCCACCTACCAACCGTGGTACAACCGGCCAAGCACATCGTGGGGGAGGGGATGAGGGTGGGCGGCCACCTATCCGCCGCCCACCCGTCGTCCTGCATCTACACTGAAGCCGCGGCCTTCGCCGCCTCCGCCTTCGCAGCGACCAGGGTTCCTTCCAGGAGGGCCGTGATGTGGCCCTGAACCTGGCCGACGCGGTCGATGATCGTCTTGAACTCCTCCGTCTGCTTGGTCCAGACGAGCTGATGCGCCTTCCTCTCGCGGTCCTGGAGATCGCGGAGGCCCTTGGCAGCATCGACGATCGCCTCCATGTTGGCGCGGAACTGGGTGCCGCGCAGGTACTCGTAGAGCACCTTCGACTTCTCAGCGCGCTCGTCGATGGAGAGCCCGCTGCGCTCCATTTCGATCAGCGCCTCGCGCAGGACCCGTGCGAACGCAATAGCTCCGGTCGGCGCCACGACGGGCACACCCTTCACGACGGCGAAACCCTTGGCGCCCTTGGGGAAGGTCGCCGAGACGATGACGGCGTGTTGCGCCTGAGCGTGCTCGGCGCCGTGCTTCGCCTGGGCGCACCACTTGTTCTGCCACGCCTTCTGGTTTTTGCACTCGTAGACGATCGCGCCGCAGACCTTGCCGCGGTAGCACACCCTGTGAAGAACGTCCGAGCCGCCATCGCTCTTGGGGAGCCGCTCGATCTTGTCGTCGGTGAAGACGCGCTTGAGCTCGCCGTGGAGGTCTTCCTCCGTCATCTCGCCTAGCTCGTCCGTCGAGCGGTTCGAGAGCTGCCGCTCAAGCTGCACGATCTTCTTGTGGGCGCGATTGAGCTTGCGCTGCGTCTGCTCACGTCCTGTCTCGACGCCCTCGTCGCGCGCCTGCTGGCGAGCCTCCTTCAGGCGAGCGATCTGGTCACGCAGGCCCTGGGTCTTCTCCGTGATCTCGCTCTCCGCCCATTCGCGCGCCTCAGCACGTGCACTGCGCTGAAGCTCTTTCAGCTTCAGCCGCTCGTCGTGCAGGCGCTCGCGCTCGTCCGATACCTGGCGGCCGACCTCTGCCTCCACCTTCTGGACCACCTTCTTGTATTCTGCGCCGCTGATCTTGTGGCCGCAGTACGGGCATTTCTTGTATTCCGACATGTCGCTTCCTTTCTTCCCATGGGTATAGTCAATCACCATCCATCCACCGCGCCATCCGGCCCCAGGCTACTTGTTCAGCCTGCGAGCGGCCTCGTCGAGTGCAGCCTGCGCCTCTCGCACGTCTTTGGCCACCTTCTCTGCCTCAGCCGTGAGAAGGTCGATAAGCGCGTGCAGATGCTTGGATGCGGCGACCCGAAGTTCTCGCGAGAGTTCCGCGACGCCGGTGAAGTCCTTCGTCTCGCCCTCGAAGTCGGTCCTGATCCAGATGCCCCACTCACGCTTGTTCTTGCCGAGGCACTTGCCATAGCCCAGCGAGTACTCAAGGGTGTACTCGCCCATGGGGTTGCCCTTCTTGTCTTCCGCCATCTCTCTCACAGTGAGGATCGGCTCCTCAAGGTGCACCTCGATGCCGAGCGCCAAGGCGTTCAGAGCGGCTTCTGTCTCGCGTAGGGATTGTGCGAGTGCGTCTGACTCGCGATTGAGGGTCTCCGCAGCATCGCGGAGTCGATCGGGTAGGGGTGTCTTGCCTGCGTTCCCAGTCATGGGAAGATCCTTTCTGCCCCGTCAGGGGCTGTTACTAAACCTTCCGGTCCGTTGCCTGCGCGCCTTCCGGCGCGGTTGGATGGTGTTGCAGATTGAACGACTGGAATCGTATAGAGTTCTCAAAATCGAACTATCGACTTGGTCGGCGGTTCATGATGACCAACCGCCCAGCAGAGGAGCGTGACTTGATCGGCGAGCTCGTGGAGGGTATCGGCGGGCGTCTCGTGCCGAAGCGGACAGGAGGAACGCGAACTGGTACGTCAAGAGGGCATCCCGCAATCTGGAAAGCAACGTGGTGCGCGTCAGAGTGGTCGCGCCGTAGCTTGCGCATGATCGTGGAGCAGGTTTTCGCGAGGCGCTCGTAACATGTTCAGAAGATGAGGAGCTCTGCCGCCGCGACCTTCGCGCTCGCCTTCCTGGCATCCTGCACTCCGTCTGCTTTCCGCAGGACCGAGTCCGTGCTCGAAGGCGCGCGGATAGTCCGAAACCGCTTCACGGAGCAGAGGAACGGGCAGGCTGCGGGCGCTGGATTGTTGCTCCTCGACGGCAGCAAGCTGCGCTACGAGTTCACGGACCCCCAAGGGCGGAGAGAGGCCGTAGTCTGCGATGGATCACGGACTCGTTGGTTGGGATTCGAGAAGCGGACCTGTGAGCACATCCCCGAGCTGGCGATACGTGTGCGCGGCCGGATGGCGCGATTCGGGATGCGCGGAGCCGTGCATGGTGCTTCCAGTGCTCTCGACCTCTCCCGAGACGAGGCTCCCTACCAGTTCGTGCGCTTCCAGGCCGACGGCGGCGACCCAGTACGCATGACCTACGACGTGGAGCGCGAGGGGTGGCGGACAAGCCACCACACCGTGGTCATTGAGCGAAGGACTGGGCTATCCCGCACGCACATGGTTCAGGTCAATGTGGGGTGCGGCGACGAGGTCGTCGTGATCGAGAGCTACGAGGAGTTCGTGCTCGATCGGCCGATTGATCCGGCGGAGTTCCGCATGCCCGAGTGAGCATACTGCGTGGGAATCTCAACGAACTTCTTCATCGCGACGGCGGCGGACGTGCGCGCCATGGCCTACGAAGCGGAGAAGCCGCCGCCACACAAGGCTCATCCCACGGTCGAGTCGAAGGGTCTCTATCCCGAGCTCCTCGAACACCTGGCGGAACTGCTCGACGCCGATGGTGACATGGGCGAGCCGGAGCGCGACTGGGGTAAGGACGGCCCCTGGGTTTTCGAGCTGCCCGATGAGCTCGTGAGTGCGCTTTCGCGCCTTCAGGGCAAAGCGCTCGACGAAATCGCGCGTCGATGGGCCGATACTGCGTGCGTCTGGGTAACGGTGCTGGGTCCACTCCTGTCGAGGCTCGCGACGTTGGCGGCCCGCGCTCGATCCGAGAAGAAGGGCGTCTATCTGTGGGTCTGCATGTAGGTTCGCTACATCCCCGCTCTTCGATGGATGCAGGCTGTGCAGAGCCATGGCAGCACCATGCACTCCCACATGATGCTGCTCTTGCGGCCCTGAGCGTCGAATGGAGTGCGCTTGCCGCAGTCGGCGCAGGGCAGTAGCTCGCCGTGCCCGATGCGGATGCGCGGACAGAGCTGACCGGACCGACGACAATATCGGAAGTGGACTCGCGTCCCGATTCTCCTCATGTGGCGTCTCCGACTAACCGACTGCGTCCATGAACCGCCTCTCCCGCAGCGCGTGCGACCGGTCGAAGTAATGCGCGTCCTGCGTCTGGGTCGAGTGCCCAGCCCACGCGGCCACGACGGCGGCGGACGTGCCCTGGAGCAGCAGGCGCGTCTCCCACGAGCGCCGGAGCAATTGCATCGCGGCCTTGACGCCTGCCTTGTGCTTGACCGTGAGCCAGTCCGACGTCTTGCCCAGCTTGTCCGGATCGCACGATCCGTCAGCGCGCTTGCCAGGGACGACCCACCGGATGTGCTGTGGCGCGCGCCGCACTCCTCCTCGTCGTTCAAGATGTCAGCGCAGGGCGCATGCGACCTGCCACGTCGCGGCCACGAGCGATCTGGGTGGGATCGCCGAGTTGGGCACTCCGTTGGGCACTTTCTTGGGTATTGCAGGTCACGCGAGGGTATCGCTGGTTATCGACACTAGCGGAGCCGCGATTGCGCGACGGGACCGCAGTTTGGTGATGGCGGAGAGGCAGGGATTCGAACCCTGGACACAGGTTACCCCGTGTAACGGCTTAGCAAGCCGCCGCAATCGACCACTCTGCCACCTCTCCGCGTCGTGGCCGAGCGCATTGTACTCGCGCACGGGACGGTTTCACGCACTTTCGGCGACGATCACGGACTCGATCGCGGATCGCGCGGCAGACGCTTCTGGCCGCACGTCGGGCAGATGGCAAACACGCCGAGCTCTCCGGTCGCGATGACGTCGACCGGCCTTCCGCATTCGCCGCACGCGACCGGCGGCCGGCAGCGGCAGACGCCGCCGAGGTGCGGGCAGTGGATCACCAGACAGTCCCCCCTGCACGGCAGCTCGCAGCGCCACTTCTCCTTCTGCAGCGCGGCGGACGGCGACGAGCAGCCCGCCGCACAGCACGCCAGCAGGACGACGGTGGTGATCCTGCCCAGCGCGGGGGCGCGCATTCCTCCCGGTTCCGTCATGGAAGACCCAGTGTAGTTCCGTCCTCATGAAAGATGAAGAAAGCGCGGGGGGTGCTCCTCCTCGGCCTGGCGGCGTGCGCCTCCGACGCCGGCCCGCGCGTGCGGCTGCTCCCCGAGCCGCGCGATCCGGCGGGCGACCTGCAGGTCCGGATCGAGGCCGAGCACCACGTCGTGCGCGCGGGCGAGCCGCTCGTTCTGCGCGTCGCGGTGACGAACGTCGGGCTCTCAACGCTCGCGGTTCCCATCATCGAAACCGTGAACCTCGACACGCCCTTTCATTACACGACCTGCTTTCCGTCGCAGGCGTGCGTCGACGCGTACGCGGTGCCGCACAGGCTGCACAAGCGGAGCTGGGCGCGCAGCTGAAGCTCGCCCGACACGCGCTGGCTGGAGCTGGCGCCGGGGCGGACGTGCGCCGACACGATCACGCTCAACGACACGACGCGCGAGGAGGAACGGCTCCCGCCCGGCCCATACGACCTGCGCGTGGGCTACTACGCCTGGCTGATCACGGGCGCGTCGGCCTCCGTCGAGAGCAACGTCGTGCGAATCCGCATCGCTCCCTGACGTATCATGAGGACGTGGCGGACTCGGAGCTGTTCCGGCAGTTCTTCGAGAAGGGCGTCGAAGCGTACTACGCGCTGGACCCGGAGAGCCTGCGGCTGGTCGCCGTGTCCGACAAGCTCGTGCGCCTCTCGGGCTATTCGAAGGAGGACCTGCTCTCCGGCCGCATCCCGCTGCCGGAGCTCATCGATCCCGACTTCCGGCTCCTCCTGCATCACAAGCTCGCCGAGCGCCGGGCGGTCAAGGAGGACCGGTACCTGGCGCGGCTCCGCACCGCCGACGGGAGGCCGCTGGACGCCGAACTCAGGATCCGCGAGGAGACCGTCGAAGGGCGGCGCGTCGTGTTCGGGATCGTGCTCCCGATCAACGTGAAGTGGGTCCTGCCTGAGGGGGCCCTTCCGGCCGGAAGCCGGCTCGGCCGCTACGAGATCCAGGCGGAAGTCGGCAGGGGGGGCTTCGGGATCGTCTATCGCGCGCTCGACCGGGAGCTGCAGCGCGTGGTCGCGGTCAAGATCCTGATCCCGGGGGCGAGCACCGATCCCGCGGTGATGGAGCAGTTCCATCGCGAGGCGCGAGTCCTGGCGAGGATGGGCGCGCACGCCAACCTGGTGCAGGTCCTCGACGTCGGCCGGCAGGGCGCGATGCAGTATCTCGCGATGGAATACGTCGAAGGGCCGACGCTGGCCCAGCTCCTGAAGGAGGACGACACGCTCCAGACTCCCCGCGCCGCCGTCCGCGTCGGGGACGCCGCGTGGACCTGCCGGTTCGCGGCGAAGATCGCCCGCGCGCTGCACTACGCCCACTCGCGCGAAGTGGTCCACCGCGACGTCAAGCCGGCCAACGTGCTCGTCGACGCGGCGGGAGAGCCGCGCCTCATGGACTTCGGGCTCGCGCGGATCGCGGAGCCCGATCCCCTCCTGTCGATGGACGGGAGCACGGTCGTGGGGACTCCCGCGTACATGGCGCCGGAGCAGCTCGCGAGCCCGGACGCGGCGGACGGGAGGGTCGACATCTACTCGCTGGGCGCGACTCTGTACCACATGCTGACGCGCGTCCCGCCGTTCCTCGCGCCGTCACGGGAGGAAGTGCTCTACCGCGTGGCGCGGGGGCTGTTCCGGGCTCCGCGCAGCGTCAACCCGGCGGTGCCGCCGGCGGTCGAGGAGGTGTGCGTGAAGGCGATGGCGTTCGCGGCGTCCGACCGCTACGCCACGGGCGAGGAATTCGCAGCGGCGCTCGAAACCGTTGCACGTTGATTGACGGGCAACGGCTACCTGCGTCGGCCGCGCGAGAACCCGCTGCCGCCGAGTTCCTCCGTCCGCACCGGGAACTGCCCGTTCCGGCCGAGCAGCCGCGCGTACATCTCCGCGAGCGTCTGCTCGCCCGCGGGGCTCTCCTCGATGCCGTGCGCGCGGAACCACTCCTTCGCCTCCGCGGCCGCGAACTTCGGGAACTCGATCTTCGCGATGCAGCGGCCCGGGCGCAGGAACGCGGGGTCGATCTTGTCCACGTCCTCGTTGAACGTGAGGAGGAAGATGTCCTCGCGCCCCTGGCCGAAGAGCCCGTCGGTCATGTTGAGGAGCTTGCCGATCTTGTCGAAGTGCGTGGAGCGGCTCTGCTGGAGGATCAGGTCGGCCGTGTCCTCGAGGATGAACAGGCAGCGCCGCCGGCGGCCGCCCTCGTCGTCCGATTCCCCGCCTTCGCCCGCCATGAGGCGCTGGAGGTGGCGCGCGGGAACGTCGCGCGAGTCGCTGGCGACCTGGTAGTAGTAGCCGGGGTCGCTCGCGAGGCGCTCCGGGTCGTTGACGACGAGGAAGCTGAACCGGGCGCGCCAGTGCATCATGAGCGCGCGGATGGCATACGTCTTGCCGGTGCCCGGCGGGCCGTGCCAGATGATCAGGCGCCCGTGCCCCCACGGCCGCTCCATGTCGAAGAGACGCCCGAGGTGCTCCCGGAGCGACGGCGCGTAGTTCGCGCGGATGTCGTCCCAGCCGGGGCAGCGGAGGAACTGCGTGCTGCGGATGATGTCGCGCCGCATGTAGGAGAAGTCGGCCCAGACGCCGTCCTCCTCCTTGTTCTCGAACTTGAACGGCTCGAGGAGCTTGAGCAGCGCCTCGAGGACGGCGTCGGCGTCGAACGCGCCGGAGAAGACTTCGAGGTGCGCGTACCCCCGGCGCAGCGACGCGTGGAGCACGCGCCCCTGGCTGCGGAAGAGGATCTGCTGGTGCGGGCCGTCCCAGTCGCGCCACACCGCCTCCCATCCCGTGAAGGCGCCGGCGATCTTGTCGACGGTCGCCTGCGGATCGAGGGTCATGCCCTTGCGGGCGGAGGACTTCGGGGCGAAGTCGCCGAGCGACTCCACCCAGGCGCGCCGCTTCAGGTGTCCGCTCTCGTCGTCGGAGATGAGCGAGAGCCTCTCATAGGGTTTCATACCACTTCTCCAAACAGCCGGGCGCACCGAAGGTTGAGTCCGCCGTAAGAGCGGTCGTTCCTTGCGGCGGACTCAACCCTGAGCGTGAGGCCGCGCAAGCGGCCGGAGTCGAAGGGTTTGCAATGGTTCGACTCGCTGCCGCTCGCTCACCATTGAATCGCCCGCAAGGAAGCCACCTATTACGGGCGACTCAAGGCTTGGGTCGCCCCCCTGAGCATACGATATGATCAGGCAATGTCCTCGTACGTTTCCGACGACTCGCGACGCGTCTATATCACGTGGGTGATCGTCGCCGGCGCGCTCGCGTTCCTCGCGCAGTTCGTGGTCCCGCTCGTCATGGTGCTGGCGATGATGCCGGGCATGATGGCCATGAAGATGCCGCGGCTCGAGAACGCCGTGTCCTGGAAGGGGGACGCCTGGTATCCCGCCCAGGCGATACGAGGCTCATGCGGCTCGGCGACGGCGCCGAGCCCCGGGAAGCGGGCCGCGTCGAGGCGACGATGTGGAACGTGCGGCTGGTGCCCGCGGAGGACCGCCTGTGGATCGTCACGGGCGACGCGGTCGGGTTCCTCAAGGACGGCAAGGTCACGATGGAGCCCGCGCGGCGCGTGGACACGCAGTCGGCGTTCCTGCTCGACGGCGCGCCCGCCGTGCTCGATGTGGGCCAGGGGTCCTACACGCTGCTGAAGTGGGACGGGTCGAACTGGAAGACGCAGAAGACCCTTCCGTGGAAGACCGCCTCGCGGTGGTCGGAGGATCTCCGCGTCGTCGTCTGCGACGGGCGCCCGCATACGTTCCGTCACGAGGGCGGGCTCATCTTCCACGCCCCGGGGCTTCCCGAGGGCCCGTGGGCCGACCCCACCGCGTGGACGAAGGTCGGGCCCGTTCCGTGGCGCTGGTCGGCGTTCGACGCGGGGGGCCGGCCCGTCGTCGCGACGATCGACCTGCGCGAGCCGATGGGGATCGTCCGCGCGTTCCGCCTCGGGACCGAGCGGTGGGAGCCCGCGTTCGAGCATCGCGCGATGTTCATGACGGAGGCGGGCGTCGTGGCGACCGGCCCCGACCGCTTCGAGATCCTCTCGCAGGATTTTCCCGGCTCGATCAAACGCGTGCGGGTCGAGGGAGGGCGCGTCGAGTCGGCCGGCGGGGCGCTTCCCTCGTTCATGATCACGACGACCGTGCTCGGCACGCTGCTGAACCTGTGCATCCCGCTGGGGCTCGCGGCCGCGCTGAGCTCCCTCATGGCGCGCCATCGGGTGGCGCGGCACGCGTCGGGCGCGGAATACGCGACGCTCTGGCGGCGGGCGGTGGCGCACGCGCTGGACGGCGTCGTCGCGTGGGGGCCGGGCGTAGCGGCGCCGTTCATCGCGCTGGACCGGCTCGACTGGAGCGACCTTCCCCGTGCGATCGTGACGCTGCTGGCGGTCGGGTGCGGTTCGATGGTCTGGTTCCTTCTGGTCGTGGTCGTGTTCTCGTGGATGGAGGGGAGCAGCGGGCGCACGCCGGGCAAGTGGCTGCTCGGGATCCGCGTCGTGCGCCCCGACGGCACGCCGTGTGGATTCGTGCGGGGGCTGGGGCGGAACCTGCTGCGGATCGTCGACAGCTTCCTGCAGTACGGCGTCGGTCTGCTCGCGGCGGCGTTCACGCCGCAGTGGCAGCGACTGGGCGATCTCGCGGCGGACACGATCGTGATCAAAGACCACCCTTCGCCGTCTCCGCCAAACCCGAACCCCTGAGAAGGCTGCGGGTGGCAGGCCGTTCAACCGTTACCCGTTGACCATCCTTCGCCGACCTTCTCAAACGAAACAGGTTGGGAAGGCTGCGGAGGGCAAGCCGTTCAACCGGTCTACCGCTCCACCGTTCGACCGCTCAACCTCATCTCGCGGCGGGCGATTTCGCGCCAAAGGACGCGTGGATGCTGCGCGACCGGTACGACACTCCCCCAACGACATAGTCGTACTCGACAACGGGGCGGCGATGCACGGTGTCCGGACCGCGGCGGTTCCGAACCCTCTCCGATACGACCTGGGAGAAGACGACCCTGCCTTTCACGCTCGGCCATGAGCGCGATTTGATGTCGAGCGCAGAGCCCCAGATCGCGACTCCCACGATGCCCACCAGGAGCAGCGGGACACCCACGATGGCGATCCGGACAGAAGCCGGTTCATGCCCTCCGTCCCCGCAGCTCCCCCACCACCGCCTCGGCGGCGCCCTCCGCGGCCCGAGCGTCCTCCTCGGCCGGCTCGTCGGGCCCCCAGCGCGCCCGCATGAACGCGTCGGTCAGGACGGCCAGAGGCTCCTCCGGACGGCGCACGCGCACCGAAAACTCCCGCGGCGTCATGTCGGGCCTTCGCAGCAACCCCAGCTTCGCCGCCCGCTCGAGGAACCGCAGGTACGTTCGCACGATCCGGCCGCGGACGCCCGAGTACTCCGGCTCGCGGCGCCCCGCGCCCTCCCCCATCGCCTCCTCGCCGCGCCGTCGCGCCGTCACGACTTCGATCGCCGGCGACGCGTCGGCTTCGCCCCGCCCGCGCAGCAGCGCCCACACCACGATCCACGACACGACCCCCGCGGCCCCCGCCAGGATCGCGAGGTCCCGATAGGCCGCCGAGACCTGCTCCTGCGTCAGCTGCGTCGCGCGCGCCGACCGCACGAGCGGCTCGTATCCCGTCGGCGGCAGGATCGCGAACGTCAGCGCGAGCGCTCCGACGACCGGCAGCACGACGACCGCCGCCTGCGCGAACGCGGTCCCGACCGACGGCCCCTCGCGCGTCGGATACGCCGCGAGCTTGCGCGCGAAGTGGTCGAAGACGAGGAACAGCCCGAGCAGCCCGGCGAAGCCGGTCACGCCGACCGACGCGACCCTTCCGCCCGGCAGCGACGCGAACACCGTCAGCACCAGCGCGTTCTGGATCGCCCCGATGTACCCGCGCCCGAACCCGGCCAGCAGCAGGAACAGCCCCTGCAGCGCCGCGAACATCGCGGCCAGCCCCGCCATGGCGTCCGCGTCGCCGTTCATCAGCCGCATCATGGAGATCGCCAGCAGCGCGCCGTACGGAACCCACGCCGTGATCTGCAGCCGCGCGCGGCTCACGCGGTCGACGAGCTGCGCGAGCGCCGGCGCCAGCGCCTCGCCGAGCACGACCGCCGCGAGCAGCGCGATCGCGATCACCGGCAGAAGCGGCGGCACGCGCGGGTCGGTCGCCAGCAGCGCGTTGGCGACGCAGTGCACTGAGAGCAGGTACATCGTCAGCGCGCGCGCCATCGCGAGCCCGGTCGCGCGGCGCATTACGGCATCCCCCAGAAGAGGTCGGGCCGCCCCAGCTCCCTCTCCAGTTCCTGGTCCGCCCCGACGATCGCCCCCGGTACGCCGCGCGACCGCATGAAGTACTCCAGCTCGCGGCACCGCTCCAGCGCCTCCGCCTTCGGCAGCGGCCACTTGTCGACCGGCGTGAACGAGTAGCTGTTGACGAAGATCAGCAGCGGCCGCACGCCGCGCGAGCGGAACGCCTCCAGCGTCGACAGCAGCCGCGCGTGCTCGACGGAGATCGTCCCGCTCAGCACGCCGACCGTCGACCCCGGCGGATAGTGCGCGAGGTGCTGGTCGACGACCTCCATCAGCGGAGTCGTCCCGTCCTGCTGGAGCTGGATGAGCTCGTGCAGCGCCGCCGTCAGGTGCATCTCGCCGTGCCCCGGCGGCACGAAGAGCGGCTTCGCCCCCTCCGCGAAGAGCTGCACGAAGTCGCCCCGCCGCACCGCCGTCCAGAGGAGCGACGCCGCGACGCGCACGACGTACTCGAGCGTCGACTTCCTGCCGGTCCCCGCCCGGTGCGCCTTGTCGAGGTCGAGCACGAGCGAGAAGTACGGCACGAGGTCGACCTCGACCTCCTTGACGACGGGCGCGCCGCGCCGCGCGGTCGCGGGCCAGTGGATCCGCCGCAGGTCGTCGCCCGGCCGGTAGTCGCGCGCGCCGAGGAACACGGCGCCCTGGCCCGGCCGCCCCGCCGTCGTCTCCTGCGGCGTGAGGCTCGCGCGCGCGCCGAGGCGCTCGAGCCCGGCGACCTCGTACACGCGCGGGAAGACGGAGAAGATGTCGACCTGCGGGAGCGCGCAATCGGCGTGGAAGAGCCCCATCGCGTCGGCCGTCGTCAGCTCCAGCGGCCCGACGGAGTAGATCCCCCACCGCCGCGAGCAGAAGCCCTGGTAGCCGATGCGCCGGCGCCGGCGCGCCCCGAGCGGGCCCGGCTCGATGAGCGCCTGCCGGTCCGCCATGCCCGGCCCGAAGTGGTCGGCGATCTCCAGAAGGTGCGCCGAGGCGAACGAGCGGTTCTCGATGACGAGGTCGACGATGACCGCGTCGTCCTCGAACGCGCTCGGGTAGAGCTCGCGGGCGACGCCCACGCCGCGGAGGCGCCGGCGCGCCGCGACCCACGCGATCACCAGCATGGCGAAGCAGGCGACCGCCAGCGCCACGAGCGCGGAGATCTTGAACGCCATGCCGAGGAGCGCCACCGGCGGCAGCGCGATCAGCAGGAACGTCCGATACAGCGTTGTGCGGGCGCCTTCGAGCATAGTCCTCAGCCCTTGGCCATGAGCCGTCAGCCATTAGCCGGAGATCGTTCGCATTGCCACGCGCCTCCGGCTAACGGCTAAAGGCTGAGAGCTAACGGCTACTTCACCGACGAGGGCTCGTAATCCACCGGGACGGCGACGCCGTGGACCACTTCGTCGACGATCTTCGCGCCGTCCATCCCCTGCACGCGCGAGCGCGGCTTCACGACGACGCGGTGGGCCAGCACGCACGGTGCCAGGCGCTTCACGTGGTCGGGCGTGACGAATCGCGCGCCCTGGATCGACGCGAGCGCCTGCGACGCGCGCATGAGCGCCAGGGCGCCGCGCGGGCTCGCCCCGACCGCCGCGTGCTCGTGGCGCCGCGTCTCCGACGCGAGCCGCTGGATGTACTTCACGAGCGCGTCGTGCACGAAGACGCGTCCGACATCCTTCTGCGCCTCCGCCAGCGCCGCGAGGTCGGTCACCGGCTCGAGCTTCGCGATCGGGTGCTCCTCGCGCTGCGCGATCATGAGGTCCGCCTCCGTCGCGTCGTCCGGATAGCCGACGGCGATGCGGACGAGGAAGCGGTCGAGCTGCGCCTCGGGCAGCGGGAACGTGCCGGCCAGCTCGATCGGGTTCTGCGTCGCGATGAGGAAGAACGGCACGGGCAGAGGGTGCGTCGTCCCGTCGACCGACACCTGCCGCTCCTCCATCGCCTCCAGGAGCGCCGACTGCGTGCGCGGCGTCGCGCGGTTCACCTCGTCGGCGAGCACGACGTTGGCGAAGACCGGCCCGCGCCGGAAGTCGAACGTCATGTCCTTCGGATTGTAGACCGATGTGCCGGTCACGTCGCTCGGCAGCAGGTCGGGCGTGCACTGGATGCGCCGGAACTCCGCGCGGATCGACCGCGCCAGCGCGCGCGCGATCATCGTCTTGCCGACGCCCGGCACGTCCTCGATGAGCACGTGCCCGCGCGCCAGCAGCGCCGCGACCACCGTCTCGACCGCTTCGCGCTTGCCGAGGATGACGCGCTCGACGTTGTCGATCAGACGGGCGTAGACCGGCTTGGCATCGCTCATGCGGGCCTCAGGCGGATCACGAGCTCGCGGGACTGCGGGTCGCGGGTGACATCGACGAGGAGCCGCTTGCGGCACGCCGGGCACTGGATTCTCTGGCCGAAGTCCTGCTTGCGGACGAGCGCGGGCTCGCCGCACGGGCATGTCGTGTAGATTACTCCCGGGCTCGTCTCTTTCCTCGGCGCGTAGGGCGGCGGCGGCTTCGGCTTTCCAGGCGCCGGCGGCTGCCCGAACGTCGCCTTCTCGAACGGATCGTCGAGCGTGAAGGCGACCTTCTCGAACGGGCCCGCGTTCCTCGCCGGCGGGGGCTGCTTCCCGCCTTCGCCGACGCCGCGCGGCGGCGCCTCTTGCGGGCTTCGGCAGGCAGGCGGCGGGTCGGGCGCGGGCCTGCTGCTGGTCTCCCTGAGAACCTCCATCTGGAAGCTGCCGTCCCGCTGCTCCTCCTTCGGCCGCTGCATGACGATCGGCGGCAGTTCGTTGACGCGCACGCCCTTGATGGTCCCTTTCACTTTGGACGGAGTCTTGCCCCGGCGCGTGGGGGTTTTGGTCGGAGGCCTGGCCGGGGGCCGCGCGGCCTGCGGGGCGGGCTTGACGAGCGTTCCGAACAGCGCGATCACCTGCTCGCGGCCGTGGTTGTCGCGCGTGATGCGGACGGTGAACGTGCGGTCGCACTTCTCGCAGGTCTGCGTCTTGCCGACTTCGCGGCGCTCGAAGTAGACCTCCGCGCCGCACTTGCATCGCGCGCGCGCGAACGCGTCGAGCTCCTCGCCCGCGTCGTCGACTGAACCGTCGCGCCTAGCGGGCATTCCTCACCTCAACGGCGGAGGCGCCGGGCTTGCAGTCGGGATCGGAGACCATGAGACGGTCGACAGCCGCGCGCGCGTCGTTCGGGTTCGTGAACCCGCACGTCCGCAGCAGGTACTCGACGGCCGCCTCGCGACCTTCGAAGCGGATGACGCTCTTGACGAGCTCGCGCGTCACGGGAGAAATGCCGTCGGAGTCGAGCCTGGAGGGCGCGCCGAGGGTGATCGGTCCGGGCTTGACCGCGAGGAGGTCCTCGTGGTCCGGGGGCGGAGCGGCCGGCCGCGGCGGCGGCGGCGACGACGGAGCGTCGACGAACTTGATCGGGCCCGGGTGATCGACGCGGTCGAGCTGGGGGGGCGGCTCCTTCGGGGCAGGCGCCTCCTTACGAGCGGGCCGCTTCATGTTGAGCCGTTCCATCAGGCGCTGGGAGAGATCGTCCGCATCGAAGCCGAGGTGCGTCGAGAAGCGCTTGAGGAGCTGCCGCTCCTGCCCCTCGAGCTTGCCGTCGGCGCACGCCACGTCCATGAGCTCCTCGAAGAGCGCCTGCTTGCCGGCGGGGGTCGGGGGGATGGCGACGGTGAACCTCCCCTCCATGCCCTGCCGGATGAAGTCGTCCGCCTCCGACGCGGGCACGCCGAACTCCTGCGCCTTGCGGTCGAGGTACCGGCGCTCCTCGGACGAGACGCGGCCGTCGATGCAGGCGGCGGCGACGAGCGAGGTGAAGGCGCGGCGGGTGGCGGCGTCGACCATCGGAACCTCAGTATACCTAAGACGCCCAAGTAGATTTCGGATTTCAGGTTTCCGATTTCGGACGCCGCTCCCGCCGCTGAAATCCGAAATCTGAAATCTGAAATCCGAGCCACGGTGTAGAATCTCCGCGATGCGTATGAGCCTCGTCCTGCTGGTCCTTCTGGCGCCGGGCCAGGACCGGCTGAAGGACAAGACGGCGGAGGGGGCGCTCGGGATGGTCGTGTGCGAGCACCGCCTCGGCGCGGAGGCGGGCGTCGCGATCCTCGAGAAGGGGGGCAACGCGGTGGACGCCGCGGTGGGGACCGCCTTCGCGATGGGCGTGGCGCTGCCGAGCCATTCGGGCATGGGCGGGCGCAGCCAGCTCCTCGTCGCCATGAAGGACGGGCGCGCGTTCCATGTCGACGGCGGCACGGAGGTGCCGAAGCTCTCCGGCAAGGACGCGGCGACCGACGGTTGGAAGTCGATCTGCACGCCCGGGAGCGTCGCGGCGCTGGCGCTGGCGCACAAGGAGGCGGGGTCGCTCCCGTGGAAGGACGCGATCGCGCCGGCGATCGAGCTGGCGAAGGACGAGAAGCTGATCGCGACGCTCAAGGCGGTCGCGGAGGACTGGACGAGCTTCTACACCGGAGCGCTCGCGGAGGCGATCGACGCGGAGATGAAGGAGAAGGGCGGGCTCGTGCGCAAGGAGGACCTCGCGGGCTACAGGGCGCACAAGCGCGAGCCGCTCAAGTCGACGTACCGGGGGTACGATCTGCTGACGTGCGATCGTCCCGCGTCCGGCATGGCGGTGCTCGAGGCGCTGCACATCCTGGAGACGTTCGACTTCGCGAAGGTGGCGGCGGCGGCCGACCGCGAGCACGTGCTCATCGAGGCGTTGCGGCTGGCGTTCGAGGACCGCGGGCTGCGGTGGGAGGACGACAAGGCGCGGCTCGAGACGCTCGCGTCGAAGGACCACGCGAAGAAGCGCGCCGCGGAGATCGACCTCAAGAAGGCGGGCACGCCGAAGCTGGGGGGCGACGACGAGGGGGAGGACACGACGCACATCTCGGTCGTGGACCGCGAGGGGAACGCGTGCGCGTTCACGCAGTCGCTTGGGCCGTGGCACGGCGCGGGCAAGTCGCGCGCGCTCGGCTTCTACTGGAACGCGACGCAGGGGATGGCGGGGCGGGTGGCGGCCGGGAAGCGGCATGTGACGGGCCAGTCGCCGACGATCCTGCTCAAGGACGGGCGGCCGGCGCTGGTGGTGGGGTCCGCGGGGGAGTCGCGGATCATCAGCGCGGTCGTGCAGACGATCCATCGGACGCTCGACCAGGGTCGGTCGCTGCGCGACGCGGTGTGCGCGCCGCGCTGGCACTGGACGGGGCCGCAGCTGACGGTGGAGAACCGGCTGGCGGTGCGCGAGCTGGAGCACGCGAAGGAGCTGCTCGACGCGCTGCGGTCGCGCGGCTTTGAGCCCCAGGTGTGGCGGTCCGACGCGCACTTCGGGCGGGTGCAGGCGATCCAGTGGGACGCCGCCGCGAAGACGTACCGTGGGGCGGCCGATCCGCGGGGGATGACGGGGGCGGCGCGGCCTGTCGGAAAGATCAAAGATCAAAGATGAGAGATCAGAGGGGGCTTCGCCGCACGCGCGGATTCACCTTCGATCCTGCGCCAGGAGGGACATGTCCCACCCTGTGAACACGCGGCGCGTACTGGCGCACGTGGAGTCGATCCGCTCGCAGCCGAACGGGCGGAGCAAGACGATGTCGCGCCGCGTCCTCGAGCTGCTTCAGACGTTCCTGAAGGCGCACCCGCACGCGAAGGAGGTGCGCGAGGCGATCGGGATGATCGAGGAGGAGCTGGCGGCGGGGGCGCGGGCGAGGCGGATGTCGTTCGGCGAGTTCGCGGCGCAGTGGGTGTCGGCGCGGCGGGCGGAGGGGGCGAACGTGGCGCTGATGGGGGCGTATGTGCGCCAGCGGCTGGCTCCGGCGCTGGGGGAGAAGGAGCTCGGCGCGCTCACGTCGGCGGATGTGAAGCGGTGGGTGGAGTCGCGGCGGGGGTCGCGCTCGTTCGAGCGGGAGCGCGAGCTGCTGCGGTCGATCCTGCTGGCGGCGGTGGTCGAGGGTCGGCTCCGCGGGGTGCCGGGGGAGGAGCATCTGAGGTAGTCGCACGCATCAAGTATCAGGCATCCTGTCGTCGAACGTCCTCCGTTTCACGTCCTGAGTCGCCCGTCTCAGGGTGCGCCGTTCACCGTTGGACGGTTCGTCTCGCACGCTGCGGAGCGCGCATCTCCGTCGATCGGAACGGTGGAACGGCGAACGGCGGAACCCTCCTTCGCCGTCCCTTCCGGACAGAGCACGTTGGGAAGGCTGCGGAGGGCAAGCGGTCGAACGGTTTGGCGCGTACAATCTCTTGTCTCTCCCGGAGGTTCCATGCGTTTCGCACTGGTGCTCCTCGCCGCCGCGCTGCAGGACGACGACCCCGTCAAGGTGCTCGAGGGGGAGCTCGCGAAGCGGATGAAGACGTACGAGAAGTTCACCGTCGGCGCGTTCGGCGAGGCGCTGCGCACGACGCTCCAGATCGCCAGCGTCGCCGAGCAGCGCGGGCTCGAGAAGCGCGTGCCGGCCGTGCTGGAGACGGGGCTCGACACGATCAACAGGGCGATCCTGGCGCTGGAGACCAAGCCGCCGGAGCTCCGCCGGGCGCTCGGATACCTCGACAAGGCGAAGAAGCGGGCGGCGGCCGTCGAGGAGGACGCGAAGAAGGCCTCGGCGCTGCGGTACGGGATCGAGCGCGCGTATCTCGTGTGGCAGACGGAGGTGAACGCGACCGTGAGCCTGGCGAACCTGGCGATCGACTTCATCGGATCGGCCGGCTACGACGAGGCGGAGGAGGCGCTGAAGGAGGTCGAGGAGCGCCTGCCCGCCGTTCAGGGGGCGACGATGGCGGACACGCCCGAGGCGCCGCGCCTGGCGCCGATCTTCATGTCGCGCATCCACCTCGCGCGCGGCCAGTGGAAGGAGGCGGCGGCGGCGCTCAAGCGCGGGATCGACCGCGCGCCGGAGTGGGGCGACCGCGAGATCGACATCAGGAAGATGCACAAGGAGAAGGAGTACGCGCGCATCCGCAAGGCGATCGACGAGAACGCGGCGAAGAACGCCGACGATCCGGACGCGCTGCTCCTGCAGGCGTACGAGGTGTTCTTCAGCGCCGACCGCAAGAAGGCGCAGCCGCTCCTGGAGGCGATCCTCAAGAAGGACGCGAAGAACAAGTACGCGCAGTATTTCCTGGAGAGGATCCCCGACGAGTAGCCGTCAGCCATTAGCCGTTAGCCCTTAGCCAGAGGTCGCTCGGCATGACAGAACACTTCCGGCTTACGGCTTACGGCTAATGGCTAACGGCTTGGGCGGCTGCCCGGAACTCCCGGTACTCGGCGGAGTCGAGCTTCAGCTCTCCCCCCCCGTGCAGCCACACGATCCGCCCGTCGCGATCGACGAGGAACGTGACCGACGTGAAGCGGCGCTCGGACGGCGGCCACGTGCGGTCGAGCACCCGCCAGTCGCGGTCGACCGCCAGCGCGCCCGGCATCCCGATCCGGCGCGCGGCCTCGCGCACGTGATCGGCGGACACGTCGCGGGGGGGCTTGGGGTGGTAGACCGCGACCGCGGCGACGCCCGGCAGGCGCGCGAGCTCCGTCAGCGCGGCCGTCGAGCCGGTGCAGAGCGTTCAGCCCTCCGTCCACCACCGCACGACCGTCGCCCGGCCCGACGGCGCCGCGTCGAGCCACGAGAGCCCCTCGCCGGTCCACGCCTTCCCGATGAGCGACGCGGCCTCGCCCTTGTAGGCCGGCGGCGCGGCGGGGGGCGGCGAGCAGGCAGCCATGCAAAGAAGGACGAACGCTCGCTTCACAAACCCAGTCCGTCGAGCGCGGCGATCAGCTCGGGATACGTCGAGAACCGGCGCTCGCGGTCCGGGTTCATCATGCGGCGGATCATGTCGAGCACCTGCGGCGGCGCCTTCACCTTGAGCAGGTCGGGCACCGGCATGCCCCCCTCGACGTACTCCGCCGCCATCACCTCCGAGCTCGACCCGCTGAACGGCTCGAAGCCCGCCAGCATCGCGTAGAACGTCACGCCGAGCGAGTAGATGTCGGTGCCGATGCCGACGTCGCTGTCGCCGCGCGCCTGCTCCGGCGAGACGTAGCCGAGCGTGCCGACGCGAGTGACCTTCTTGTCGCCGGTCGGGATCTCGATCGAGAAGCCGAGGTCGCAGAGCTTCGCACGGTTCTTCGGGTCGATGAGGATGTTGTCCGGCTTCACGTCGCGGTGGATGTACCCTTCGCGGCGCAGGTACTCGAGCGCCTCGGCAACCTGCCGCACGACCTGCACCGCCAGGCGCGGCGCGAAGCCGCGGCTCTCGGAGATCGCCTGTCCGAGCGACACGCCCGGGAAGTACTCCATCACGACGTAGTGCGTGCCGTCGTGGTGTCCGTACTCGACCCCCTTGACGACCCCGGGGTGGTCGAGCTTGCGGAGGATGCCCGCCTCGCGCTTGAGGCGCGCGACCGCCGCGTTGTCGGCGCGCTCGTGGCGCAGGACCTTGAGCGCGACGGTCGTCTGGCCGAAGACGGGCTGCGCCGTGTAGATCGTGGCGAACCCGCCGTAGGCGATCCGCTCCTGGACCTTGTAGCCGGGCACCTCCTGCGACTTCCAGTCGGGCTGCTTCACGACGTCGGCGAAGTTGACCTTGTCGAGCGACTGGTCCTGCTGCCACGTGAGCGCCTTGGTGCGCCGGAGCACCTCGATCAGCGACACGGTGACGCCGTAGCGGGCGATCTCCATCTGGACGCGCCGCGCCTCGCGCAGCGTCTCGCGCCGCGCCATCCCCTTCTGGCGGATGAAGATCTCGACCGCGCGGTCGATCGCCGCCTGCTGCGCGTCGACCGCCTGCATCGCGAGGTTCGTATCGTCCCACGTCGACTCGAGCCCGGGCTGCGGCTGCCGCTCGGGGGCGGGCGGGACGACGACGGTGTCGTGCACGCCGAGCCCGGACTCCGCCGGCACGAGCGTGCCTCCGCAGAGCTGGCACGAGTGTTCCTGATCGAGGCGCGGGTTGGAGAGGTTGACGCGGACGGCGCAGCGGGTGCAGCGGTAGATCTCCTTGGACTGGTAGGCGAGGGCGCGCGCGACCTGCTCGGCGGTGACGTAGCCGCGCTCGACGAGGATCTCGCCGAGCCGCGGGCGCGGGCCGGCGCCCTTGCGCGTCATCTGCTGCATGTCGAGCGCCGCGTTCACCTGGTCGCGGCGGGCGTAGCCGAGGCCCAGGAGCAGGTCGCCGAGGGCGACGTCGCTGATGCGGTCGCCGACCTTGGTCGTGAAGCGCTCCGAGAGGATGTCGCGCAGGTGCTTCTCCGTGAGGAGCCCGCGCTGGACGAGGAGGACGCCGAGCGGCCGCGGGAACGCGCGTCCCTTGCGCTCCGCCACCGACTCGAAGAGGCAGTCGAGCAGCGCCTCGCGCGGGACGAGCTGCCGCTCCAGCGCCGCGCGGCCGACGGCGATGTCGTCCTGTTCGGCCATCCTGCAACCGATTTTATCACGGCGGGGTAAGATCAAGTAACGATTGAAGGGGTGGAGGCACCCATGGGCATGACGCTGCTGATCGCGCTCCTCGTCCAGCCGTGGTTCGAGAAGGACCCGTGGGACGGCTGCAAGGAAGGCTCGTGGGTCAAGGTGAAGGCCACGAAGCGCATCGGGACCGACGAGTACACGATCCAGTATGTCGGCACGGAGGAGGGATACCGTGCCTTCGAGCGCGATCCGGCGATCGAGGACTGGGAGGGGGCGGCGGTCGCGTTCACGGGGTACGTCGCCGCGCTCCGCGCGGGCTACAAGAAGTCGGAGAAGAAGTAGGCAGAAGACAGGAGACAGTAGCCGCGACGCCGGGACGTCGGAGCGGCTGAACGTGCAACCGTCGAACGGCTGAACGGTCTTACGTCGGGTCGGGCGCTTCGAAGCACTTCCGCCCGGCGACGCACTCGCCGCGCCCGCACGGCATGAAGTCCGGCCCCATCGGCTTGTGCGTCTGCGTGCACCACCACACCGTCGCGTCGTAGGGCATCGCGTTCGGGTCGGCGAGCATCTCCCCCGTCACGTACATCCCCTTGCAACGGATGTGGCGGCACAAACCGCCCGTCACCTTCGGCTCGTCCGGGCCGCGCACGCTCTCGATGTCGTTCGGCTTCATGCTACTTGCCCTCCGCCGCCGCCGCGATGGCGCGCCTGAGGATCGCCTTCCCGAGCGGGACCTTGTACCCGTTCCCCGAGAGCGGCTTCGCCTCCTTGAACGCCGCCTCCGCCGCGTCCTTCGCGGCGTCGAGCGGCTTCTTCCCCACCAGCGCCGCCTCCGCCTCCTTCGAGCGCATCGGCACGGGCGCCACCGCCCCCAGCACCACCCGCGCGTCCTTCACCGTCCCGCCGTCCATGAGGAGCGCGACCGCCGCGCTCACCAGCGCCCAGTCGAACGACTCCTTCTCCCGCCCCTCCTTGTACGCGCTCTTCCAGCCGCCCGGCGGCACGATGACTTCCGTGATGATCTCGCCGTCCTCCAGCACGTTCTCGCGGTCGATCTTGTCCTTGGGCAGGACAAAGAACTTCTCGATCTCGATCGAGCGCTTGTTCGTCACGACCGTCGCCCCGAGCGCCATCAGCGCGGGCGCCAGGTTCGACGGATGCACGATCGGGCACGGCCCCGTGTGGAAGATCGCGTGGTAGCGGTTCTCGCCGTCGATCGCGGGGCACGCGTCGCCGCCCTTCCTGAGGCACGTGAACGCCTCGCTGCGCCAGTACCAGCAGCGCGGCCGCTGCGCGAGGTTGCCGCCGACGGTCGCGACGTTGCGCACCTGCGGCGTCGCCGCCTCGTCCGCCGCCTCGACCAGCGCGTGCGGCAGGTCGGTCGCCGCCGCGACCTGCGCGAGCGTCACGAGCGCGCCGATGTGCGTGCCGTCCTTCTGCGACGCGATGTCGCGCATCCCCTTCACCGAAAGGAGATTGACGACCTTGTCGGGCTGCGCGACGTACGACTTCATCTCGTCGAGCAGGTCGACGCCGGCCGCCTTGAGGCGCGCCCCCTTCTCGGCCGCCGCCTTCGAGGCCTCGTCGACCGACTTCGGCAGGACGTATTCGAAGTTCTTCATCTACCACTCCTTCTTCCCGGCGGCCGCGAGCACCTTGTCCGGCGTCATCGGCAGCGACCGCAGCCTGAGCCCCGTCGCGTTGAACACGGCGTTCGCGATCGCGGCGGCCGTCGGGATCGTCGGCGGCTCGCCGAGCCCCGCCATCCCGCAGTTGTTCCCCGCGTTGGCGATGCTGAACGCCACCACCTCGATCTCCGGCATGTCGGCCGGCCCCGCGATCTTGTAGTTCAGGAAGTCGGCGTTCATCTGCGTGCCGACGTTGCGGTCGAGGATCCGATCCTCGTAGAGCGCGTAGCTGATCCCCTGGATCACGCCGCCGAGCACCTGGCTCTCGAACGTCAGCTTCGAGATGACGCGCCCCGCGTCCTGGACCGCGACGACCTTCACCGGCCGGATCCGGCCCGTCTCGATGTCGACCTCCACGTCGGCGAACTGGCAGCCCGCGACGCCGCCGCGGTACGTCGCGTAGTTGTTGCGCCGCTCGCCCGTCCCGCGCAGCGACCCGCCCTCGATCAGCTTGCACGCCTCCTCGAACTTGAGCGTGCCCACCTTGCCGTCCGCGAAGACGACGTCCTTCGCCTCGACGCCGAGCTTCTTCGCCGCAAGCTCCGCGAGCTTCTCCTTCGCGTCGATGCCGGCGTTGCGCGCGGCCGGCCCGACCGACGGCGCGGTCACGGAGCCGCCGCTGCCCGGCCCCATCGGCAGGTCGGTGTCCCCCATCTTCACGGCGACCTGCGGCGGTTTGAGCCCCAGTTCCTCCGCGACGATCGTCGCGAGCACCGTCTTCGTGCCGGTGCCGATGTCCTGCGCGCCGTTGTGCGCCTCGACGGTGCCGTCGTCGCGGATGATCACGTCGACCCGGCTCCCGGGCGCGCCGATCTGCCCCCAGCGCGTGGAGGCCATGCCGATGCCGCGGCGCAGGTGGCCGGACCCCTTGCCCGCCTCCTTGTTGCGCCGTTCCCAGCCGATCATCTTCGCGCCGAGGTCCCACTGCGCGCGGTACACCTCGTCGCGCGAGTGCTTCTTGCGGAACTCCAGCGGGTCGAGCCCCGCCGCGTGCGCGCACTCGTCCATGAACGAGTCGAGCGCGAAGATGCCCTGCGGGTGCCCGGGCGCGCGGAACGCGGCCGCGGGGCCGCCGTTGACGAACACGTCCGACTCCGTCTTCTTGCCCGCGCCGTAGGAGTAGATGATCGGGTTGGCGCACCCGCCGCCTCCGCCGATCCCGCCGCTCCCGAACGTCTCGACGATCAGCCCCTGGATCTGGCCGTCCTTGTCGAGCCCCGCCTTCATCTTCTGGAGCGACGACGGCCGGTTGCCGCCGGTCGTGTGCTCGCTTTCGCGCGTGCACATGCACTTCACCGGCCGGCCCGTCTGCTTCGCGAGCCGGATCGCCGCCGCGCCCGTCACGTGGAGGCCGAACTTCGATCCGAAGCCGCCGCCGACGAACTCCGCGAAGACGCGCACCTTCGTGCCGCGCCCGGCGACCTGCTGCGCCTGCTGCCGGATGCCGAACGTCGCCTGCGTGCTGCACCACACCGTGAGCGAGCCGTCTTCGTTGAACTTCGCGACCGTCCCGTGCGGCTCGAACGACGAGTGCGTCTGCACCTGCGTCTCGTACGCCGCCTCCACCACCTTGTCGGCCGACTTGATCGCGCCCTCGGCGTCGCCGCGCGGCTGACCGCCGCGGCCGGGACGCACGTTCTCGCGGCCCGGGAACACCTGCGGCGCGCCCGCCGCCATCGCCGTCGCGATCGTCGTGACGACCGGCTTGCGGTCGTACTCCACCTCGATCGCATGGAGCGCGTCCTCCGCCTGGTCTTCCGTCTCCGCGGCGACCGCGGCGACCTCGTCGCCGTGGTAGCGGATCGGATCGCCCGCCTTCTTGAAGGGAAGGACGCCCTTCACGCCCGGCATCTTCTCCGCCTTCGACGTGTCGAGCTTCTTGATCTGCGCGGCGCCGTAGGGCGCGTGCAAGACAAGCGCACACAACATGTCGCGGAGGTTGATGTCATACGTGTACTTCGCGCGGCCGGACGCCTTCATCGCCGCGTCCACGCGCACTACGTCGGTGCCGACGACCGTGAGCTTCGCGTCGGCGCCCCAGGGGGCGGGCTCGCCGTCCGGGACGTCGACCTCGATCTCGCGGACCTTCTCGCCGAACCCGACCTTCGTCTTCACTTTGCCCATCGTCTACCTCTTCTTCGCGACGGTCTGGACGGCCTGGAAGATGCGGTTGTACGTGCCGCAGCGGCAGATGTTGCCGCTGAGGTCCTTCTTGATCTCGGCGAGCGTCGGGCTCTTGCGGCGGTTGAGCGTCCACTGGCACGCCATCACGAAGCCCGGCGTGCAGAAGCCGCACTGCAGCGCGTCGTGCGCGCAGAACGCCTCCTGGATCGGCGCCATCTTGTCGCCTTCCATGAGCCCTTCGGGCGTGACGATCTTCCTCCCCACGGCGTCGAGCGCGAGCATCATGCACGCGTTCACGAGCAGGCCGTCGACGAGCACGCTGCACCCGCCGCACGCGCCGCGGTCGCACGCCTGCTTCGGCCCCGTGACGTCGAGGTGGTTGCGCAGGGCGCGCAGGAGCGTGACGCGCGGCTCGATCTCGAGCTCGCGGTCCTTGCCGTTGACGTTGAGCGTGACGGCGACCTTCTTCGGGCCGAGCGTCTTCGGCCCGGCCGGGCGCGCCTCAGCGGTGCGCCCGCCGATCGCCGCGCCGCCGGCCGCGGCCGCGCCCGCGGTCAGGAACTCGCGGCGGGAGAAGCCCTTACCGCGCTTTTGCTTCTTTGGCATCCGCTTCCTCCGGGATGGGGGTCCCCAGCTTCTGATGTCGGATGATGCTCCCGAGTATGGACACCGCGCACTCCGCCGGGCTCTCCGAGCCGATCTCGATGCCGACCGGCATCTCGACGCGCGCGAGGTCGGCGTCGGTCAGGCCGCGCGCCTTGAGCGTCGCGAACATCTCGCGCCGCTTGGTCTTGCTGGCGATCGCGCCGATCCAGCCCGGGAAACGCTTCACGCACTCGAGCAGGATCTCGACGTCGATGTGGTACGAGTAGCCGAGCAGGACGACGTGCGTGTAGGGCGAGAGGTCCTGCTTCGGAAAGAACTCCTCCGGCTTCGCGACGAAGAGGCCCTTGGCGTTCGGGAAGCGCTCGCGCGCGGCGTACGGCGGGCGGTCGTCGAGCACGGAGCAGGCGTACTCGAGCTGGTCGCAGAGCTTCGCGACCTCGAGGCCGACGTGGCCGCCGCCGCAGATGAGGACGTGGGGGGATGCCGCCATGTATTCGACGAAGATCTCGACCGCGCCGCCGCAGACGCTGTCGAGCCCTCCCTCCTTATAGTACGCGAGCTCGAACTTGAAGGTGCCGCCCTTCCGCTCGCCGATGCACTTGCGCCCGAGGGCCTTCGTCTTCTCCTCGAGCCCCGCCCCGCCGACCGTGCCGACGGCGGTCCCGTCGGCGAGGACGATCATCTTGGCGCCGACCCTGCCGGGGACGCTCCCCTTCGTGGAGGCGACCGTGCACATCGCGAAGGCGACGCCGGCGTCGAGGAGCTCGGCGGCCTTCCGCATCACGCGCCTCGACACGTTCACCGGACCTCCTGCGGCGGCGGAGAGAACAAAGACCAAAGAGGAAAGAGCAGAGGTGGCTGTTCGCCTACTCTGGTCTTTGATCTTTGTTCTTTGTTCTTTCGCTCCATGCCTTCAGCGCTTCAGCGTATTCCTCGGGGGTGTCGATGTCCATGAGTACGTACGGCGAGACGGCCGTGACGTGGACGATCTCCCGCTCGTGCTTCTGGACGACGGCGCGGGCGGGGCTGTTATCGTCGAGCGCCAGGAATTCGTCCCGCAGCGACGCGTCGAAGCGCACCGGGTGGCCGCGGCGCATGTCGCGCGACGGGATCACGATGCGACCGGACGCCGACGCGATCGCACGCACGTCGTCCGCGGTCACGAGCGCGAAATCGACCGGGAAGAGGAGGAAGTCGCCGGAGGACGCCCGCAGGCCCGCCTTGAGCGAGCTCGTCTGCCCGCGCGCCCAGTCCGGATTGACGACGACGCGGCCGCGCGCGACCTGCACGCCGGTGCTCGCGCCGAGGACGACGATGGGCTCACCGAGGCCCGCGCACGCGTCGAGGACGAGGTCGAGCGCGGTGCGGCCGCCGAAGTCGAGGGCCGCCTTCGCCCGTCCCATGCGGGTGGAGGCGCCGGCGGCGAGGATGACGGGGACGATCACCGCCGCATCTTATCGCCGTCTTGTCGCCGGCTCGTAGAAATCCGCCGGCCGCGGGTCGGCGTCCGCGAAGTCGAGCGTCAGCCGGCGCTGATTGCCGCCGGGCGGCTGGATCCGCAGCTCCACGCGCACGATGCGGCCGGTCGGCTCGTCCGCCCAAAGCTCGACCTGCTGGAGCGCTCCGGGCCGCACGCCCGGCCGCGAGCCGCGCACGCGCACGACGCGGCGCCCGCCGAGCGTTTCCCGTTCGGCCTTCCCGAGGTCGAACGTGCGCATCTGCCTCAAAGCGTCGTAGAGGTTCGCCTGCAGGAGCGTCGGATCCAGGTCCCCGGGCAGCGGCCGCGCCTGGTTGATCTCGAACCATCGCCCCACCGGCGTCGCCAGCCACATTCGATCCGGACCGCCGCCGATCCAGAAGAGCCCGAGCGGGCGCTGGAGCGACAGCGTCCACCGGTCCTTCCTCACATAGAGCTCGACCGGCATCTCGCCAAGCGTGCCGCGGAAATGCACGTCGCCGCGCTCCAGGGACTCCTGCGCGCGGGCGACGACCGCCTCCGCGCTCGTGGCGCCCTCGCCGAGGAGAAACAGCCCGAGCGCCGCGACGAGGACGACGGCCGCCGCGGAGAGCGCCCCGCGCAGCCAGCCGCGGCGCCGCGGGCGGACCCTGCGGCCGATGTCCGCGCGGTCGTACGTCGCCCGCAGCATGCCGTGCAGGAAGAGCCGCTGCGCGACCTCCGCGCGCGCCGCGGGGTCGACCTCCGCCGCCGCCGCGTCGTCGAGCAGCGCCGAGACGGTCTCGTCGGCGTTCACAGCTTGCCCT
>Ga0187892_10003792_pt1 | contig 26810 bp, 22 predicted proteins | sample MA1701073metaG_FD_139345 | JGI IMG/M metagenome (GOLD analysis project Ga0187892, IMG submission 139345) | Bio-ooze microbial communities from a basaltic lava cave in the Kipuka Kanohina Cave System on the Island of Hawaii, USA - MA170107-3 metaG ... | reverse complement strand
TCCCCCATGGCCGGCTCCGGGCACCGCTCCGCGAGGAGATCGGGCGCGCCGAGCATCACCGTCTGGCGATCGAGCGACACGCTCGCCCACCGCCAGTCGGAGCCGGGGGGAAACGTCTGGTCGAGCTCGAACCCGAGGACGCGCGTGTAGTGCTCGACGGCCGCCCGGACGTCCGGCACCGTGAGAAGAACGGAGATGGGGTGGTTTTCTTCCAGCACGGCGCTCCCTCCCGGTGCGACGGCCGGACCCGCGTGGACGAACGCGTCGGGGACCCGGGCCGCGATCGTGGCCGACCAGCCCCGCCGGCCGGTCGCGCCTCGGGGATACAACCCCCGATTCCGCCGGTCAAGAAACGGCCCGAGTCTCGATGCAAGGGACGACCGTCGATTCATCGAATCGATTGGAGGTATCGTCGTCGTTCCCGCCATACTCTCGATCGTCGGATCGCCCGCGTGGGCGAACCTTCCTCTAGATATGGAGCCCGACTGGAGGTCTCACTCGATGCCGCGCCTTTCCCCCCGGTTCCCGCACGCCGCCGCCGTTTTGGGCGCCTCGGTTCTCGCGACGATCGCCTTCGCCGCCGACACCGCGCCGCCCGATTCGTCCCCGGCCGTCCGCCATTTCGCGTTCACGTATTCGGCGACCGTGAAAGACGTGCCCTCGGGCGCGAAGGAGGCGCACGTCTGGGTCCCGCTCCCGTACGAGAACGAGCTTCAGAGGGCGACGGTGCGGAGCGTGACGGCGCCGGTCCCCGCCGGCGAGAAGTCGGAGCCGAAGTACGGCAACCGCATGCTGCATTTCGCGGTGCCGAACCCGCCGCCGAGCTTCGACGTCACCGTCGACTTCGACGTCTGGCGCACGGAGGAGCTCGGCCCGCGCTTCCGCGGCCTCGGCGCGACCCCGCTCGCCAACGATGCCCGCGAGAAGCTCGCCCAGTTCTTGCAGGCGAACAAGCTCGTGCCGGTCACCGGGAAGGCCGCCGACCTCGCCCGGGAAGTCGTGGGCGACGAGAAGAACGTCGTCAATGCGGCGCGCCGCATCTACGACTACGTGCTGAGCCTCATGCGCTACTCGAAAGAGGGCGAGGGCTGGGGCACGGGGAGCTTCGAGTGGGCGTGCAATTCGAAGTACGGCAACTGCACCGATTTCCACGCCCTGTTCATCTCGCTCTCGCGCGCGAGCGGCATTCCGGCGCGGTTCCAGATCGGCTTCCCGATTCCTCCGGCTCGTGGCGAGGGCGCGGTCGGCGGCTACCACTGCTGGGCGGAATTTTTCGTGCCGGGCCACGGCTGGGTGCCGGTCGACATCTCCGAGGCGGACAAGCAGCCGGAGCTCGCCCAGTACTACTTCGGAAACCTGACGGAGGACCGCGTCGGCTTCACCTACGAGCGCGACCTCGTGCTCGCCCCACCGCAGAAGGGTCCGCCGCTCAATTTCTTCGTCTACCCGTACGCCGAGATCGACGGCCGGCCGCACGCCGGTATTGAAAAGAAATTCTCGTACGCGGACTCGAAGCAGCCCTGACCGCTTCGAGATCACCGCACGAGCGATCGCCGGCGAGGCCCGCCGGCGATCGCCGTTTTGCGTGCGGCCCGGCCGGGGGGACGCGGCCGAATTACGGGTTGTGGCCGGAACCGGCGCCCGGATAGAATCCGCTTTCGAAGACTTCCACCGAAAGCGCGAGCGCCGCCCAGGCCGATCGCGTCGGAGTCCGGGACCGAGGTGGCCATGCGCTCGACATCGCTGCTCGCAACCGTTCTCGTCTTTTCGCTCGGCATTCTCCCGGCGCGAGCCGCGGACGAAGGCGCGTTCGCCGTGCGCGGTGCGACGGTCCACACCGTCTCGGACGGCACGGTCGAGAACGCGGTGCTCGTCGTCGAGAACGGGAAGGTGAAGGAGATCCGCGCGGACGGCTCGGTGCCGGGCGGCTTCCGCGTGATCGAGGCCGAGGGCAAGGTCGTGACACCCGGCTTCGTCGACGCCGGAGCGATCCTCGGGCTCGACGCCAACGACCGCCGCGGCGCGTCCGCGGAGCTCGACGTCCTCGACGCGTTCGACCGCTACCGGGAGGACGACATCGCGTCGATCCGCGCGACCGGCACGACGGCGGTCGCGATCGACCCGGGTCCGCCGGGCCCGTTCGCGGGCCTCGGAGCGGTCCTCCGGCTCGTGCCCGGCGGCGCGGATCTCGCGGCGATGACGCTCCGGCGCGAGGCGTTCGAGCGCGGCGCTCTCGGGCTCGTGCAGGGAAGCCGGACGACCTCGCTCCAGCGGCTCGAGGACTACTACTCGATGCAGCGCACGCTCGTCTCGACGAAGGAGTACATCGAGCAGTGGGAGAAGTACAAAGAGGATCTGGCCGAGTACGAGAAGAAGAAGAAGGAGTGGGACGAGAAGAAGAAGAACGCGCCGAAGGGCGAGGGGGCGGCGGAGACGAAGGAGCCTCCGAAGCCGGCCGAGACCGAGGGCGCGGGCGAGGAGCGCCGCGGCGGCCGCGGCGGCCGGGGCGGCGGCCCGCCGCCCGGAGGGGAGCGGCGCGGCGGCTTCCGGCGCCCGCCGGGCGGGGGGGGAGAAGGCTCCGAGCGACCGGCCGCCGAGAGATCCTCCGAGGGCGACAAGGACGGGCCGCCGAAGAAGCCCGACAAGCCGCGAACCGATCCCGCGCGCGAGGCGCTCATCGGAGTCGTGAAGGGCGAGCGCCCGCTCTTCCTCGAAGCGCACCTCGCATCGGACATCCGGAACGCGCTCCGGCTCGTGGACGAGTTCGGCGTCCGGCTCGTGCTCCTCGGAGCGACGGAGGCGGTGCCGCTCGCGGACGAGATCCGCTCGCGGGGCGTCGCCGTGATCGTCGGCCCCGTCGTCCTCCCGGGCCGGCGCGACCTCGCGCGCGATGAGCACGACCCCGCGCTCGCCGCGCGGCTCCACGCCGCGAAGGTGCCGGTCGCGATCTCGTCGGGCGGCGTCGCCGCTCTCGGCTCGCGCTACCTGAACCTGGCCGCGGCCGCCGCGGCGTCCTTCGGGCTCCCGGGCGACGCGGCGCTCGCGTCCATCACGCTCCGTCCGGCCGAGGCCCTCGAGGTGGCCGACCGGATCGGCGCGCTCGCGCCGGGGCGCGACGCCGACTTCCTGATCTGGGACCGCCATCCGACGGAGGACGCGCGCGCCCGCCTGGAGGCGGTCTACGTGGGCGGTGTCCGGATCGACGAGGACGAGTTGAGGAGGAGAGGATGAGACACGCCGTCGCGCTTCCGTCGATCCTCGCGATCGCCGCCGCGTCGCTGTCGGCGCGCGCGGCGGACCCCGCCCGCTTCGCGTTGCGCGGCGCGGAGGTCCACACGGTCTCGGGCCCGATCGTCCCGAACGGCGTCGTCCTCGTCGACGGCGGGAAGATCGCGGGCGTCGGCTCGAACCTCGCCATCCCCGCCGGCTACGAGATCGTCGATCTCGCGCCCGGCTCGGTCGTCGTCCCCGGCTTCGTCGACGCCTGGAGCCACGTCGGCGCCGACGGCGAGACGAACGAGACGACCGCGGCGATCTCCCCCGAGGTCCGCGCGCGCGACGCGTTCGACCCCGGCGACGAGAGAATCGCGCGCGTCGCCCGGGGCGGCATCACGACCGTCCTCGTCGCGCCTGAGGACGGGAACGTCGTCGGCGGACGAGCGGCCGTGCTGAAGCCGTTCCCGTCGAAGGCGGCGGCGGGGAGCGATCCTCGGGGCCGGTTCCTCGAGGCCGAGCCCGTCCTCCTCGCCTTCGGCGAGGCCGCGCTCCGGAACGACCGCGAGCCGACGTCGCGCGCCGGCCTCGTGCGGCTCCTGCGCACGAGCCTTCGCGACGCCCTCACGAACGGCGGGCCGGACGCGCCCGCGCGGCTCTTCGCGTCGGTCGAGCGCGAGCGCAGGACGCTCCTCGCCGAGGTGGCGCGCGGCGAGCGGACGGCGCTCGCGTCCGCGCGGACGTTCGAGGAGGTGGACGCGGCCCTCGGTCTCGCGCGCGAGTTCCCGCTCCGCCTCTCGCTCCTCGGCGCGAGCGGCGCCACCGAGCTCGAGCCGGCCATCGCCCGAGCGGCGGCGCGCGTCGTCCTCCCGCCGCTTCATCCGTCGCTCCCGCGCGAGGAGCTCAAGCTCGCGGCCTCGCTCGACGCGGCGGGAGTGCGGCTCGCGTTCTCGACGCGCGCGCCCGAGTCGGACCCGGCGGCGATCCGCTTCTCCGCGGCGCTCGCGATGCGCAACGGCCTCCCGGAGACGTCGGCGCTCCGCGCGCTCACGCTCGGCGGCGCCGAGGCCGCCGGGGTCGAGAAGTCCCTGGGCTCGCTCGAGGCCGGGAAGGACGCGGATCTCGCCGTCTTCGACGGGCCGCCCCTCGCGCTCGCGTCGAAGCTCCTCCGCGTCTATGCCGACGGCCGGCTCGTCCACGACGCGTCCGGGAAGGAATCACAGAAGGCCCCCGGCGCGAAGGTCCCCGCGGTGGAGGAGACTCTCTGATGCCGACGACCGCAACGCGGGCGTTTGCCGCCCCGGCGCTCCTCGTCCTCGCGTCGCTCCCCGCGCTCGCCGCCGACGGCGTCGTCGCCCTGAAGGCGCGCCGCGTCCACACGGTCTCGGGCCCAGCGATCGAGAACGGGGTCGTCATCGTGCGGGACGGGAAGATCGCGGCGGTCGGCGCCGGGCTTCCGATCCCGGACGGCGCGTTCGTCATCGAAGGGGAGGATCTCGCGCCGGGCCTCGTCGACGCGGGCGCGGGCTACGGCGTCTCCGGCGGCGCGAACGAGCGATCGTCGGAGGTGACCCCCGACTTCCGGATCGCGGACGCGATCGACCCGCTCGACCGCACCCTCGCCCAGGTAATGGAGACGGGGGTCACCGCGGCCTACGTCGAGCCGGGAGGCGAGAACGTCATCGCGGGGCTCGGCGCGGTCGTGAAGACCGCCGGGCCGCCCGCCTCCGCAGATCGCGTCGTCTCGGACCGGGCGGGCCTCGAGGTCACGATCGGCACCGAGCCGTCGGCCGGAAACCAGACCCCGCGCGGCGGCGCGCCGACGACCTTCTACTTTCGCCGGCCGACGACGCGCATGGGCGTCATCTGGCTCCTGCGCCGGAGCTTCACCGACGCGCTCCGCGCGCCGCTCGGCTCGCCGATGGAGCCCGCGATCGGCGCCGCGGGGCGAGCGGTTCTCGAGGACGCGCTCGCCGGGGCGATCCCGATCCGCGTCACCGCCCGGAAGTCGCACGACATCCTCTCCGCGTACCGCCTGGCCGACGAGCTGGGATGGAAGAGGATCGTGATCGAGGACGGCGTCGAGGGCTACAAGATCGCGCCCGAGATCGCGCGGAGGAAGTCCCCGGTGATCCTCGGCCCCTACATGTTCGAGACGCCCCGCGGCCGCCGCGCGGGGCTCGACGGCGCCGAGCCGATCTGGGCGAACGCGACCGTTCTCGACGCGGCGGGCGTGCCGCTCGCGTTCCAGACCGGCGACCGCGAGGAGGCAGCGCGCCTCCGCGACGTCGCCACGTTCTCCGTCCGCCACGGCCTCCCGCACGGGACCGCGCTGCGCGCGCTCACGCTCGGCGGGGCGGAGATCCTCGGCGTCTCGTCCCGCATCGGCAGCATCGAGGCCGGAAAGGACGCCGATCTCGTCCTCTTCTCCGGGGATCCGCTCGACCCCCGGAGCGTCGTCGAGGCCGTGCTGGTCGGCGGCCGGGTGACCTATCGCCGCTCGGAGTCGTTCTGAACATGAAAACGGGCCCTACCTGCGACGTTCGCACGGTCCCTCTCGAGGTTCCGATGAAGACGACCGCCTCGCTCCCCGCGTCGTTCCTCGCGCCCGCCGCCACCCTCGCCTTCCTCCTCCTCGCCGCCGCCGCGGCGCCGCCGGCCCGCGCGGAAGAGTGGATCGCGGTGAAGGGAGCGCGGATCATCCCGGTCTCGTCGCCGCCGATCGAGAACGGCACCGTCCTCGTTAGGGACGGGCGCATCGAGGCGGTGGGCGGGCCCGAGCTCGAGGTGCCGTGGCAGGCCCGCACGCTCGACGGCACGGGGAAGGTCGTCGTCCCCGGCTACGTCCTCGCGCACACGTCCCGCGGCCTCGACTCGGCGAACGAGCAGGTCGACACGGTCCCGTTCGTCTCGGTCCTCGACGCTCTCGACCCGGTGAACGCCTTCTTCGAGGACTCGCTCCGCGACGGCGTGACCACGATCTGCGTCATGCCCGGCAACGCCACGCTCATCGGGGGCCAGGGGATGATCGTGAAGCCCCACGGGCTCACCGTCGAGCAGATGATCGTGAAGCGCGACGCGGGCCTCAAGATCTCGATGGACCCGCCGCGGAGCGGCAGCCGCATGAGCCACGTGCAGAAGCTGCGCCGCACGTTCATCGAGCTGAAAGACGAGTTGGAGCGGATCGCCGAGAAAAGGGCCGAGGCGGCCGAGGCCGCGAAAGCCGAGACGAGCGGCGTCGGCCCGCCGCCCGCGCCGCCGAAGGAGGAGCCCGAGGTCGACCTCAAGAAGCGGCCGCTCGTCGACCTCCTCGAGGGCCGCCTCGCGGCGTTCGTCTACTGCGACCGCGCGGCCGACGTCGACCGCGCGTTCGAGGTCGCCGAGACGTTCAAGTTCAAGATCGTCCCCGTGCTCGGGCCGCGCTGCCACAAGGCGGCGCGCCTGCTCGCGGAGAAGAAGCTGCCCGTCATCCTCGATCCGACGCTCGTCTACTACGAGCGCGACGAGGACACGCGGAAGGAGAAGAAGCGCTTCGTGCCCGATCTCCTCCGCCAGGGCGGCGTCGCGACCATGGCGTTCACGTCCGACCCGTCCGAGTTCGGCTCGCGCTACCTCTGGTACCAGGCGGCGCTCGCGGTGAGAAACGGCATGGACGAGGCCGAGGCGCTGAGGAGCGTGACGCTTTACCCCGCCCAGGCGATCGGCCTCGGCGACCGCGTCGGCAGCCTCGAGAAGGGCAAGGACGGGAACTTCGTCATCCTCTCGGGCGATCCGCTCGACTACCGCACGTGGGTCGAGACGGTCGTCATCGAGGGAAAGATCGCCTACCGCCGCGAGGACGACGCTCGCCTGAAGAAGGTGCTCGGAGCGGCGGCGGCCGCCGCCCCGGGTGAGTCCAAGTGAGCGCGCGAGCGATCGTCTCACTCGCCCTCGCGACACTTCTCGGCGCCGCGGCCGCGCTCGGTCCGGCGATCGGTGCGAGCGCGCCCGCGCCCGAGCGGTTTGCTCTCGTGAACGCGCGCGTCTTCACGGGCTCGGGCGAGGAGATGGAGGGCGCCACGATCGTCGTCGCCGGCGGGAAGATCGAGTCGGTCGGCACCGCGGCGCCGCCCGCGAACGTGCCCGCGACCGACGTCCGCGGCCGCACCGTGATCCCGGGCCTCGTCGCCGCGCTCCACGAGGTCGCGGGCAACCCGCCCGGCGACGAGACGATCGCCCCGGATCTCCGGGCGCTCGACGCGATCGACCTCTACTCTCGGAACCGCGCGCTCCTCGAGGGCGGCGTGACGACGATGTACGTCTCCCCCGGGTCGGAGCGGCTCGTCGGCGGCCGGGGGGCGATCGTGAAGACGGCCGGGAGCGCGCGCGTCCTCCGCGAGACCGCGGCGCTCCAGGTCGCGTTCGGCGAGGGCCCGAAGAGAGCGCCCGCGATCTTCGAGCCGCCCATTCCGCCCTCGGCCGACAACCCGATCGTCCCGGCGCGCCGCCAGCCGCCGACGTCGCGGGCGTCGACGGCGGCGACGCTCAAGTTCGCGCTCGCCGACGCGGCGAGCCTCCGCTCGGAGATCGCCCGCGGCGACGCGCGGCGCGACACGCGGCTCGAGGCGCTCTTCCCGGCGCTCGCGCGGAAGATGCCCGTCCGCGTCAACGTCCACCGGGAGCGCGACATCCTCTCGGCGCTCGACCTCGCGCGCGAGATGGGCCTCGACATCGTCATCGAGGGCGGGACGGAAGCCGACCGGCTCGCGCCGCTCATCGCGGGCGCGCGCGTGCCCGTCATCCTCGAGTCCTCGGCGCGGCCCGCGAGGACTCTCGCGGGCGACCCCGCCGAGCCCGGAGCCACGGGACGCGAGCGCGCGTCGGCCGCGGCGACCCTCGCGCGCGAGGGCGTCCGGCTCGCGATCGTCCCGGCCGCCGGCGGCAACCTCGGCGACCTCCTCCTCGACGCGGGGCTCGCGTGCCGCTACGGCCTCGACGAGAAGACGGCCCTCCGCGCGGTGACGATCGACGCGGCCGAGATCCTCGGCGTCGCCGACCGAGTCGGCTCGATCGCGCCCGGAAAGGACGCCGACCTCGTGGTCCTCACGGGGACGTCGGGCCCGTTCGACCTCTCCGCGGCGGCGTGGGCCGTGTGGGTCGACGGTCAGAAGGCGTACCAGCGGACGCCCGAGGCGGGCGTCCTCGCCGTGCGCGCCGGACGGATCCTCACCGGCACGGGCGAGGAGATCCGGGACGGCGTCGTCCTCGTCGAGCACGGACGCATCGTCGACGTCGGCCGCGGCGGCTCGATCCCGTTCGACGCGGAACTGATCGACGCGGGGGACGGCGTCGTCGTGCCGGGCTACATCGACGTCGAGACGCCGCTCGGGCTCCACTCCGCGACCGACGAGGAGCGGAAGCCGGAGCCCGACTCGGGCCCCGCGAGCGGGAAGACCGAGATCGCGCTCGCCATCGATCCCGACGATCCCGCGTTCGGCGCCGCGCTCCGCGAGGGCGTGACGACCGTCGTCGTGTCGCCGTCCGGCCGCTCGGCCGTCGTCGGCCAGGCCGCGGCCGTGAAGACGGGCGGCGGCCCCGGCGCGATCTACCGCTCGCCCGCGGCGCTTCGGTTCTCCGCGCTCGGAAGCGTCCTCGGCGCGCCGCCGTCGACGTACGAGCGAAAGCTCCGCGACACGCTGAAGCGCGGCAAGGACTACCACGACCGCTGGGAGAAGTACTACAAGGATCTCGAGGAGCACGAGAAGAAGAAGAAGGAAGAGGGCGAGAAAGCGGCCGCGGAGGAGGCGAAGAAGGAGGCGGAAAAGCCCGCCGCCGCAGACCAGCCGAAGCCCGCGGAGGAGACGCCCCCGCCGAAAGAGACGGCCCCGGTCGACCCGATCACCGGCCGCTGGGAAGGGACGATCGCGGGCGGGCCGATCCCGCAACCGATGCCGTTCTCCGCGGACCTCGACCACAAGAACGGCACGGTCGCCGGCTCATTGACGTCGCCCGTGCAGGGCACGGTGCCGATCACGACCGGCACGTGGGACGGGACCACGCTCAAGCTCTCGGTGACGACGCCGATGGGCGCGCTCGAAGTCGAGGCGAAGCTCGACGGGAAGGACCGCCTCGCCGGCACGTGGAATCTCGCGGGCCAGGCGAGCGGCACGCTCGAGCTCGTGCGGACGCAGGCCCCCGAGGGCGCGCCGGTCGCCGCCGCTCCCGCGCGCCGCGACAAGAAAGACGGCCCCGAGGAGCCGAAGAAGGATCCCGAGCTCGAGCCTTTCCGCGCGCTCTTCAAGGGCGAGATCCCCGCGCTCGTCGACGCGGCGAAGACCGACGAGATCGAGGCGGTGCTCACCGTCTTCGTCGACGAGTTCAAGGTCCCGACCGTGATCCTCGGCGGCGACGAGGCTTTCCGGATCGCGCCCGACGTGAAGCGGCGCGGCCCGGGCGCCGGCGTCGCGGCGGGCCCGGAGGTCGTCCAGCGCCGGCCGGAGGAGGACTTGAACCTTCCGCGCGTCCTCGTGCGGAACGGGATTCCGCTCGCGTTCCGCAGCTCGTCCGCGCGCGGCGCCGAGGAGCTGCCGCTCACCGCGGCGTACGCCGTGCGCTACGGGCTCTCCTCGACGGAGGCCTTGCGGGGCCTCACGTCGGGGGCGGCGAAGCTCCTCTTGCTCGAGCGCCGCGTCGGCGCCATCGCGCCCGGCCTCGACGCCGATCTCGTCGTCCTCTCGGGCGACCCGTTCGCGCTCACGACCCGCGTCCGCCTCGTGATCGTCGGCGGGCGCGTCGCCTTCGACGCATCGCGGAGCGAGCCATGGTGAGCGCGATCCTCGCCCTGATCCTCGCCGCCGCGCCCGACGCGCCGCCGCCGGCACCGCCGCCGCTCGCGATCAGGGTCGCGCGGATCCTCCCTGTCACCGCGCCGCCGATCGACGACGGCGTGATCCTCTGCCGCGACGGCAAGATCGAGGCGCTGGGCCCCGCGCGGACGCTCCCCGTGCCGCCCGGCTACACGGTAATCGACGCGCGCGACGACTGGGCGTTTCCGGGCTTCGTCGACCTCCACTCGCACATCGCGAGCGAGAACTCGTCGGACCTGAACGACGTCGTCTACCAGATCAACACCGACCTCCGGAATCTCGACGTCATCGTCCCGGGGAACGAGCTCCTCGTCGACGCGGTTGAGGGCGGCGTGACGACGATCCTCTTCATCCCCGGGAGCGGCAGCAATTCGGGAGGCTTCGGGACGCTCCTCAAGACGGCGGGCAACACCCTCGAGGAGATGCTCGTCCGCTTCCCCGGCGCGCTCAAGATCGCGCAGGCCGGAAACCCCGAGCGGCCGGCCGATCTCGGCCGCGGTCGCATGGGAATGAACTGGATGATCCGGAACGTCCTGCGCGAGGGGCGCGAGTACCACGACGCGTGGACCGCCTACGAGTCGGGCGCCTCCGCCGAGAAGCCCGAGCGGGTCGTCCGGCTCGAGCTCCTGCGCGGGCTCTTCGAGCGTAAGTACCCGATCCTCGTCCACACGCAGATCTTCCAGGTCGTGCAGTCGTCGATGCGGATCCTCCACGACGAGTTCGGCTTGTGGGTGGTGCTCTCGCACACGACGTTCGACGGCTACAAGAACGCGCCCGAGATCGGGAAGCGCGACCTCTACGTCAACTGCGGCCCGCGCGAGTACGACTTCAACTCGACCGCGGAGCGGCGGTTCGTCGGGATCGCGGCCAAGTACCTCGAGGGCGGCGTGCCGGCCGACCGGATCTCGATCAACACCGACGCGCCGGTCGTGCCGGAGAGCCAGCTCTTCGTGCAGGCGGCGATGGCGATCCGCTACGGGCTCGACCCCGAAGTGGCGCTCCGCGGCGTGACGATCAACGGCGCGCGCGCGATCGGCATCGGCGACCGGGTGGGGAGCCTCGAGCCCGGGAAGGACGCGGACATCGTGGTGAAGGGCGGCGAGCCGTTCGACGCCCGGACGCCGATCAAGATGACCATCGTGAACGGGAAGATCGTCCATGACGCGACGACGAAGAAGACCGCGCGCGATTGACGCGCTGGTCCTCGGAGCGGCGGCGGCCGCGACGCTCGGGGCCGCGCCGGACGATACGCCCCCCGGGCTCGCGATCCGCGCCGCCAAGATCCAGACGGTGACGAGCGGCGCGGTCGACGACGGCGTCATCGTCGTCCGCGGCGGGAAGATCGAAGCCGTCGGGCCCGCGCGCACGACCGCCGTCCCGGAGGGCTACGAGGTCCTCGACTACCGCGACTCGTGGGTGTTCCCGGGGATGATCGACCTCCACTCGCACATCGCGGGGATGGGCGGCGACATCAACGACATGGTCCACCCGACGAACCCGGAGCTCCGCACCTACGACACGATCGACCCCGACGACGAAGACCTGAAGCTCGCGGCGGCGGGAGGCGTCACGACCGTCCTCTACATCCCGGGCAGCGGCACGAACGTCTCGGGCTTCGGCTGCCTCCTCAAGACCTTCGGCGCGAGCCTCGACGACATGGTCGTCCGGAGGTACGGGGCGATGAAGGTCGCGCAGGCGTTCAACCCCGAGCGGCGCGGCGGCGACCTCGGCCTCTCGCGCATGGGGATGTCGTGGGGGCTCCACGAGCTTCTCGACCGCGCGCGCGCCTACACGGCGGCGTGGGACGCGTTCGAGGCGGGCCGCTCGGACGAGCGTCCCGAGACCGACCCGACGCTCGAGCCGCTGAAGGGGCTCTTCCGGCGCGAGTACCCGGTCATCATCCATACCGCCGGCGCGCGCGACATCGTCTCGACCGCGCGGATGTTCTTCGACGAGTACAAGCTCTGGACGATCATCACGCACGGGTGCTTCGACGCGCACAAGGCCGCGCCGGACCTCGCCCGCCGCGACGGCCTCTACGTGAACCTCGGCCCGCGCCTCTTCGACTTCAACCCGACCGCGGAGGGGCGCTTCGTCCCGGTGCCGAAGGTCTACGCCGACGCGGGAGTCGAGCGGATCTCGTTCTGCACCGACGCGCCGGTCGTGCCGCAGGAGGAGCTCTTCCTCCAGGCCGCGATGGCGGTCCGGTTCGGGTTCCCGCCGGAGCGGGCGCTCCGCGCGGTGACGATCGAGCCAGCGGAGGCGATCGGGATCGCGGACCGGACCGGCAGCCTCGAGCCGGGGAAGGACGCCGATCTCGTGGTGAAGGACGGCGACCCGTTCGACCCGGCGACGCCGATCCGCCTCGTCCTCGTGAATGGGAAGGTGGCTTTCGAATGGAAGTCCGGCTCGAAACCCTGATGATGCAGCGGGGGCCGCTCGCCGCCGCCGCCGCCGTGCTCGTCGTGCTCGGATCGCTCGCCGCCGCGGCGGTCGCCGCGGGCGCGCCGGCGCCGAAAGGGCCGCGCCCGGTGGCGCTGATCCACGCCCGCGTCGAGACCGTCGCGGCCGGCGTCATCGAGGACGCGACCGTCGTCCTCCGCGACGGGAAGATCGCCGAGGTGGAAAAAGGGCTCGCCGCGCCCGCCGGCGCCCGCGTCATCGACCTGAAGGGCGGCACGGTGATGCCGGGGATCGTGAGCCCGGTGTCGCGGCTCGGGCTCGGGCCCTCGGGCGGCGGGGGCGGCGGCGAGCCGGGCGGCGGCCGCTTCGGCGGCCGCGGCGGCGGCGGGCCGCGCGGCGGCGGGGGCGGCGGCGCCGCCGACCTTCGGGCGATCGACGAGGTCGACCCGTTCGACGAGGCGTACCGGCGCGTGCTCGGGCGCGCGGGCGTGACGTCGATCGGCCTCGCGCCGTTCGGCGACGGCGTCGCCGGGCAGGGCTCGGTCATCCGCCCGACGGGCGAGAAGCGCGACGCGATGGCGGTCGCCGAGAGCGCCTTCCTCTGGGTCACGGTCGAGACCGAGACGCAGGCGCTCGAGACGCTCGAGAAGGCGTTCGCCGACGCGAAGAAGGAGATCGAGGCGCGGAAGAAGGCCGAGGAAGAGCGCAAGAAAAAGGAAGAGGAAGAAAAGAAGAAGAAGGACGCCGAGGCGGCCGAGAAGAAAAAGGAAGAGGAGAAGCCGGCGCCCGCGCCGAAGCCCGAAGAGAAAAAGGACGAGCCGGCGCCCTCGCCGAAGCCCGAGGAAAAGAAGACCGAGGGGGAAGGCGAGAAGCCCGCGGCGCCGAAGCCGCCCGAGAAGCCCCGCACCGATCCGCGGAAAGAGCCGCTCATCGCGGTCGTCGAGGGCCGCCTGCCGCTCTTCCTCTCGTGCGGCGGCGCCGCAGACCTCCTCCATTTTCTCGCCGTGCTCGAGCGGGCGGGAGTCGCCGATGCCGTGAAGCCGGTCGTCGTCGCCTCCGGCGACGTCTATCGAGCCGCCGACGAGTTGAAGAAGCGTGACCTCCCGGTCCTCGTCGCGCCCGACGTGACGAACGAGCCGTTCACTCGGAACCGCATGCTGGTCGCGCGGATGCTCCACGAGCAGGGCGTCCGCGTCGCGTTCTACGCGGGTGGCGACGGGCCCTCCGACCACGAGACGCTGCTCGCGCGCGCGGCGGAGGCGGTCCGGTTCGGCCTCCCGCGCGACGCCGTCCTCCGCGCGCTCACGCTCGCGCCCGCCGAGCGTCTCGGGATCGACTCGCGTGTCGGCAGCGTCACGAAGGGGAAGGACGCGAACCTCATCGTGTGCGACGGCGATCCGCTCGACGCGCGCACTCGCGTGCTGTCGGTCTGGCTCGAGGGCGTCCCGTACGATCCCGACTTCGGGAACGAGTTGACGGACTGACGACGACAGGATGAGAGCCCGATGAAAACGACGACGACGACGCTGCTGATCGCGCTCGCGCCCGCGGCGTTCCTCTCCCGCCCGGCCGCGGCGGCCGGCGAAGCCCCCAAACCCGTCGCCATCGTGGGCGGCGACGTGCAGACGGTGACGCAGGGCCTCATCCGGAAAGGCACCGTTCTCTTGAAGGACGGGAAGATCGAGCGGGTCGGCCTCGGAATCGAGGTGCCGAAGGACTACACGGTGGTCGACGCGTCCGGAAAGTACGTGATGCCCGGCTTCGTCGTCGCGAGCGCGCGAGGGATCGGCGTGTCGGGGTTCGGCGGCGGCCGCGGGCGGGGAGGACGGGGCGGCGGCGGTCCGACGCGCGGGAAGCTCTCGGACGGTTTCGATCCGTACGCGTTCACCGTGAGCCTCGCGCTCGCGAGCGGCATCACGACCGCGTTCCTCAACCCCGGCGGCGGGGGCTTCGGCGGCTTTTTCGAGGACCCCGTCGGCGGCCGGAGCGCGGGGATTTCGGGGCTCGCGACCGTGATGAAGCCGACCGAGGGCGACCTCGCGTCGATGACGCTGAAGGAGCCGGCCGCGATCCTCGTCGATTACGCGGCCTCGTCGCCCGCGGGCAAGTTCGAGGTCCGCGAGAAGTTGAAGGGCGCGCGCGAATACCTCGACAAGCGCGAGTCATACGAAAAGGACAAGCTTGCCGGGAAGGACGTGAAGGAGCCGCCGAAGGACGACGAGAAGGAGATGCTCGCCCGACTCCTCGAGGGCGAGATCTCCGCGCGCGTCACGGCGACCGAAGTCGACGACATCCTCGCGGTGATCGACCTCGCGCGCGAGTTCGGCATCAAGGTCGTTCTCGAGGCGGCGACCGAGGCGTGGATCGTCGCCGACGAGATCGGAAAGAGCGGCATCGCGTGCGTCATCACGCCGCGGCGCAAGCAGAGCCCGAACCGCTTCAAGGCGGGCCCGAGCGGCTCGAGCGACGAACTGTCGGCGATCCTCGCTCGCTCCGGCGTCCGCATCGCGGTCGTGCCGCCGACGACGACTCTCGGCACGGGCGGCATCGCCGGCCGTGACCTCGTCACGTTTCCGCTCGAGGCGGCCTTCGCGATGCGCGGGGGTCTCGACGAGCGCGGAGCGCTTGCCTCGATCACGATCGGCGCGGCGGAGATCCTCGGCGTCGCGGACCGCGTCGGCAGCCTCGAGGCCGGAAAGGACGCGGACGTGATCGTCCTCGACGGACATCCGCTCGACTACCGGACGTTCGTCGAGAAGACGTTCATCAACGGAAAGCTCTACTACGACAAGAGCGAGTCGACGTTCTTCTCGCACCTCGAGCGGCGGCAGTAGGGACGGATCCGGGGAGGATCGACCGGCAGGCGAAACTCGTCACTCGGTCGGCCGCCCGGATCGGGGCGCCGCGGTTCCGTTCCCATCGGCCCGATGCGGTGTCACCTTCGTCGCGAGAGAGACCGCGGGACGCCGCCGAGGGCGGCGCTTCGCGCGCACGAGAAGGGCTCAGCGAGGTCTGTCGCTCGCGCGAAGAGCGAACACGACCCACGTGCGGCCGGACTCCCCGACCCTTCTCGGGATCCCCTTCAGCGCGAGCGGGGGAGTGACCGCGAGCCAGTACTCCGCCCCTTCTTCGAGGCCCCGAACTCCGGGAAAGAACCGCCACTGCTCCCAGAGGTGAAGCTCCACGGTCTGACCCGCGTCGAGATCCCGCCTCTTCTCGGTCGGAAACTCACGCCAACGGGAGGTCGCGAACGCGTAACGATTCCCCACCGCGGGAGCCTCGACGATCAACGCTTCGATCTCCTGGGCGTAGACCTCGTCGGCGCGGAGCGCCAGATCGGTGAGTCGGTGCATTCCTCTGATCAGGGCGCGCTCCACCGGGTCCTCGATCTCATCGAGGGGCGACTTCCCTTCCAAATCGAACGACGGATGGGCGCTCACGACCTTCGCACGAACGAGGGAAAGTTCGTCGATCGACGAGCGGCGGTCCTCTCTCATGAGCCTCTCGAACCAGCGGATTGCGAGCCGCACCTCCCCCTCGCTCCTCTTGGCCGCCTCGAGGGCCGGGCGCGCGTCGTCCAGTGCGGAGCTGTCCGCGAGAAGAGTCTCCACGGCGCGCTCGAGGTGCTTTGCCGCCGTCTCCGCCTCGCAATCGATGAGCTCGAGGATCCTCGCCCCGACGGTCGGTCCCGGGTCCACGCCCTCCTCCTGCTGCATCGGCTGCGTGTCGCGCCGCACGAGGCGAAGGCTGGCCTCGTCCCGGCCGATCAGGCGGTTCGTCACGCCCTCGACGCGGATCGCGTACGGCTCGTCGCCGATCCAGAACTCCGACTCGTCGCCCTTTGCGAGCGATCTCGAAGTCGCGAGCGTCCGGCCGGCGACCGTGCGGACGCCAAGCGTCACGTTCCACCAGTGGATGTCGCCCAGGGCCACTTCCACCCACCCGCGCGAGCCGGGGACGAGAGTCCGGTCGTACTGCTCCGCCGTGAACGCGGCGCCATTCGTTCCGATCGGGAAGCTTCGCGGCCGCCACAGCGAGGACAGCCAGTCCCGCGCTCTTTCCTGGGCGTGCCTTCCCTCTGCCACGACGGAAGACGCCTCGCCGATCCGGCCCGCGTCGAGGAGCTTCGAAGCGACCCCGATCTTCTGCTCGACGGCCGACAGCTCCCGCTCGATCCGATCGATCGTCTGGAACCAGTACGGCGAAGGCGTTCCGCTTGCGACGTCCGCCGGCGTGTCGATCCGCCCGGCCTCCCGGGGCGACCACCTCGACGTCACGATGAGATCGGCGTCGCCGCGCCCGAACAGCCGTTGCTTCACGCGCTCGATCCGGAGCGCGTACTCCTCGTCGCCAATCCAGAACACGGCGGCGTCACGGCCTTCGTAGACGAGCCGGGAAGGCCCGAGCCGTTCTCCCTCGACCGCGCGAACGCCGACATGCGTCCATCCGCTGGGCATCAAGCGGCTGGGCGGGTCGAGGACGACCGCCGCCCACCCGCGCGAGCCGGGAATGACGGCCTCGGTACCGAGCCTCACCTGGAACCGCGCGCCGTCGGACGGGATGTCGAGCGCCCGCGGCCGCCAGCGGAGCTCGACCGCTCGAGCGTCGTCAACGGAGATCGCGAGCCGGCCTCGTTCGTCCCACGCCCGCCGGATCTCGTCGGTCACGTCGAGCGTCGCTCGCCGCTCTGAAGCGTCGACGACGAAGAGCCACTCGCCGACGCCGGCGGCCGCCGAGACCGGAGCGATCGGCTCCGTTCCGCCGTAGCGCCACTCGATTCGCTCTACCGCAGCGCCGTCGAGCCACGGGGACGAGCCGGGTGCCACGACGGCCGGCCCGGCGGCGGAGCGCGTGTGGACAAGGACGGTCCCGTGAGCCCGAGGCGGATCGCCGGGCGGCGCGGCGGTCGCGCGCAGGTCGAAGGCGACCCCGCTCGCCGCCGCGACGACCACCGCGATCCGCCACCATTCCGAGTATCGGCTCCGCCGGCATGGCATGGCGCGGTGCTCCCGAATCGGTGTTCGCCCGTCGGCCATCATGGCCCCGCGAGTCGTTCGGGTAAAGCAGGCTCCGGCCTGTGGCGGGGGGCTGGCGGCCTAAGCCTGCGGGGAAGCGCGTTCACCGCGATCCCCGCGGCGGCTAGACTTCTCGTCAGTGAACCCTCGCTACGACGACGACGATGCCTCCGGCCGCGGCGGTGCCGCTGCGCGAGGGCCAGAGGAACCGCGCGGCGATCGGCCGGACTCCGGCGGAACCGCGCATCGCGGAGGAGACGGACAGAGCCGGCGCCGCCGCAAGCATCGATCCGGGAAGCGCGCCGCGCGGGCGCAGGAAGCCGGCGGCGAGGAGCCGCGGCTCGGGCTCGCCCGCCACATCGTCGAGCGCCTGCGCCTCCTCGCGCGGATCCTCTTCGAGGAGACGACGGTCGGCCGCGCGGCGCGTCCGCTCGAGGCGCCGTTCGACCTCAAGATCCAGCTCCACCCGGAGGGCTCGGCCGTCGCGCCGGACGAGGACGCGCGCCAGCTCGTGAGCGCGCTCCGTCGCCGCATCGCGGAGCTCGCAATCCGCGGCCAGGTCTACCGGGCGGGCCGCGTCTTCTGCTACTGGTGCGAGAGCAGCGCGTGCGCGCACGCGGCGCCGCCGACGGAGACGAGCGTCTTCGGCGGCTACATGCCGACGGGGCGTCCCGTCTGGCGCGAGTTCGCCTCCGCGGTCCTCGCGCGGCGAGATCCGCGGATCGAGAGCCTGTACCGGAAGCCGCCCGAGACGATCGCGTTCGTCGAGCGCGAGGAGGAGCTGCTCGCGGCGCAGCTCCCGACGTTCGGGCGGGGGAGCCCCGCGTACCACGTCATCGGGCAGGTGGCGCTCGGGTTTCTGCGCGCCCCGGCGTCGGCTCTCGACGCGGCTCCGGCGCCGCTCGCGCTGACGCTTCAGGCCGTGCGCTCGATGGGCTCGTCGGAGGAGCTGCGCCTCGACCTCAACGTCATCGGAGTCCTGTCGGACGGCCGCGACGTCGAGGGGCTCTTCTCGGACGGATTCGAGCCGGACCTCGACGCCTCGGTGCGCTGGGCTCGCTCGGCGCTCTCCGACGTCGAGCGGCGGCTCAACGCGCTCCGCCGGAACGGCGACCTCGAGAAGGCCGACGCCGTGGCGCCCCAGGCGAAGCCGATCCTCGAGCAACTCGTCCACCGCCTCGAGAAAGTCTTCCGCCAGCGCGTGCGGCGGACGCGTCACGCGCGCGATCGCACTGCGGAGGGCGAGCGGCCGACGCGGAAGGCGATCGAGGACGCGCTCGGCGCGGCCGATCACGAGATCCTGTTCGACACGGGCGAGGACACGTTCGTCGTGCTGGGCCCTCGCGGGCGCGTGCACGTGTTCTCTCCGGGCGGGCGCCTCGTGACGAGCATCGTCTTCTCGCGCGACGCCATCGACCGCCGGATCCTGAGGCGACGCTGGCGGCCGGCCGAGCCCGAGGAGATCCAGCGGTTCCGCGGAGCGATCGCGGAGGACCGTTGACGCGATCGTCGAGCCCTCGCGGGCGCGTGCACGTGTTCTCTCCGGGCGGGCGCCTCGAGACGAGCATCGTCTTCTCGCGCGACGCCATCGACCGCCGGATCCTGAGGCGACGGTGGCGGCCGGCCGAGCCCGAGGAGATCCAGCGGTTCCGCGGAGCGATCGCGGAGGACCGTTGACGCGATCGTCGAGCCGCCGACGGCGCGGAGGCGCGGCCGACCCACTTGCCCGAGACCGCTTGCACGAGGACGGCGGCGCGATCTAGAATCCCGGTCGTCGCGGCTCGGTCGCGGACCGAGCGGGGCCCGCTCGCCGCGCCCCGATCGTCGCCCTTTTCGATCTCGTCGTTCGGAGTCGTCAAAGAACTCGGAGAAGCCGGCTCTCTTCGCTTGGCCCTGAGATGTTCCCCCTGACCCGGCCGGTCCCACCCTCTCACGCCACTCCGAGCGCTCCGACGAAGCCCCCCCCTGAATTCCGCGGTCCGACGCCGCGCGCCGCCGTCTCCGACGCCGACCCGATGATTCCCATTCCGCGCGGACGCTCGGTGCGGCCGCGCCGCTTCACCGGTTGCGCCGAGCGCGCTGTCCGGAAAGGCCGGGGATTCTGATTCGGCGAGAAACTAGATGACGCGGCGGCGGCCGAGCCGAAGGCGGCTGCGCTTTCTCGATTCCCTTGTCTTGTGTGAGGCCAGGCTATGAACGACGCGACAGGACGACAGGAGGACCTGTAATTCCATGGCGACCAGTCTCTACGTGGGCAATCTCAACTACTCGACCACGGAGGATGCGGTCCGAGAGTTCTTCGCCCAGTTCGGCGGCGTGCTCCGCGCGCGGATCATCCTCGATCCGCTGACGGGGCGCTCGCGCGGCTTCGCGTTCGTCGAGATGGACGACGCGGCGGCCGATGCGGCGATCGCCGGCACGGCCGGCAAGGAACTCGACGGGCGATCGCTCAACGTGAGCAAGGCTCGACCGCGCGGAGCGGCGCCCGCTCCGGGGAGCGGTCCGCGGTCGGGCGGCGGCGGGCCGGGCGGTCCGCGGCCGGGTGGCGGGTTCCGGACGGGAGGTCCGGGTGGTCTGCCCGGCGGTCCCGAGTTCGGTCCGCCGGCGCCGCGTCGCGGCGAGCGGCCCAAGCGACGCGAGCCGCGAAAAGAGGAAAAAGAGAGCTTTCGCGCGAGGATGAAGCGCGAGGAACAGGAGAAGAACAAGGACTATCTGCACTACGATCCGAGCGAAGAGGCCGACGACGAGACTTGAGCGGCGACCGGCGGCCGCGCCTCTTCGTCAGCGCCGGGCTGCCGGGCATCGGCGGCCGGATCAAGTCGGCACCCGAGGACTTTCGCGTCGACGAGGTCCCGTCGACGACGCCCGCGGGACGCGGAGAGTTCGTGTGGATCCGCGTCGAGAAGCGCCGGCTCTCGACGCCGGAGGCGGTCGCTTGGGTTGCGCGGCGGCTCCGCGTGCCGGCCTCGCAGGTGCGGAGCGCGGGCCTGAAGGACGCGAGCGCGGTCGCGAGCCAATGGCTGTCGGTGCGGGGACGGACGCCGGCCGACGTCGCCGCCGCATCCGCGGATCTCGAGTCGGAGCGGCTCCGGGTGCTCGACGCGCGCGCGCACACGCGGGCGATCCGCGTCGGGGAGCTCGCGGGGAATCGGTTCGAAGCGCGCGTGCGCGGCGTCGTTCCGGACGCGTTGACGCGCGCGCGGGCGATCCTCGCCGTGCTCGAGGCGAGAGGCGTGCCCAATTACTACGGCCCGCAGCGCTACGGGCGCGGCGGCGACAATCACCTCTTTGTCGAGGATCTCGTGAGGCGGGGGGCGCGAGCCGCCCTTCAGCGTGCCGGCGGGGAGTCCGGGGATGAGGAGGACGCCGCAGCGGCTGGGCGCAATGGACCGAATCGCGGGCCGGCCGAGTCGGCGGTCGCGCGGCTGCCGCGGACGCTCCTCTGGCTCTATATTTCGGCGTTCCAGTCGGCGCTCTTCGACAAGTGCGTCACCGCGCGGCTCGACGGGCCTCTCGGCATCGACGCGCTTCGGGTCGGCGACCTCGCGCTGGATCGTCGGACGAGAATGGTGTACGAGGTGGGATCGGACGAGAGCGCGAGCGGGCTCCGCGAACGGGCCGCGGCGTTCGAGGCGACCGCGACGGGGCCGATCGTAGGCGAGCGGATGGTGAGTCCGAGCGGCGAGCCGGGCCGGCTCGAGGCGTCGGTGCTCGAGCCGATGGCGGACGTGACGGCGCGTCTCGCGCATCTCTTTCCCGGCGTGAGGCCGACGGGAACTCGGCGGGCGCTGCGGTTCCGGGTGGAGGATCTCGACGTGCGCGAGGCCGTGGCCGACGGCGAGCTGGCGCTCGACGTGGCGTTCTTCCTGGAGAGCGGAGCGTACGCGACGACGTTCCTGCGCGAGCTGACGAAGGCTGAGCCGGCCGCTCCGCCGGCCGCGCCCGAGTCGATCGCGACGGGCGACGACGAAGGCTGAGGGGAAAACACGCGATGGCAAGTCCGGAGAGGAAGGGGCCCCGGTTCGAGAAGGAGGCCGATCCCGTCGAGACGTTCGTCGAGCTCGAGGGCCCGGAGGTCGGCGAGGCGGCGCCGAACTTCACGCTCGAGTCGCATCTCGGCGGTACGGTGTCGCTCGCAGAGTTCCGCGGGAAGTCGCACGTCGTTCTCTTTTTCTATCCGAAGGACGACACGCCGGAGTGTACGAAGGAGGCGTGCTCGTTCGGGAGTAGCCTCAAAGCGTTCGAGCGCCGTGGCGCGGTCGTTCTCGGGGTGTCGCGTGACAGCGTGAAGAGCCACGCGAAGTTCGCTGCGAAGTTCGACCTGACATTTGCGTTGCTGTCGGATCCTGAAGGCGAGGTGAGCCGAGAGTACGGAGTCCTCAAGCGAAAGAGCCTCTACGGCCGGGCGTACCTGGGCATCGACCGGTCCACGTTTCTCATCGACAAGAAGGGAAAGGTCGCGGCCGCGTGGCGCGGCGTGAAGGTCGAGGGCCACGCCGACGAGGTCCTCGCCGCGATCGGAAAGCTCACGTAGCGGAGCGCGAAAGCCGCGGTGTCACCCTTCCCGACCTAGGAGCCAAGGCTATAATGCGCCGACCAACAGCTCGCAACGCAGGACAGTAGCTCAATTGGTAGAGCTCTCGGTTCCAAACCGAGCGGTTGGGGGTTCGAGTCCCTCCTGTCCTGCCAGCTCCCTTCGGCCATGACCGCGCGAGGCCGAATCGTTAAACGCGCCCGTTCTCGCAGCCTTTTTCCTCGATCGCCGCATCTCGCGCATGGCTGCGCACTTCGTGCGGTTCTCTCTCGCGGCTCGAACTCTCTGGTTCGCGTCCGCCGACCGTTCCCCCACGTGCAACCCCCCGGGGTGTCGCTCGTTTTCGAGTGACACCCGTCTCGAACTCTCGCGGTAAACGCTTAACGCGCCGAACTGTTTAACGGACGGGTACGTCCTGGGGTCACGAGTGCAACCGTTCGCGAACTCGCGCGTCGGGCGAGGGGGCGGCCGGATCGTCGGGCTCTCGCGGCCACGGCGCCGGAGGGCGCGCCACGTTGGCCCACGTCGCGTCCGGGCCGCCGTCGGCGTAATGGTGGCCGAACTCGCGCCCGTTGGCCACCCGTCGCGCCCACGTCGCGGCATGCGCGCGCCTCGAGCGGCTCCTGGGCGCCGCCTACTCGTCGCGGGCCGAGGTGCGGGCGCGGGGGAAGTTCTTCCCCGAATCGACTGGATGATGCGCAAGGATCGAGCGAAGGTCGCGTAACTGGTAAACGCGCGAGAGAGCGCGGACCGGACCAGGAGAGAACGCGATGGCTCGAACCGAAGCTGTTCGGGAAGGACGGCGCCGCCGCCGCGCGGCCGCCGCGATCACGAGAGACGATCGGAACGCGAGAGTCGCCCAGGCACTCCGCCTCCTCGCCCGCAACGCAGATCGGTGGTGGCTCACGCGCGATCCCGCGGAGACGGAGCGGTGCGGGAAGTTCCAGAACCGGATCTGGCGCGCGGTCGAGCGGCTCGGGATTCAGGAGGACGTGCTTGCGGGGCTCCGCGAGCGGCAGGGGAAGCCCGACGCGCCGGCCGTGCGGAACTGGCGCCGGGCGCGGCTCGCGCGCGCGTAACGCGAAGCCCTTTGCTTACGCCGCGCTACGCCCTGGCCGGCGACTCCGGCGCCGGCGCTCCTGCCCGTAGCTCGCGCCACGCGGCGCGCTGCTTCTCCCACCTCGACTCGGCTGCGATTTTCCGCAGCGCGCGCTCGGACGGCACGAGCTTCCGGTCGATGGCGCCGCGCTGGTCGAGGATCGCCTCCTGAATGTCCGGCGCGAGGAGGAGGAGTGAGAGGATCTGCGAGATCCGCGGCACGCTGACGCCAACGGTGCGAGCCAGATCGGGCAATGCCGAGTCCCGGCCCGAGCGAAGGAAGTCCTCGAGCCTGTAGGCCGTCGCGAGGAGGACGGCCGCGGAGGTGGGGCGGTTTGCCCGCTCCTCATCGATCTCCTGCCGCGTCACGGGCATCGTCGTCTTCCGGCGGTCGCCGGGTCGCTTGAACTGCGCCGTCACCCGGAGCGTCGGCGCGGCCGGGGCTGGGAGTTCATCCATCGCCACGGCGTTACCTCCCGAGATCCGCTTCGAAGACCACCTTCCCGTCGGCGTCGAGGAGCCGGAGGCGCGCGGCGTTTCGCACGTCGTCGGTCGGAGTCGCTTTCGCGATCGCCGCAAGCCCGCGGACGATGGCGAGCCGGGCGTGGGCGTCGGCCTCCGCGGACTCGCGGTCGGCGAAGATCCTCGGGCGCCGCTCCTCGTCGAGCCCGCCGCGGACCTGCGCCATGAAGCCGCGGACGTCGGTCTCGAAGAGGACGTCGGTGATCTCGCTCACGGGCGTCGGATCGACCACGACCCAGAACCGGTCGAGCGGACCCTTCGGCTGGGTGTCGCTGTTGTTCATGGTCATCGTCCTCCGTCGGCGGCCGCGCCGGCTTCGCGCCCCGATGCGAACTCGCCCGATAGCGCCCGGATGCCGGACGGGCGGAAGTTGAAGTGGATCTGCTCGGTCGCGCCGTCGTACTCGATCGATTCGAAGAGCAAGCGGACGACCCGCTCGCGCTCGCGCGGAAACAGCGCGGCCCAGATCTCGTCGAAGCCCGAGAGCGCGGTCGTGAGGTCGGCCTCGTCGATTTCGGCGTCGCCCGCGGCACGACGCTTCTCTTCGGCTTCACCGAGCGCGCCCTCGGCGACTCGGAGCCGCTCCTGAAGGTCAGCGAGCTTTCCCGAGATCCGGTCGCCGGGGCGAGTGCCGGCGTCCGCGACCAGGCGCCGGATCTCCTCGTTCACGTCGCGGACGTCGGCCGCCCGCCGGTCGCGCTCGGCCTCAAGCGCCGCGACCTCGGCCCGCTGCTGGAGGCGCGCCTGCGCGACGGTCTCCGCGACCAGCGCCGGGTCGCTCGCGATGCCGCGGATCCGCTCGACCACGAACGCCTCGATGTCGCCGGCCGCGACCGAGCGCGTGGGGCACATCGTGGCGCCGAGCTTCTGGCTCCGAACGCACGAATAGTACTTGTACTTTCGCCCCTTCCGCGTGGTGTGCGTCGGCGTCATCGAGCATTGGCAGGCCGCGCACTTCAGAACCTGTTTCAACAACGCGTTGCTCTTGTTTCGAGTCTCGGTGCCGCCGGAGCGAGCGTTCCGCGCGAGCATCTCCTGGACGCGTTGCCAGGTCTCGATCGGGACGATCGCTTGGTGCTGGGCCTTGAAGACCTCGGACCGATAGGTGATCTCGCCGATGACGACTCGGTTCCGGAGGAGGCGACTCAGAGCCGTCTTGTCGAACAACCTCCCGCGCCACACTCGGCCGCTCCGCGATGTCCACTCCTTCGTGGTTACGCCGCGGCGTCGCAGTTCATCCACCACGGCGAGCAGCGATCCCTTCGCGACGTAGAGATCGAAGATCTCCGTGACGAGCCGCGCCTCGTCCTCGTTGACCACGAGGCGCCCGCCCTTCGGGTCAACGTCCAGTCCCATCGGCGGGTGGCCGCCGCAGAAGGCTCCTCGCCTCTTTGACGCCGCAATCTTGTCGCGGGTCCTTTCGGCGATCATCTCCCTCTCGAACTGGGCGAAGGACAACAGGATATGTAAAGTCAAGCGGCCCATGGAGGTAGACGTGTTGAACTGCTGCGTTACGGAGACGAAGGCGACGCCGCGGCGGTTCAGGGCCTCGATGATCTTCGCGAAGTCGAGGAGGCTCCGGCTCAACCGGTCAACGCGGTGCACGACAACGCAGTCGACCTTGCCGGACTCGACGTCGCGGAGAAGTCGCTCGAGCGCCGGCCGCTCGGATGTCGCGCCGGAGTAGCCGCCGTCGGAGTACTCCTCGTCGATGAGGGTCCAGCCCTCGGCCGCCTGGCTCGCGATGAACGCGGCGCAGGCCTCGTGTTGGGCGTCGAGGCTGTTGAAGTCCTTCTCGAGACCGCGCTCGGTGCTCTTGCGAACGTAGATACAGCACCTAAGTTGTTTCTGATGCGTGATTAGAGATCGTCCATTAGCTTCCTGAATCACTTGGCGTTCCTCCCCTTCGCGCCCGTCTCCCGCGGCTTGAGCTTGAAGAACGCGACTCCTGAGACGTGGCTGCCGGTGATCGCGTTCGCCAGCGCCGAGAGCGACCGGTACTTCATCCCTTCGCTCTCAACGCCGTCCTCGAGCACCGTCACGCGCAGCGTCTTCCCGTGGTACTCGCGCGTAAGGACCGTGCCCGGCAGCGGCAGCCCCTCGCGGCGGACGCGCGGGAACGGGACGGTCTCGGTCCGCGCCACCTTCTCGTTCCCGGCGCCGCGCTTCGTCGCCGGCAGCGTCGCGCCGCGCTTCACGATCGCCGCTTCGACGTCCGCGGCGACCTCGGCGAGTCGCGCCTTCGCGCGCTCCGAGAGCCCGCCGCCCTCGAGATCGGCCTGCCACTTCCACGCGACGCGCCGCCAGATGTGCTCGCGATTCTTCGACCGTGGCTTCTCTCCGAACGCCTTCTCGTACTCGGCGACCAGCTCCACGAACTTCATTTCGCGAAGCGCCCGGATCCGCTCCGCGACCGACTTCGACTTCTCGTCCACGTTCGCCTCCTTGCGGGGCGCGGCCCCGCGTGCGTTAACCACCATCGAGGCTCTCTTCGGGCGAGGAATCCACTTCCTTCCGAGACTTCGAGAGCGGCGACGTAACGACGCAATGGGGCGCGAGATGCGGCGTGCTCTGGCGGCGGCTGGAGAGCAAGCGGAGAACGGCGGCCGCGAAGAGACGGGCGATCTCGCCGTCGCGCTCGACGGCGGTCATTTCGCGCGGGTCGAGGGGGTCGCGGGTCACGGGCGTTCCCTCCCGACGTCCCCGAACGCGAGATGCCGAGCGAGCGCGTCGGCGATCTGGCGCCGCGCATCGGCCGAGAGCAGGACCTCGCGCGTCACGCCCGCCGCGTCGGTTCCGAAAAGCGGTTCGGGCCAATCGATCGCGAGCCGCGCGGGCTCGGCGAGGATGATGCGGATAGCGCTGATCGTGACGCCGCCCTCGAGCTCGACTTTGGCGAGGAAGGTGATGGACGCCGCGGCTTCGCCGGCGGCGGCATGCTCGAGGCGGACGCTGCGGACGACCGCCGACGCGATGACGAGCGGGTCGTTTGGCGACGAGCGGCCAGCTGGCGATCCCGGCGAGATCGGGATGGCGCTCATGACTTCACCTCCGCGGCGGGGGCCAGGTGGTGCGGTGTCAGAACGGCAAGTTGTCCGCGGGAGGAAGCGTCTGGTCGTCTTGCGGCTCCGGCGCCGAGGAAGCCTTTGAGCGCGCCTCGATCTCGCCGTACGCCTTCCT
>Ga0187892_10003791_pt1:7500-26818 | contig 26818 bp, 23 predicted proteins | sample MA1701073metaG_FD_139345 | JGI IMG/M metagenome (GOLD analysis project Ga0187892, IMG submission 139345) | Bio-ooze microbial communities from a basaltic lava cave in the Kipuka Kanohina Cave System on the Island of Hawaii, USA - MA170107-3 metaG ... | reverse complement strand
CCGTCTCGCGTCGCTCATAACGCAGTTCCGCTCTACTCATAATGGGGCCGCTACCTTGAAATCATCTTACTGGACATCTTGTCAGTATGCCATTATGCTGAGACTTGCGCAACGATTAATAGGTCTGGCCAGAGTGGTCCACGGCGATGCCGGAGCCGCTATCGTCGCCGGTCCCGCCGAGGTAGGTGGAGTAGACTAGCTGGGAGCCCGCGCGATTCAGCTTCGCCACGAAGACATCCAAGGAGCCGCCCAAAGCCGACTGCAGGGGATTCTGGATCGGGAAGTCGGTCGAACCTGTTTCTCCCGTCACATGGACCTGGCCCGAGTGGTCCACGGCGATGCCTTGGCCCAGGTCGTCACCGGTCCCGCCGAGGTAGCTGGAGTAGACGAGCACCGGATCGATCACCAGGGGCCGCGCACGCTCATACGCAGCTACCTGAAAGCCCACCTGCCGCTCGTTCTTGCGCACATAGCCGCCGCCGATGGGCTGCCGGACACCCTCCACCTCCTGATAGATGAGAGGCTTTTGCATCCGCAGATCCCCACCTGCGGTGTGCAGCACGAGCTCCCCACGGGGATCTATCTCGAGTCGGTCGGCCCCCTCAAAGCTCAGGGTGAGGGCGTCGGGATCCGCGCCCGGGGCCAGCACGAGGTCGTATTCCAGTTGGCGCTGGCGGCCGTAGTAGACGAGATCCACCCCGGGATACACCGCTTCGTATTTCACCTTCGCATAAGTCGGTACCCCGGTGCGCCATTGGCTCGGGTCTTTGCCTTTGAGGTAGTTGACCTTACCGGGAAGCTTTTCTTGGCCTATCACCCGCGGCGCCGGATTGGCTCCGACTAAGCGCATTCGGAGCACCGTCCCGCGCCCCGCTTTGGAGAGAGCCGGCATCGTGCGAGCCGCCTTGCGTTGGGCTGGGGGTTTCTTCAGGCTCAGCACCGCCTCGGTGGGGGTGAGAAACAGAGCGTAGCCGGGGCCGCGGGCGAGGAATTTCACCTGCGCATCGCTCTGCCCCTGGTTGGCCTCAAAGCTCAAGGGCAGCTTGCCATAACTTTGCTGAAGCTTGATTTGATCGGCCGCCGCCGCGGCGAGCGCTGGGCAGAGCATCAGTCTCACGGCCGCCACGGCCAGCGGTCTGGGGGAGGGGGTAAGTCGCGTCAACTGTGACATCTCGTATTCTCCTTAAAAAATAAAATTAGATTCAGATCCACACTTCCAAGCACCCGCCTATCATCGGGAGCGGGAGTCTTGGTAGAGCCGGCCATGGGGACTGCTGGGCACGATTCGCTTGGGGATGCGATCCCTTCCGCAAGCTTCTCGACACACCAAGGCCTGAGCCGGCTCTGTGGAGGATTATCCGTAAGTCGTGGTAGAAAGTGATAAGCAAGGCATAATTTTTTTGTGAAAAATACGTTATGGTGTAAGAGTCTGTGGCACAAAAGCGAAAGCTAGGAGGGGTTCGCACCATGGGAGACGCTCAGGCACGCCAGCCGATCTTTTTCTTTGGAGATTTCCATCTCGATCCGGTCAATGCTAGGCTACAGCGGGGATCGGTGATCATCCCCTTGAAACCAACGCCGCTCGCGGTATTGCATTATCTTCTTCAGCATCCACAGCGCCTGGTTACCAAGGAGGAAATTCTCTCTGCCATATGGGCAAAGGTTTTCGTGTGTGATTCTGCCCTCAGGGTCTGTATTCGCGAGATCCGTCGCGTGCTTTGCGATGAATCGAAGACCCCTCGTTTCATCGAAACCGTGCACCGTCGCGGCTATAGGTTCATGGGCGAGGTAAGCGTGCGCGATCTGTGGGCTACTCCACCTCAAGCCCCGGTAAGCGAACCGCACCCTGTGTTTCGTCATCGGGGGCCGGAATTCCAGTGCTCGCCACCGAGAGACATCTGGCTCCCTGGGAGAGAGGAAGTGCTAGCGCAACTTTCCGTGCGGCTCGAGCGCGCGCTTCACGGGGAACGCCAATTCGTATTCGTGACGGGAGAGGTGGGGATCGGCAAAAGCGCACTATTGGAGGCTTTCATGGCGCGGGCATGCGTGCGCCCTATTCGGATCGTCCAATGCCAGTGTTTCGAGCACCATAGCCAGGGGCATCTTCCACTGGTCGACGCACTGAGTCAGTTGTTGCAACAAGCGGGGGGCGAAGATGCACTGGCGACCCTTCGGATCCCCGCACCGAGTTGGCTAATGAAGATCCCCTCGCTCATCGTTCAAGAGAAAGGTCTTGCGAATGAGATGGTTGGTGAGCGATCACGGGAGCACATGTTGCTCGAATTCGTCCAGACCATGCAGGCCATTACTAAGGAGATCCCGCTCATGTTGATCATCGAAGATCTGCACTGGAGCGATCGTTTCACGCTAGACTTGATTACCCGGCTCGCGGGCCGGCGAGACGCAGCGCGGCTGATGGTGATCGCCAGTTACCGGCCCGACGAGGTGCTCCAGCGTGACCACCCTTTGAAACGGCTCAAGCTAGAGCTGCAGATCCGAGGACGCTGTGTGGAATTGAAGTTGGCCGGATTAACAGAGGAAGGAGTATTTGACTATCTGAAAAAGCAGTTTCCCGGGCAGGAGTTTTCGCGAGACCTCGGGAAGTGGTTCCACCTACACACGGACGGAAATCCTCTGTTCTTGGCGAATACGGTGGAATACTTGTCGGCAACTGGTTTGCTGATTTCCCTCCAGCGGAAGTTGAGCCTGAAGATTGGGAAGGCAGAGCTCGAGAGCCTCGTGCCCCCCGGCATACTTCAGCTAATAGAGGACAAGTTGGAACGCCTCAGCGTAGGAGAGCGAGGCCTGTTGGAATCCGCAAGCACCATCGGTTTAGAGTTTTCGGCGCGGACTCTAGCGACAGTTCTGGGAGAAGACGTGGTAGAGATCGAAGCGTGCTGCGAAAAGCTCGTGCGAAACGATCAATTTCTCCGGGCCAGTGGCCATCCCTACTATCCAGAGCGGCGTTTGGCATCGCGCTATGCTTTTGTCCATGGGCTCTATCGGAACGCATTGTATCAGCGGATCCCAATAGCTCGGCGCGCGAGGCTGCGCCAGCGCATTCCTCAGTATTTATCGGTGGTGGGCGAAGCCGCTGAGGTGCTCAAGCACCTTGGGGAGGACTTGCAAGCTCGCACTGACCCGATAGCATATATACCCTTGCAGAGATAACCTGACTTCCGTGCGGACGCGGAAGTCAGGGCCTATAAAATGAATAGGGTATCGATCTAGGTCGCCTTCATGGAATTTCACATCGCGCATGGTCGATTAACCTCGTGCGGCCTAACCAAGCGGCCGTAAGCAGGACGAGGTGCTTATCGCCATGGCGTGGCGAGGCCAGATCGTGGGAGCGGCGAAAACTGAAATATTCGGGGCGAAAACCACAGCAGGCGAGCTCCCTCATGCCCTCTCCCTCGATCACAGCGAGATCCTTTGGATCCCGTAGAGCCGCGTTGGCCGCTTTTTCCACAACGACATGGAGCTTGGGGGCTTGCCGCCGTTCCGCATCACTCAGGTAGCCGTTGCGCGAGCTTAAGGCCAGACCATCGGGCTCGCGCACCGTCGGCACGCTGATGGTCGTTATGGGGAAACACAGTTCGCGCACCAAGCGCTTGATCAGCAGCAATTGCTGATAGTCTTTTTCTCCAAAGACAGCGAACTGCGGCTGAACCAAATTGAATAACTTGGTCACCACGGTGGCGACACCGCGAAAATGTCCCGGGCGGAAAGCGCCACAAAGCATCCCATCCAAAGCCGGGACTTCTACTCGGGTCTGATCCTCTGCCAGCCCAAGGGGGTATACCTCCGCCACAGTGGGTGCGAATAGTACGTCAACCCGCCTTTCGGTCAGAAGCTCCTTGTCTTTCGCCAGGGTGCGGGGGTAGCTTTTGAGGTCTTCACCGGCAACGAATTGCGTAGGATTCACGAATATCGACACCACGACCCGATCCGCCAATTGGCGCGCGCGTTCTACTAACGCCAAGTGTCCTCGATGTAGGTTTCCCATCGTGGGGACGAAGGCGATCCGGTGGCCCTCGGCTCGCCAAGCGTGCACGGTTTCGCGCAACGCAGGAGCGCTTTCCAAGGTTTGCATCAGTCAAAACCGTGCTCTGTTGCCGGAAACTCACCCGACTTTACGGCTTGTACATAAGCACGCAGTGCACTGGGGATATCGTTACCGGAGCGCGCAAAGTTGCGGCAAAACGAGGGGATTTTTCCCGATATTCCGAGCATGTCGTAGAGCACCAAGACTTGGCCATCGCACTGGGGGCCCGCGCCGATCCCGATCACAGGTATGTTAAGGCTTTGGGTAACAGTCGCCGCGAGCGCCCGGGGGATGCACTCCACCACCAATAATGCCACCCCCGCGTGCTCCAAAATGCGGGCTTCCTCAAGCAAGCGCTCCGCATCTCCGGGGCTTCGGGCTTGTACCCGGTACCCCCCGAGCTTATGGATCGACTGCGGCATCAACCCAAGGTGAGCGCACACGGGTATGCCCCTAGTGTCGAGCAGGCGTACGGTCTCCGCCAGCCAGGCGCCGCCTTCCAATTTCACCATTTGCGCGCCGCTTTGCATTACCCGCCCTGCGTTGCCCAAGGCTTGAATGGGGGTGCTGTAGCTGAGGAAGGGCAGATCCGCCAGGATCAAAGCCCGTTTCTGTCCCCTGCGAACGTTTGCGGTGTGGTAGATCATGTCGTTCAAGCGCACCTCCAAGGTGCTTTGGTGTCCCTGGATCGCCATGCCCAGTGAGTCGCCGACCAGAAGGACCTCCACACACGCTTCCTCAAGCAGTGCCGCGAAGCTTGCATCATACGCGGTAAGGCAGGCGATCTTTTCGCCTGTCCGCTTCATTTCCTGCAGCCGGGTAAGGGTGATCCGAGTCATCAGAAGGAGGGGTTGCAAAAACGCCTTCCTTTGAGCGGAACGGCGATCTGGTCGAGCAACAAAGCGTAATCTGGCTGCCCGAGCACGAGATTCACGGCACCCTACCGGCCATCGCTAGCCAGGCGCTTAAGGCCTTGCGAGGGACATTTGCGAACCAACTCCGCCAGCGGACCCAAACCCGGGACCGTGAGATCTGGGGCAATTTCGTACAAAGGGCGCAGCACGAACGCACGCTCGGAAATACCCGGGTGAGGTATCTTTAGTCGCTCCTCATCGATTGTGGCGTTTCCAAACAGCAGTAAGTCTAGGTCTAAGGTACGCGGTCCCCAACGCAGCTTGCCGCGGGTGCGGCCGTGGCCGTTTTCTATGGTCTGCAACGCGGCTAATAAAGCGAAGGCCGATAGGTCAGTATCAACAGCCGCCACCGCATTGATGTAGTCCGGTTGGTCCGGGGGTCTCATAGGGGCGCTTCGATACAGCGAAGAGTGTCGCAGCAATCGGCTCAATCGAAGCGTCTGAAGCTCGATCAAGGCGCGTTTCACCTGAGACCTGGGCTTGGCCAGGTTGCTGCCTAAGCCAACAAACGCCGTACAGCCCCACGCGTTCTCCCTACTCGGCATTTATCAGCGCATGCGCCTGCCCCGAGTGCGGGCGGGACGCTGTTCGCTTAGCGCCGCCAGCATTTGGTCCCGCTGTTTGCTCGGCGCTTGTTGGAACTCCGTCCACCAGTCGCTTAGTTCTTCTGAGGTTTCTCCGGCTTGGGCGCGCAGGAGCAGAAAGTCGTACGCGGCACGAAACCGCGGGTGGATCAGCAAACGAGCGGGCCGTTTCCCCAATCGGTTGGTGAAACGAGGCTGCAGCGTCCAGATCTCCCGCGTGATGCGGGTGAAGCGCCGCGGTATGGAGACGCGCGCGATCTGGCGGGAGATCACGGCATCGGCGGCCAGTACCAAGGCCACGTCGCTGTTGACACCCCGGGCGCAGAATTCTTGCCACAACCGGCGCACTGGATCCCATAGCAAGGCGGCAAACAGGAAGGCGGGCGTGACCGGCTTTGCTTCAGCGATTCGCTGGTCGGTATTTTCTAGAGCACGCACCAGAAGCATGTGCGGAAATCCGTGTTCTTGCTCTTCGAGGCAGGGCTCGGTTTGAGGGAATAACAGGCCGAACAAGTTAAAGTGGCGCAACTGCTCGAAGCTCTGCACGGCAGACCCTCCCATAAAGAGCTTCAACGTTTCTTCAAACAAACGTGCGGGGGAGATCTCGTTGAGCAAATGCTGAAATTTGGATATAGGTTCGGCGGTTTCTGGGTGGATATTGAACCCGAGTTTTACCGCGAAACGAACCGCCCGCAGCATCCGCACCGGGTCTTCAAGGTAGCGGTTTTCTGGATCTCCGATAAGTCGTAAGCAGCCGGCTTTTATGTCCTCGACGCCCCCTACGTAATCCACCACGGTGAAGTCCTCGATGTTGTAATAAAGCGCGTTGATGGTAAAGTCGCGCCGCCACACATCGTCGTCGATCTCACCATAGACGTTGTCCCTCACGATCCGGCCGTCTTTTATCAGGCCGTCGCCGTTTGGTTTCGCATCGTGTTGCGCTCGGAAGGTGGCGACTTCGACGATTTCCCTCCCAAAGTGCACATGGGCAAGACGGAAGCGGCGACCGATCAAGCGGCAGTTGCGAAACATCTCGCGCACTTGTTCCGGCAGCGCATCCGTGGCGATGTCGAAATCCTTGGGCTCGCGTCCAAGCAGCAGGTCGCGCACGCTACCGCCGACGAGAAAGGCTTTGTAGCCGGCGTTCTTTAGCCGATACAATACCTTCAGGGCATTATCCGAAATGCTCGCTCGGGAAATGATGTGCTCCGAGCGCGGCACGATACGCGGTTTAGCCCGAAATGAAAATACCCGGGCAAAGGACGTGTTTCGCTCATGAGGATAGGGAACCATTCGGGAATTTCTCTCGCCGCTGTGCTTGAGCTAGCGCAGCAAAACCATATGATACCATTATACCCGCCGCAAGCACGCTTCCTCGCTCCCTTCGTCTAGTGGCCTAGGACACCGCCCTCTCACGGCGAAAACAGGGGTTCGAGTCCCCTAGGGAGCGCCAATAAAGACAATAACTTAGGCAAATGCGACGGGAGACCGGGGTAAAAGTGGGGAATAAGCGGCACCCGATAGAAGCTGGATCACGCAATTTGCTCTCAAAGCTCTTGGCCTTAGACCAAAAAAAAGAGTACACACGGGCGGTTCTGCGTGCATGTCGTGCGGCGGAGTGTCCTAACGCGAACCCTTATTGGATCGGCCGGCGCTGCCCGGGCAGGCACCGCATCAGTGCGTTCTCCACCGCCGGGCAAACGAAATCGCCCACACTGCCCCCTAGCGAAGCCAACTCGCGCACCAGGCTTGAGGAGATAAAGGCGAACTGTTCGGCCGGGGTGAGAAACAAAGTGTCTGCCTCCGGGATCAGCTTGTGGTTCATGCTGGCCATTTGGAATTCGTACTCGAAATCGGAGACCGCGCGCAAGCCTCGCAGGATGACCGTGGCATTCTTCTCGCGCGCGCAGTCGGCCATCAGGCCATCAAAGCGACAAATCTCCACATTGCCCACGGCGGAAAGGGCGCTCTTTGCTAGCTCGATGCGCTCTTCGGGAGAAAACACCGTGTGCTTGGAGGTGCTTCCGGCCACCGCCACAACCACCCGCTGAAAGATCCTCGCGGCGCGCACGACGATATCGGTGTGCCCGTTGGTAATGGGATCGAAAGTGCCCGGATAGATCACTGTTATGCTCATTGCGGCGGTCCTTATCTTTGTCTTTCGTTTTGATTATTGTCGTTGCAGCAGGTAGTAAGCCACGCCCCCCGTGCATCCCTGGCCCCAGATCCGCCAATCGATTAACCAGTCCGGACGCGGTGCGTTTTTGCGGCTTTCAACATACACCAGCGCATTGCCGGTGAGCCACTCCTTCGAAACGAGGCGCGAGCAGCAAGCCGGCAGTAAGCCTCCTTGAAACGGAGGATCTAGGAACACGATATCATAAGGACAGCCGGCTCCCCTCAGCCATTCTAAAGCATCGGCGTGGACTATCTGGATGTTCTCGGCGCCGAGTTTTTCCGCCGTGCGGTGCAATGAGCTCACCAGTGGTGCGCTTTTTTCTACCATGACCACGCGCACCGCGCCGCGCGATGCGGCTTCAAACCCCAACGTACCACTGCCCGCGAACAAGTCCACACAGGCCGCGCCCTCGATGAAGGGCATCAGCCAGTTAAACAATGTTTCCCGCACCCGATCGCTTGTTGGACGTAAGCCCGCCACCTCGGGCACGAACAATCGCCGCCCCCGCCAGCGCCCGCCGATGATCCGCACCGTACCGGCTGTTGCACGCTTCACGCTATGGGGGCGTTTTTTTCTCGCTCATTGCTGGCCTGGCCGCGGCCTGGGGCGCGTTTCCCCCGACGGTCACAGTGACCACGCGTCTAGGGGCCATGCGTCGATGCAGTGCCTCCACGATACCCTCACGCGTTACGCCCTTTATCTTGTCGACGAAAGTCCGCAAGAAATCGATAGGCAAGCCGTAAAACCCAATCATAGCGAGGTATTCCACGATCTTTGCGTTGCTGTCGACGAGCAGCGGGAATCCACCGGTAAGATCCAAGACCGCCGCAGTACGCTCTTTTTCCGTTGGTCCTTGCTCTACGAACGCGCGCAGGGTGGCTTCGGTTACCTCCAGCGCCTCTTTGGCTTGGGCATTTTTCGTCTCTAGGCCTACGATAAAAGGTCCGCTCACCCGCATAGGGGAGAAATAGCTGGACACGCTATAGGAAAGCCCCCTCTTTTCCCGCACTTCGTCAGCCAGCCTAGACACGAGTCCAGAGCCGCCCAAGACATGGTTGCCCACATAAAGCGGGAAGTAGTCCGGATCATTTCGTCGGATCCCGATCTGGCCTATGCGAATATGGGTCTGGGTCGATGGGTGAGGAAGATGACGCGTGATCGAGCCGGTCGGCGGTTTGACCTCCGGTAAGGGCTCGGGGGCATCGCCCTCTGGGAGCCGACCGACCACCGCCTCTGCCATCGCTTGCGCTTCGGCCTTGCTAAGATCGCCGACGATGGCGAGGCAAGTGTTACGCGCCACATACAGGCGCTGATAGAACTGGCGCAGGTCTTTAACCTTGAGCGCATTGAGAGTCTCGGGTGTTCCGTTTGGATCGCTCGCATAGGGATGATCGCCGTAGGCGGCCTGATAAAAAGCCTCATCCGCTAGATCGCTGGCAGACTGCTGTTTCTGTGCCAAGGCCACCAACAGACGCTTGCGCTGGCGCTCGAAAGCGGGTCCCGAAAAATCGGGCTCGGCCAAAACCAAGGCGAGTGTCTCCAACGCCGGCTGAAGATTTGCTTTTTCCGTCATGCTGCGCAGGCTCACCCACGCCATGTCACGCAAGGCGCTAGACTCAAAGTCAGCCCCCTGATCCTCAAATCGTTCGCTGATCGCCTCCGCCGGCAATCCCCCCGCGCCCTCGGCGAGCACCGTATTGGTCAATACGGCCAGGCCCTTGTTTACGCCGTCGCGTGCCCCACCGGCGTCAAACACCACCTTGATATCGACCATCGGCAAATCGCCCGCATGGCTAAAAAACACCCGTGCACCGTTGCTCGTCTGCCAGTGTTCTATGGGGGGCGCGGCGTACGCCGCAGCCGTTAGCCCCACTAGGGAAAATGCCATAGTCCTGGCAATCATCGCGATCGCTCTTTCGCTTGGGTCAAGGGCTCCAGCACAGCGACGGTCAAGCGCTCGGGGATCAGGTATTTTTTCGCCGCTTGTTGAACCTGTTCGGCCGTCACCCCTTTAACTTTGACCACATAGCCGTCTTGAACCGACCAAGGCAAACCTATCGTCTCCAAGATCCCGATCTGCATGGCTTGGTAGAAGGTGGAATCCCGCTCATAGATCTCTGAGGCGATAACCTGGGTTTTGACCCGAGCGAGCTCTTCCGGCGTTATCGGCTCGCTACGCAATCGCTCCACCTCCCCACGTAACCCTGCTTCTAGACCCTTCACGTCATGACCCTGTGCCGGGATCCCCCCGAGCATAAAGAGCGCATTCAAGCGTGATAGCAGATCGTAACTGGCGCTGGCGCTCGCCGCGACTTGTTTTCCCCGCACCAGATTCTTGTTCAAACGCGCGCTGTCACCGCCATCGAGCACCGCAGCCAATACTTCCAGGGCGTACACCTCTGCCTCGGTGATCTCCGCTGGTGTGTCCAGAGCTTCTTTCAAAGAAGGTGTTTTGTATCCCAGGATAAGATACGGAAGCTCTGCGACGTCCCTGACGACGATCCGCTTCTCCCCCAGCTGCGGGACCTCCGGCCTCGGTTTGACCGGCGCCACCTCGGCTCTAGGCAGCGCCCCAAATGTCCGTCTCGCGAGATCGAAAACCGCCTGTGGTTCCACGTCGCCGACAACCACCACAATCGCATTATTCGGCGCATACCATTTTTCGTACCAGGCGCCCAGATCATTTAGGGTGTAGTTTTGGATGTCCGCCATCCAGCCGATGATGGGGTGGCGATAGGGGCTGGTCTGATAAGCGACGGACATGGCCTTCTCATAAGTCATGGCCTGGGGATCGTCCTCGGTGCGCAAACGGCGCTCTTCCATGACGACTTTACGTTCTTTCGCGAATTCCTGTTGCGATAGCTTCAGGTGGCGCATGCGGTCGGCTTCCAGCTCGAAACTAATGGGTAGCCGGGAACGTTCCAATTTCTCGAAATAAGCGGTGTAGTCTCGCCCGGTAAAGGCGTTTTCCGAACCCCCGTTACGAGAAATGATCTGCGAGAACTCATTAGGGCCGGTTTTGTCCGTGCCCTTAAACATCATGTGCTCCAACATGTGCGAGATCCCCGTGATGCCGTCGTGCTCGTAGCTAGAGCCCACTTTGTACCAGACCTGGGTTACAACCACCGGTGCGCGGTGGTCTTCTTGCACGATAAGCTTTAGCCCGTTGTCCAAGCGGAACTCTCGCACCGGCATTGGTGCAGCCACGAGCGCAGCACAGCCCAAACTCCAAAGGCAAAGCGCGTAGGACAGTCGTTTCAACATTGGATCCCCTTTTTCCCTGGTTAGGTAAGCACGCCTCGTTATCTGCTTACGGCGGTGATTTGTGAATGTTAGGATAACGCATCCTGGGAACGAGTGGTGTGCTTCGGAGAGCGAGCGATGATCTTCAAAGGAAAACGCGAGCATGCAGCCTCGCCAAGCACGGGTCTGCTCGGTGGTATGGGTGCAGTCTGCGGCGGCAGGCTCCGCTCAGGATTTCTAATAGGCTATCTCTTGATATAATCGAATCGTATATCAAAGCTTATGAACTCGTGGAGGAGGTGCTCCCATGAACGCAGCGGTCCTATCCTATTCCTTGACCCAGCCGGTCAGCCGATTTATTAGCGCGACGAAAAAGTTACTCATCGACGGCGAGTGGGTGTCGGCAGCCTCCGGCAAGACCTTTCCAGTCTACAATCCGGCGACGAGTGAGGTCATTGCCCAGGTCGCGGAGGGCGAGCGGGAGGACATTAACCGCGCCGTAAAAGCGGCCCGACGCGCGTTTGAATCTGGCCCGTGGCCCGCGATGAGCCCGTCGCAACGAAGTAAGCTGATTTGGCGGATCGGCGATCTTATCCTCGATCATCTCGACGAACTGGCCGAGCTCGAGTCGCTGGACAACGGCAAGCCGTTTGCTGTCGCCAAAGTGGCCGATGTGCCTCTGGCGGCCGATATGTTCCATTACATGGCCGGTTGGGCTACCAAGCGCCACGGGGCCACCATCCCGCTTTCGGTCCTCTATACACCCGGGGTGCAGTATCACAGCTACACCCGTCCGGAGCCGATCGGCGTCGTCGGCCAGATCATCCCCTGGAACTTCCCGCTGCTAATGGCGGCCTGGAAGCTTGCGCCCGCTTTGACCACAGGCTGTACGGTGGTGCTAAAAGTCGCAGAAGAAACGCCCTTATCCGCCCTCAGGCTCGGTGAGCTTTTGCTCGAAGCCGGGTTACCCAAGGGCGTGGTCAATATCGTTACCGGCTTCGGTGAGACGGCGGGAGCAGCGCTCGCGGCGCATATAGACGTCGATAAGGTCGCCTTTACCGGCTCGACCGAAGTCGGCCGGCTCATCGTCCGCGCGGCTGCCAACGATCTCAAGAAAGTCTCGCTAGAGCTCGGCGGTAAATCACCCAATATCGTCCTGCAAGATGCGGATTTAGAGGTCGCCATTCCCGGCGCGGCCAGCGCCATCTACTTCAATCACGGTCAGTGCTGCTGCGCCGGCTCACGCCTTTACATCGAGCAGGGCATCTTCGACAAGGTGGTGGACGGCGTGGCCGAGGCGGCTAAGAGAATAAAGATCGGTCCGGGTCTTGACCCTGAAACCGAGATGGGGCCGATGGTCTCCGAGGTCCAGCGTAACCGAGTCTGGGGTTACCTTAAGTCGGGTTTCAAAGAGGGTGCGCGCGCCGTTGTCGGTGGAAAAGGGAAGGAGGGTGGCGGCTATTTCGTTGAGCCCACGGTTTTGGTCGACACCAAACCCGAAATGAAGGTGATCCAAGAAGAGATCTTTGGGCCGGTGGTCACCGCCATGCCGTTTGCGCAACTCGATGAGCGCCTCATAGACCAAGCCAACGCCACCATCTATGGCTTAGCGGCCGGGATCTGGACTCGTGATTTAAGCAAGGCGCATGGTTTGGCCGCCCAACTGAAGGCGGGTACCGTGTGGATCAATTGCTTTAACGTCTTCGACTCGGCTTTGCCATTTGGTGGCTATAAGCAGTCGGGCTGGGGACGTGAGATGGGTGAAGCGGTGCTCGAGAATTACACCGAAACAAAAGCGGTGACGATCAAGCTCAAAACCCGACGCGATATTGCTATCGTGAGCCTTTCGGCCAGCCGCAGGCGCACCGAATGACGCGGTCGGTTGCTAGCGCTCACGTGCCCATACCTTGCGTGCCGCAGCGAGAGTCTGTTCTATTTCTTTCGTTCCGTGGGCACAGGAGACGAAGCCAGCCTCAAACGGTGAGGGCGCTAGATAGACGCCCCGTTTCAACATGCCATGGAAAAATCGCTTGAAACGGGCTGAATCGCAGCCCATGACCTGTTGCAAGTAGGCTACTGTGGCCTCTTCGGTGAAAAACAGACCGAACATGCCCCCCACATGGTTAGTGGCTAGTGGAATGCCGGACTCCTCGGCCACGGCGCTTAAGCCCCGGAGGAGTTTTTCCGTGGTTGCCGATAAGCTTAGGTAGAATCCTGGTTCGCAGAGGATCTCTAGGGTCGCGAGCCCGGCAGCCATCGCAACCGGATTCCCCGCTAAAGTGCCCGCTTGGTAGACGGGTCCGAGCGGAGCGATTTGCTCCATGATCTCCGTCCGCCCGCCGAACGCCCCCACCGGCAGCCCTCCTCCAATGATCTTGCCCAAAGTAGTCAGGTCAGGGCGCACACCGTAAAGCGTTTGAGCGCCCCCCAAAGCCACGCGAAAGCCGGTCATCACTTCATCGAAAATCAGAAGACTGCCGTACTGATCACTGATCGCGCGCAATCCCTGCAAGAATCCTGGCGCTGGGGGCACACAGTTCATGTTTCCCGCAACCGGCTCGACGATGATCGCCGCGATTTCTTCCCCTCGCATGGAGAACGCCTCTTGCACCTGATCCAGGTGGTTATAGCTCAGGGTCATGGTGTGCTGCGCCAGGGAGTCAGGGACTCCAGGTGAACTTGGGATCCCTAAGGTCAGCGCCCCTGATCCCGCCCGCACCAACAACGAGTCCGCATGCCCGTGGTAACACCCCTCGAATTTGACAATCTTGTCGCGACCTGTGTATCCGCGGGCCAAGCGAATGGCGCTCATGGTAGCTTCGGTGCCCGAGTTGACCATACGGATGTGCTCGATAGCCGGCATGATTTGGCAGATCTTCTTGGCAAGCGCCGTCTCTAGTGCTGTGGGCGCACCAAAACCCAGTCCTTTTTGGGCAGTGTCCACCATGGCCGCAAGGACCCGAGGGTGGGCATGGCCTAAGATCATGGGGCCCCACGCCCCAACGTAATCGACGTATCGGCGATCGTCTTCGTCGATGAGCCAAGCACCTTTCCCGCGGCTAAAAAAAACCGGCTCTCCGCCCACCGCGCTAAACGCTCGCACCGGCGAATTCACACCTCCCGGGAGATATCGTTTCGCCTCTTCGAAAAGCTCATGACTGCGAGTCATTGCAACCGCCGCTCTGCATGTTTGTGTGCTTGGAACAAGCGGGAATAGGAGCGGGCGGCTCGCTCCGGATCCGCCTGTCCAAATACCCCATCGACAACCGCGACCATATCGGCACCCGCTCCTATTAAAGCCATGGCGTTTGTTGGCTTGATCCCCCCGATGGCCACGATCGGGATAGAAAGCCGCAACTTCGCCTGTTGCAACAGGGCGATGGAGGCCCGGCGAGCTCGGGGTTTAGTGCGCGATGGAAAGAAACTGCCAAAGGCTACATAATTCGCGCCCATGCTCTGGGCATTGTCGGCCAAAGCGAGCGAATCATAACAGGACACGCCGATGATTTTGGTCTTTCCCAGCACGCGGCGTGCTTCCTCTATGCTTGTGTCGTGTTCGCCGATATGGACGCCATCCGCGTCGCTCAGTTTGGCAAGTAGTGGGTCATCGTTGAGAATAAAGGGGATCCCGGCTAGTTTGCAAGCTCCTCGCGCCTTTTCAATGCGCTTGGTCAATTCGGTGCCGCGGTGGAGCTTATCGCGGTATTGCACCATCACGGCACCCCCACGAATGGCTTTTGCCACCTGGACTGAAACGACCTCGACCGCATCCAGCGTATCGGGAGTTATCACGTAAAGCCCTTGCGCAGCAGGTAACGGGGAGTCGTGGTCAGGCGGGGTTCGCATGCTCGAAAATACATCCAGATTGGGGGGTGGCTTCGAGTGGGCTACGGTTGTTGTTTACGCTATCCGATTGCAAAGTGTCCATTGTGTAGCCGATGATCGCCTTTGCGTGGATTTACCCCCAATTTTTGTCTCGCCCGCGAGTGCTGCTTTACGCAATAGCATATGCCCGAGTGTAAGTCGCGCTGTTAGAATATTAAAAAGTCTTAGGCACGCTGTTTTAAGGTTAACGAAATCAGCTAACAAAGCAAAGGTGCGACCCGATGAAGCGCTACATGTGTGTTATTTGCGGATTTATCTATGATGAAGAAAAGGGATGGCCCCAGGAGGGCATCGCTCCCGGTACTCGCTGGGAAGAAGTGCCACTGAACTGGGTTTGCCCCGATTGCGGGGCGCGCAAAGAGGATTTCGAAATGGTGGAAATATAAACAGCATGAGATATCTTCTATCAAGAAATTACCCTTTGCCAAATGCTCTCGTATGGGTGAGATGTGTTTCCACACCTGCCGCTCGACTTTTCTAGCTCTATAACGGCCTGACCACGGCAAGTATGACCACCCCGAACAAAATAAGCACAGGGAACTCGTTGAGCCAGCGGTAAAAGACATGGCCGTGGCGATTGCTGCCGTGCTTAAAATCAAAAACCAGCTTCCCGCAATAAGCATGAAATCCAACGAGCAATCCGACCAGCAAAAGCTTCCAGTGCAACCAGATCGCATCCTCGTAATGACTCCATCCCTGAGCCGCGATCAATGCGCCGCCAAAGAGCAGGGTGAGCACAGCGCCAGGGGTTGTGATGCCGAAGTAGAGTTTGCGCTCCATGAGCTTAAAATGCTCGAGGCTAATGGGGTCCTCGCTGATCGCGTGATAAACGAATAGCCTGGGTAAGTAAAACAGACCGGCGAACCAAGTCACCATAAAAATGATGTGGAATGCCTTCAACCAAAGCATGCGAGAGCCCTTTGAGGAAAATCGGCTAATGGATTTCTATTGCATCGCAGAATGAACGCTTAACCTCTGATTAATGAGGTTCCGGCGGCATAAGAAGTGCCGCAGACGCTCCAAACAAGTGCTCGAAGCATGGAGAAAAGCAAAAAACCACGGGTTTTGCTTTTCGACGCTGAAAACTTCCAATAGCGGCCACGGTCATTAGCTTTGGATCCGCGACGGTCGAGGCCCGGAGGGAGAACAATTTCCCCGGTGGAAGCCAGATAGCCGAGCATCAACAGGGTCGCATACAGATTAATGCCGCTGGCCCCCTGTAGTGAGCATAACGCTTTCAACCGTTCCCATAAAAGTCTTTATCGCAGAGCGAGTTCCGCCTTGCGTGTTGCAATGCAAAAAATTGGGGCACTTCGATTAGTTCGGAGTGCCCGCCTTCACAAGGGCGTGATTCGATAAATCGCAGGGAAGCAATTTATCGATATGCCCACAATAAATCATACGCCCGCGCAGGGAGTTCTAGCAGAGCCACAAAAAAAGCTTGACACCTGCCTTCCTAGACAGTAGCCTTGCTTCACCTGTGCGAATTGATGCCCAGGTATCGGTTTCTTACAACAATAATAAAATATCGATTTAAGCGGCTTCGGCCGCTTTTTCTTTTCTATAGCCCAGGATCCGTTTTTACAAATAAGGTTGTTGACGGCCCTCCTCACATGAGCGAGGGTGCGGCACTCCGCATTAATCGAAGCAGCCTTAATGTCTTTTTCTTGGCTTTACACGTAATATTGCCTGCATACATCCACGGCGGCAATCGGCTCGCAGTTTGCTCAAACGAACGCTCGCTAAGGGCAGAGGTTGCTACCGCGAAGAGGTGATTATAGGTGATCAGCGTTGGTATTGTGGGAGGCACGGGCTATACGGGTGTCGAAGTGCTTCGTTTGTTAGCGACCCATCCTCATGTCAAGCTCACTAGCGTGACATCACGGGCGGAGCGCGGGAAACCCATTGCGGAAATCTTTCCTAGTCTGCGCGGGCGATTGTCTCTGGCGTTCACCGATCCGGAGATCGACCGACTGTCGTCATGTGAACTCGTGTTTTTCACCGCACCGAACGGTACCGCCATGACCATGGCGCCCTCGCTTCTGGATTGCGGCGTACGTATCATCGACCTGGCGGCTGACTTTCGCTTGCGAGATCGATCCCAATGGGAGCATTGGTATGGAACACCGCATGCTTGTCCTGAGCTGCTGCAACAGGCCGTGTACGGCTTACCGGAAATGAACAGAGACAGCATAGTCGGCGCCCGAATCGTGGCCAACCCGGGATGCTATCCCACGGCGGTATTGCTCGGGTTTTTGCCCCTGATCAAACGCGGTGTTGTCGACACCAACCACCTCGTCGCCGATACCAAGTCCGGAGTAAGTGGCGCAGGGAGGGAGCCTAGCGCACGAAACCTATTTTGTGAAACGGCGGACAGCGTGACGGCTTATAACGTCTTCGGCCACAGGCATAGCGCCGAAATTATCCAAGGCCTCGTTGCCGCCGGGGCTTGCGAACCAGACTTGGTTTTTGTTCCGCACTTAACGCCGATGATCCGGGGCATACTCGCGACCTTATATTGTGAACTGACGGATCCGAAGGAAGATCTGCAGGACTTATACGAACAATACTATGCGGGCGAACCCTTTGTCGATGTGTTGCCTCGTGGCGCTCATCCAGAGACGCGTTGCGTACGCGGGTCAAATGTCTGTCGCTTAGCTGTACATCGATCGAATTCGGGCCGAAAGGCAGTGGTGCTCTCGGCTATTGATAATTTGGTCAAGGGTGCAGCTGGCCAGGCTGTGCAGAATATGAACATCATGTACGGTTTCGATGAAACCATGGGGCTAGAGCATCCGGCGTTGCTGCCTTGAAGCAAACGGGGGTGGGTAGATTCGGCTGGTTATAAAAGGACCTCAGCCATGTCGCAGAGTGGAGTCTGCTGGTACTGGCTTTTTTCGCAGGGAGTATCTGGAACGACGAACGTATACAGCACATATCGGATTCGTCTCAGCAAAGCCAGCACCTTCAAAAAAAAAGAACTGTCAGTTGCGCAATCAGATTGCCGTGTTAGGATGCGCAACGTGCAGATTAAATCAATCGAAACCTATACGGAAGTACAAGAGACAGTCCGAGAATTGCAACGACGCAATAGGGCATTGAAGGGAGAGTCCGCGTTATAATCGGGCGATTCTGGCTTCGACCATAGGTGAGGAAGGTGCCGCACGTCACTCTTAACGCCGTCCTGGTGGGGACGCGCACGCTTATGAGCATATTGAACTCGCATCCAGCACACGTGTCGAAGGGAGCGTCTACTACAAATTCATTTAGGAATCGCGATGGGTGCAGAGGTCAATGGCCAATTAGTCTGTGCATCTGATGAAGACGCCGCCATTCAGTGTCGACTCAGTCTGCGCCGAGCCAGAAAACCATACCTGCGGGGAGACGAACAGCGCCACTTTTTTCAACCGAATACGCCCAAAGATTGGTCAAACGACGGAGTAGTGAGCGATGGTCATAGAAACCATGATAGAAGATAGTCCTTTGCAATTCACGGACGCGGCAGCGGAGAAGGTGAGGCAGCTTATCTCGGAGGAAGGCGATGACGGATTGATGCTCAGGGTTTTCATCACCGGCGGCGGATGCTCTGGGTTTCAATACGGGTTCACCTTTGACGAGAACATTAACGAGGGTGACACGGTCGTTGAGAACGGTGGAGTCAAGCTTTTGATCGATCCCATGAGCGTGCAATACTTGACCGGCGGCGAAATCGATTATTCGGAAGGCTTGGAGGGTGCCCAGTTCGTCATTCGCAACCCCAATGCAGCGACCACGTGCGGTTGCGGCTCTTCGTTCTCTGTTTAGCCGGTAAAACCAGACCGTACCGGAAAATTTGGAAATGAGTGTGTCACCCTCCAGCTAAAGAGCGGCCCCGGTTCATAACCCCCCCTAACCACACAGCGCAATCGGAGGCGGATGAAAATGGACATAGAATTACCGGAAGGGTGGGCGCGCCCTTTTCGCAGCCATCGCGAGTAGTCGACGATCCGTAAGCTCTTGGGTTGTCGAGGGGTATCCTTGGGCTAGCTCGTCGGCGACCTCATCGAGTTTGGCGATAAGGGGGTTGGTTTGCGACTTAAACGCGATTAACTGGTTCCGGGAAAGTGGGGCAGCCTTGGGCAGCTCTACCGTCAACGGATTTTGGTGCATGCCGTTGACGCGGAACTCATAGTGAAGATGAGGCCCCGTCGCCAGACCGGTTTGTCCCACGAAGCCGATTAATTCTCCTTGCCGTACCGCCTTCCCTCGACGAATTCCCCGAGAAAAACGCGACAGATGTGCGTAGAGGGTGCTGTATTTTTCACCGTGTTGTAGCACGACGGTTTTACCATAGCCGCCATTAGCGCCCACAAACGCTACCTTGCCATCGCCGGTGGCTTTAACAGGTGTGCCCTGTGGGGCGGCATAATCGATTCCCCGGTGGGCTCGGATCCTATTGAGAACGGGATGCTTGCGCTTCGGGTTGAAA
>Ga0187892_10003791_pt1:0-2500 | contig 26818 bp, 23 predicted proteins | sample MA1701073metaG_FD_139345 | JGI IMG/M metagenome (GOLD analysis project Ga0187892, IMG submission 139345) | Bio-ooze microbial communities from a basaltic lava cave in the Kipuka Kanohina Cave System on the Island of Hawaii, USA - MA170107-3 metaG ... | reverse complement strand
ACTACCTGAATTCATAGGGTGGTGAGGCGAAACCCGGGGAACTGAAACATCTCATTACCCGGAGGAAAAGAAATCAACCGAGATTCCGTTAGTAGCGGCGAGCGAACGCGGACCAGCCCATGAAGCCCGGGGTGCGTTAGTGGAACAGTCTGGAAAGTCTGGCCGTAGCGAGTGATAGCCTCGTACACGAAAACAATCCACGGGTGATATCGAGTAGGACGGGACACGTGGAATCCTGTCTGAATATGGGGGGACCATCCTCCAAGGCTAAATACTCCCTGCCGACCGATAGTGAACCAGTACCGCGAGGGAAAGGTGAAAAGCACCCCGGAGAGGGGAGTGAAATAGAACCTGAAACCGCATGCGTACAAGCAGTGGGAGCCTGCCTTTTGGCAGGTGACTGCGTACCTTTTGTATAATGGGTCAGCGACTTACTTCTCAGTGGCAAGCTTAACCGTGTAGGGGAGGCGCAGGGAAACCGAGTCCGAATAGGGCGTTCAGTCGCTGGGAGTAGACCCGAAACCGGGCGATCTATCCATGGCCAGGGTGAAGGCAGGGTAAAACCTGCTGGAGGCCCGCACCCACCAATGTTGAAAAATTGGGGGATGAGCTGTGGATCGGAGTGAAAGGCTAATCAAGCCCGGAGATAGCTGGTTCTCCTCGAAAGCTATTTAGGTAGCGCCTCGTGTGTCACTCCCGGGGGTAGAGCACTGTTATGGCTAGGGGGCCATCTCGGCTTACCAAACCATTGCAAACTCCGAATACCGGGAAGTGTGAGCACGGGAGACACACGGCGGGTGATAAGGTTCGTCGTGGAAAGGGAAACAGCCCAGACCGCCAGCTAAGGTCCCCAAATTGCGGCTCAGTGGTAAACGATGTGGGAAGGCACAGACAGCCAGGAGGTTGGCTTAGAAGCAGCCATCCTTTAAAGAAAGCGTAATAGCTCACTGGTCGAGTCGGCCTGCGCGGAAGATGTAACGGGGCTCAAGCCGCGTACCGAAGCTGCGGATGGAACGAGGGATCAGACTCGATGTTTTCTTTAATTGAAACATTGAGTTATGTTAGGTTGAGAAAAATCGAGTCTGATCCCTTGTTCCATGGTAGAGGAGCGTTCCGTAAGCCTGCGAAGGTGTGCCGTGAGGCATGCTGGAGGTATCGGAAGTGCGAATGCTGACATGAGTAGCGATAATGCGGGTGAAAAACCCGCACGCCGAAAGCCCAAGGTTTCCTGCGCGACGCTAATCGGCGTGGGGTGAGTCGGCTCCTAAGGCGAGGCAGAAATGCGTAGTCGATGGGAAACAGGTTAATATTCCAGTACCTCGTACAGCTGCGATGGGGGGACGGAGAAGGCTAGGCCAGCCAGGTGTTGGATGTCCCGGTTCAAGCGTGTAGGGAGTGTCTCTAGGTAAATCCGGGGACACAATCCTGAGACGTGATGACGAGCTCCCTTAGCGGAGCGAAGTGGTTGACGCCCAGCTTCCAGGAAAAGCCTCTAAGCTTCAGGTTGTACGAGACCGTACCCGAAACCGACACAGGTGGGCAGGGAGAGTATCCCAAGGCGCTTGAGAAAACCCTGGTGAAGGTACTAGGCAAAATAGCACCGTAACTTCGGGAGAAGGTGTGCCCTTGGTACGTGAACGAACTTGCTTCGGGAGCGGAAGGGGGCCGCAGTGATGAGGTGGCCGCGACTGTTTACTAAAAACACAGCACTCTGCAAACTCGAAAGAGGACGTATAGGGTGTGACGCCTGCCCGGTGCCGGAAGGTTAATTGATGCCGTTAGCGCCTAGCGCGAAGCGGTTGATCGAAGCCCCGGTAAACGGCGGCCGTAACTATAACGGTCCTAAGGTAGCGAAATTCCTTGTCGGGTAAGTTCCGACCTGCACGAATGGCGTAACGATGGCCACACTGTCTCCACCAGGGACTCAGCGAAGTTGAATTCGCTGTTAAGATGCAGTGTACCCGCGGCTAGACGGAAAGACCCCGTGAACCTTTACTACAGCTTTACACTGGACTTTGAGCATGCTTGTGTAGGATAGGTGGGAGGCTGTGAAGCCAGGACGCTAGTTCTGGTGGAGCCTCCTTGAAATACCACCCTGGCATGTTTGGGGTTCTAACCTAGGCCCGTTATCCGGGTCAGGGACAGTGTATGGTGGGTAGTTTGACTGGGGCGGTCTCCTCCTAAAGGGTAACGGAGGAGCACAAAGGTACCCTCAGCGCGGTCGGAAATCGCGCACTGAGTGCAAAGGCATAAGGGTGCTTGACTGCGAGACAGACACGTCGAGCAGGGTCGAAAGACGGTCTTAGTGATCCGGTGGTTCTGAATGGAAGGGCCATCGCTCAACGGATAAAAGGTACTCCGGGGATAACAGGCTGATTCCTCCCAAGAGTTCACATCGACGGGGGAGTTTGGCACCTCGATGTCGGCTCATCACATCCTGGGGCTGAAGCCGGTCCCAAGGGTATGGCTGTTCGCCATTTAAAGTGGTACGCGAGCTGGG
>Ga0187892_10003790_pt1 | contig 26822 bp, 20 predicted proteins | sample MA1701073metaG_FD_139345 | JGI IMG/M metagenome (GOLD analysis project Ga0187892, IMG submission 139345) | Bio-ooze microbial communities from a basaltic lava cave in the Kipuka Kanohina Cave System on the Island of Hawaii, USA - MA170107-3 metaG ... | reverse complement strand
GTCGCGGCCGCGGACGTGGACCCCGGCCCGGGCGGTCAGCCCCCGCGCCGCGTGCGCCTGGTGGTGCGCCCCGATGGCGTCGAGGTGATCGAGCGCCCGTTCGGGAAGGCTCGGTCGGCGGGGCTTTCCGGCGACGCGCAGCTCGCGCCGCGCACGGTCGTGCTCGATGAGCTCACGCTGCGCGAGGCGCGGGTGTTCCGCACCGATCCGCTGGCGCCCCTTTCCGACCGTCTACTGGCGCTCCGCAGCCCGGGGCTCCAGCTCTCGGGCGCCATGGTCGCCGATGTCCAGGCCGAGGCCACCGCGACGAGGCTCCCGCCGCTCCCGGACGGCAGCTACGCCTACGAGCCGTTCGGGCCGCAGGACATGGCGTTCAACCAGGTGAACGCCTACTCGCTCGCGCACGACTTCGTGAACGACTGGTTCTGCCGCCACGGCTGGGACCACGGGCTCGCGTTCATCGGGCTGCGGATCTACTCGACGCCCAGTTCGCTGATCATCGGTCAGTACGAGGGAGGCTACGCGGCGCTCCATCCGGCGCTCGTCAACGGGGTGGTGAGGCACACCGCGAAGGACGCGGACCTGGTGCGGCACGAGGTCGCGCACGCGGTCCTGATCCCGAGCCTTCCCATGAACCCGGCCGGCGACCCCGACCACTACCACGCCTTCCACGAGGGCATGGCGGACTACTACGCCGCGATCGCCGGCCCCGACCCGCGCCTGGGTGAATGGCTCGTCCCCGGCGGGCTCCGCGACCTCACCACGACGGACGCGGGGAGCTACCACATGAGCCGCTTCCCGCTCCTCAAGGCGAATCCCTACGAGGCGGGCCGGATCCTGTCCGGAGCACTGATCGAGATCCGGCGGACGCTCGGCGAGCGGCTCGACGAGCTGGTCGTGGACGCGACGTACCAGGCGGCGCCCGCGAGCCTCGATGGCTTCGCGGACGCCATCCGGCGCGCCGACCTCGAGCGCCACGGCGGACTCCACCTCGGGGCGATCGAGGCCGCGTTCGCTCGCCATGGGCTCGCGCCGGGGAGCCGTGCGAACGTCACCTACGACGGGCCCTGGTTCGTGAGCGCCGGCATGGCCGGGACCTACGCCGCGGACGTCTTCGGCGGCTACGGCCCGTTCACGATCACGTGGCGGGCGAGCACGGACGGCGGGGCCACCTGGCAGACGGTGGGCCGCGGTGACCTGGCCCGGCTGGCGTTCGCCCAGACCTGCCTGCTCCGCTGCGACGCGACGGACCAGGTCGGCGGCGTGTCCTCGTCGCTCGCGCTCCCGATCACGGTGTTCCAGGGCGAGGTCCCGCCGCCGGTCACGTCCGTGGGCATCGTCGGGCCCACGACGCTGCCTCCGGGGACGCCGGCCCGCTACACGCTCTCGGCGAACTCCGCGGTCCGCTCGCCCGCGGCGTGGTCGTTCGTGCCGGACGTGGGGCCGAGCCGCGGCTTCCTGGCCGACGCGGTCGAGATCGCCGGGAGCTACGGGAGCTTCACGCTGCGGGTCGCGGTGAGCGGCGTGACGGGCGGCCAGGCGAACGCCTCGCTGCGCGTGACCGTGCCCCGTGAGCCGGCGTTCGTGGAGACGCTCCCGACGTCGGCGCTCGGCCCGGACCCCGTGCCCGAGTGGCCCACCGCCCCGACGCGGATCGTGCGCGCGCTCTGCTCGCGGGCCGAGCGCGTGATGACCGCGGACTTCGGCGCCGCCCCCGGCGCGGGCGGCTGGCGGGCGCAGCTCTTCGACGTGCGCGGCCGCATCATCGCGTCCGCCGAGGGCGCGACCGCTCATGGCGCCCAGCCGCTGTGGAGCCTCGACGCCGTGCCGCCCGGCGTCTACTTCGTCCGCGCGACGACCCGGGTGCGGACCGCGACCGCCCGGACGGTCGTCGTCCCCTAGGGGAAGATCCCGCGCACCTGCGTGGCCTCGAGCACGCGGCTCACGGCGAGCACGTAGGCGCCGCCGCGCAGGCTGCAGTAGTGCTCCGCGGCCTTGTCCGCCACCGTGTCGAACGCGCGGCGCATGTAGATCTCGAGCCGCCGGTCCACCTCGTCGTCGTCCCAGAAGAACGTGTAGAAGTCCTGGACCCACTCGAAGTAGCTCACCGTCACGCCGCCGGCGTTGGCGAGGATGTCGGGCACCACGGTGATGCCGCGGCTGAACAGGATGTCGTCGGCGAGCGGCGTGGTCGGGCCGTTCGCCGCCTCGGCCACGATGCGGGCCTGGATGCGCTCGGCGTTCGCGCCGGTGATCTGGTTCTCGAGCGCGGCCGGTACGAGGATGTCCACCGGCAGCTCGAGGAGCTGATCGTTCGTGATCGGCCGGCCGGCGTTGAACGTGTGCAGACTCGCGCCGAGCTCCTTGTGCGCGGCGAGCGCCGCGGGGTCGAGCCCCTTCGGGTCGTGCACGCCGCCCTTCGAGTCGGACGCGGCCACGATCCGCGCGCCCTCGGCGTGCAGCAGGGTCGCGAGGTTGCTGCCCGCGTTGCCGTAGCCCTGGATCGCCACTCTCGCGTCCTGGAGCGGCAGCTTGAGCTTCGCGCACGCCTGCCGCAGCGTGAACTGCACGCCGCGCGCGGTGGCGCGGTCGCGGCCGCGTGAGCCGCCGAGCGCGAGCGGCTTGCCGGTCACCACGCCGAGCGTGGTCGCCCCCTTGGTCATGCTGTACGTGTCCATGATCCACGCCATCACCTGTGAGTCGGTGTAGACGTCCGGCGCCGGGATGTCCTGGTCCGGCCCGATCATCGGCAGGATCTCGCTCGTGTAGCGGCGCGTGAGGCGCTCGAGCTCGAGCTTCGAGAGCTTGTGCGGGTCCACCTGCACGCCGCCCTTGCCGCCGCCGAACGGCAGGTCGAGGCAGGCGCACTTCCAGGTCATCCACGAGGCCAGGGCCTTCACCTCGTCCAGACTCACGTCGGGGTGGAAGCGGATGCCGCCCTTGGCCGGACCGCGTGCCATGTTGTGCGCCACGCGATGCCCGATGAACACCTCGTAGTGGCCGTCGTCCATGCGCACGGGGATGCTCACGGTGAGGCAGCGCTTCGGCGTGCGGAGCACGGCGCGCATGCCCGGGTCCATCTGGAGCCGGTCGGCGGCCTGATCGAAGTAGTGCTGCGCGATCGAAAACGGATTCAGGTCCTCGGTCTTGAGGCTCTCGACGGACATCACGTCCTCCCCGGTGTGGTCGAGTCCGCCAACGCCTCCCAGGCGTGCCGGACGTTCTCGCCGTGCACCTCGTTCATCGCGTGCTCCGCGTCCCTGCCCACGTACTCCATGCGCGCCAGGGCGGCCCGCGTCTCCTCGAGCGTGAGACCCGCCTGCCGGGCCCCGGCCACCTCCTGCTCGAGCTGGATCAGGTAGTTCAGATCGCGCAGCAGGCGACGGTAGCCGTTGGCGCGCCCGCGCGCGACCGGTCCGTGCCCCGGGACCAGGAGCCGCACGTCCTCCTGCTCGTAGAGCCAGTGGAGCGCCATGAGGCTCGAGCGGTAGACCCAGGGGGCCGCGTCGAGCCACGGGATCTCGATCTCGGAGAGCAGGTCGCCCGCGGCGAGGATGCCGGGTCCGGGGAACCAGAGCGACACGTGTGTGCCGGAGTGGCCCGGCGTGTCCAGCGAGACCGCTTCGAAAGGCCCGAGCCGGACCGCCGTCGTGCCGCGCGCCGCGAGCTGCGGGCGGAACGGCCGGAACGGGTGGGGCAGGCGCTCACCGAAGGCCGCCAGCCCGCGCTCGGCCTCGGCGGCCACGCCGGCCGATTCGCGCTCGAGCTCGTCGCCGAAGCCCGCGTGCGCGAACGTGGTCGCGCCCGGGAACCAGGGCAGCCCCAGCACGTGGTCCCAGTGTGGGTGCGTGAACGCGACGGCCACGTCCTCGAACCGAGGCGCCGCCGCCGCGACGCGGGCCGCGATCTCGTCCAGCTCGCCGGGGAGCACGCCCGGGTCCACGAGCAGCGCGGTGCCGTCCTGGAAGAGCACGAGCGAGTTCATGGCCTCGACGCGGCTCGTGCGCGCCGCCGCGCCGGCGCCCAGCTCGGTCCACGCGCTCATGCGCGCGTCCGTCCGGACGCGGGGCGGGTGCGGCGGGCCACGCGCGTCACGGCTCGGTCGGCACCCGCAGCGAGCCGGCCATGATCGCCGCCTCGAGCGAGTCCACGCGCGCCTTGACCGCGTCGGGGACGAGCGACCGGTTGCGGTCGTCGTAGACCCACGACACGCCCTTCTCGGCGAGGCCGAAGTCGCGCACGCCGCCGGTCCAGGCTCCGGCCTGCAGCTCGCGGACGGTCTCGAACACCGCCGTGTCCACGCGCTTCACCATGGACGTCAGGATCGCGCCCGGCGCCTCGTCGTACTGGTCGGAATCCACGCCGATCGCGAGCCGGCCCAGCTCCCGCGCCGCCTCGAACACGCCGAGCCCGGTGGAGCCCGAGGCGTGGAAGATGAGGTCGGCGCCGGCTTGGTACTCGGCGAGTGCCAGCTCCTTGCCCTTGGTCGGGTCGCGGAACGCGTTGCCGGTGGTGCCGGCGTACTTGACCAGCACCTGCGCGCGCGGGTTCACCGCCTTCACCCCGGCCGCGTAGCCGGCCTGGAACTTGCGGATGAGCGGGATCTCCATGCCGCCCACGAAGCCCACCTTGCCGGTCTTCGTGAGCTGGCCCGCCAGCGCGCCCACGAGGAAGCTCCCCTCCTCCTCGCGGAACTTGAGCGCCACCAGGTTGGGCGGGAGCGTCTCGCCCGGCGTCACGGTGTAGTCCACGCACGCGAACTTCTTGTCGGGGAACTCGCGCGCGAGCCCCTTGATGTCGTCGGTGAACAGGAAGCCCACGCCGAACACGAGCTTCGCCTCGCCGGCCGCGAGCTGGCGGAGCTGCGCCTCGCGGTCGGAGCCCTCGTTCGTCTCGAGCGTCGTGAACGTGATGCCCAACTCGCGCTGGGCGCGTTCGAGCCCGGCGTAGGCGGCGTCGTTGAAGCTCTTGTCGCCGCGGCCGCCGATGTCGAACACGAGCCCGACCGGGAACGCGCCCGCATCGGTGGACTTCTTCGGTGCTTCAGCGCACCCGGCGGCGGCGAGCAGCAGCGCTGCGAGCGCGCGGGCGAGCGGTCCTCTCGACATGCGTGACCCCCGGGGAAGCGGCCGCGGGGCGAGCCCGGCGACCCAGCTCGAAGCAGCGGCGGCAGCGCGCCTCGTAGATCTCGGAGCCGCCCACCACCACGCGGCCGGCCCGTTGCACCTTGCGATACGTGCGGTTCGCCGGCGCGCCGCACACGACGCAGATCGCCAGCGTCTTGGTGATGTACTCCGCGACCGCGAGCAGCTCGGGCATGGGCTCGAACGGCCGGCCGCGGTAGTCCTGGTCGAGGCCGGCCACGATCACGCGCTTGCCCATGCTCGCCAGCCGCTCGCACACCGGCACCAGCTCGCGTCCCAGGAACTGGCCCTCGTCGATGCCGATGACCTGCGCCTCGTGCGCGTGCCGAAGCACGTCGCGCGCCCGCTTCACCGACCGCGACGGGATGCGGAGCTCGCTGTGCGAGACGATGGCGTCGCGCGCGTAGCGGTCGTCGAGCGCCGGCTTGAAGATCTCCACCCGCTGGCGTGCGATCTGCGCCCGCCGCAACCGCCGGATGAGCTCCTCGGTCTTGCCGCTGTACATGCTGCCGACGATGACCTCGATGGAGCCGGTGCCGGGCAGGGTGCGGGAGGGCTCGCTCAAGCGGACCCTCCGGCGCCCGGGTGTCGCCGCCGCCGGCGGCGCGCGCCGTCCGCGCCGGGAGCCGCCGCGCGAACCCGCGCCCCGTTCCGCCTCACGGCCGCGCCGCCGCGGCCACGTCCACTCCGCGCTCGCGCAGCAGCTCGCGGATCTTGGTCTTCACCAGGTCGATCGCCACCTTGTTGTGGCCGCCGCCGGGGATGATGACGTCGGCGAAGCGCTTGGTGGGCTCCACGAACTGCAGGTGCATCGGCCGCACGCTCTCCTCGTACTGGCGCAGGATGGAGTCCACCGAGCGCCCGCGCTCGATCATGTCGCGGCGCAGGCGGCGGGTGAGCCGCACGTCGGAGTCGGCGTCCACGAACAGCTTGATGTCCATGAGCGCGCGCAGCTCGGGGTCGTGGAAGATGAGGATGCCCTCGAGCACCACGACCACGTGGTCACTGATGCGGCGCGTGTCGTTCGTGCGCCGGTGGAGCGCGTAGTCGTAGATGGGCTGCTCGATCGGCCGGCCTTCGAGCAGCTCGCCCAGGTGCCGCCGCAGCAGCTCGGTGTCGAACGCGTCGGGGTGGTCGAAGTTGCGCGCCTCGCGGTCCCGGAACGGGATGTGCTCGAGGTCCCTGTAATAGCTGTCCTGGTCGATGATGACGACGCGCTCGGAGCCCAGGTCGCGCACGATGGTGCGCGCCACGAGCGTCTTGCCGGAGCCGGAGCCGCCGGCGAGGCCGATCAGGATGCGGCGGGACATGGTCGGGGGCAGGGTAGCCCGCCGGGCCCTCCCGGCGCGAGCAGGGGGGACGTCCGCGGCGCCGGCTTCAGCGCTCGGGGAACAGGAGCAGCGTGCTCTGACGCTCGGGCCGGTTGATGAGCGAGTAGAAGTAGTTGTGCCCGAGCAGCGTGCGGTCGAAGCGCGCCAGGTATCCCTCCCAGAAGGCATCGCCCATCCACAGCGCGCGCGTGGCCATGCCGTTCGCGACCGTCGCCAGGCCGGCGGGGTCGGTGCGCAGCCGGGCGCGCACCTCGGGCGGCAGCTCCCCGCCCACGAGCCAGCGCACGCTCCGCTTGACGCGGCTGAGCATGGGGCCGGTCACGAGCTTGCCGTCCATCAGCGCGAGCATGTCGCGGAGCGCGCCCACGACGGCCTCGGGATCGCGGCTGCCCTCCGGCGCCGGCGGGTAGAAGCGCACCAGCTCGGGCTCGTCCAGGAGCGAGTACTGGAAGCGGGAGCGGAGCGGCGGCTTGGGGCCGCCCCAGCTCTGCGAGAGCGCCGGGCCGGTGAACAGCATGCTCGCGTAGAACCCGGGGTGGAGGCTGTCGGTGAGCGGCGGCGCGATGACGGCGATGGACCCGACCGGCGACTCGAGGCCCTTCCAGGGCACGCTCCGGCGCACGCCGTGGAGCCGGAGCGTGACCGTGTCCGGATTCGCGGCCCCGCCCGGCAGCGGGCCGAAGAGCGACTCGACCAGCGCCCGCACGTCGAGGCCGGAGAGGTCTCCGGCGATCCCGAGCGAGGCGTTGCCCGCGTGATACCAGCGGCGGAGCCACGGCACGAGGTCGGCGGGGCCGTGCCGCTCGATCGCAGCGAGCCCGGCCAGGCGGACGAGCCGCTGGTCGTCGAGCCCGCGCGCCAGGGCTTCGGTCCGCCAGTAGAGGACGTCGGCCGGCTCGCCGAAGAGCCGGCTGCCGAAGTCACGGCGCACCTCGTTGAGCGCGCGGCGGACGTCGGCGTCGGCGGGGGCGACGCCCGCGAGGCGGCGAGCCACCTGCTGGAGCACGCCCGGGAGCTGGGCCCGGGCGGCGACCTCGGTGAAGCGCACGAGGCGCGTGCCGGGCCGGGACTCCCAGCCGAGCGGGCGGAGACTCGCCATCTCCTCGCGCGTCCGCTCGGGGATGTCGCCGGCCGGGGCCGTGAACTGGACCTCGGCGAGGAGCTCCGAGAGCCCCTCGAGCCCCGCGGGCTCGTAGCCCGAGCCGGAGCGGAAGGCGAGCGTCACCGCGACGCCGGAGGCGCCGGGCAGGTCGAGCGTGCGCACCTCGAGGCCGTTCGCGAGCCGCCACGCCTCGCGCACCGTGCTGTCGGCCGGCTCCTGGGCGCGGGCGGGCCCTGCCGCCGCGAGGCAGGCGAGCATGGCGAGGAGCGGCGACGACCGGGGCACGGGTCTCCTCCGGGGGGACGTGGCGGCGGGCACGGCCGCGAATCATAGCCCACGGCCGCGCCGTGCGTGTCCCGCGCGCGTCAGGCGCGATGGCAACGGCCCCGTGGCCGGGCTAGACTGCCCGGTCCATGCGGACCCCCAGCGAGGACGAGGTGCGCCGGCTCGTGCGCGAGGCGGTGGACCGCGCGCTCGGGAGCGAGCCCGCGCCGGCCGCCGCGCCCGGCGAGGCGGCGCGACGCGCGCCGGGGCCCGCGCCGCGCCGGGTGGCGATCGGCGCCGATCACGGCGGCTTCGAGCTCAAGGAGGTGCTGCGCCGCGCGATCGTCGAGGACCTGGGCTGGGAGGTCCACGACTGCGGCACGCACTCGACCGAGGCGGTGGACTACCCCGACGTGGCCGCGGCGGTCGCGCGCGAGGTGGCGGACGGACGGGCGGCGCGCGGGATCGTCGTGGACGCCGCCGGGATCGGCTCGGCGATGGCGGCGAACAAGGTGCCGGGCGTGCGCTGCGCGCTCTGCCACGACGACGTCACCGTGCGCAACGCTCGCGAGCACAACGATGCGAACGTGCTGTCGCTGGGCGCACGCGTGGTGAGCCGGGGTGCGGCGGTGCGGCTCGTGCGGCTCTTCCTCGCCACCGAGTTCGCGGGCGGCCGGCACGAGCGGCGGGTGAAGAAGATCATGGCGCTCGAGAGCCGCCGGTGAGGCTCACGCGTGAGGTTCTCCGCCGGCTGCCCAAGGCGGAACTCCACTGCCACCTGGACGGCAGCGTGCGGCCGCGCACCGTGCTCGAGCTGGCGAGCGAGCAGGGCGTGGCCCTGCCCACGGCTCGTCTGTCCGACCTCACGCGGCTGCTGCGGGCCGGCAAGCGCACGCGCAACCTCGGCGACTACCTGCGCATCTTCGACCTCACGCTCGCGGTGATGCAGCGCAAGGAGGCTCTCTACCGCATCGCGTTCGAGCTGGTCGAGGACTGCGCGGCCGAGAACGTGCGCCACCTGGAGGTGCGCTACTCGCCGATCCTGCACCGGCGGAAGCGGCTCGGCTGGGAGGACATCGTGGACCCGGTCATCGCCGGCCTGCGCGATGCCGGCGCCCGACACGACGTGTCCACCGGCGTCATCATCTGCGGCATCCGCAGCATGGCGCCGCGGGTCTCCATGGCGCTCGCGAAGCTCGCGGTGGCGTACAAGGGCCGCGGCGTGCTCGCGTTCGACCTGGCGGGCCAGGAGCGCGACTACCCGGCCAAGGCGCACCGCCAGGCGTTCCAGCTCATCCTCGAGAACAACATCAACAGCACCGTGCACGGCGGCGAGGCGTTCGGGGCGCCGAGCATCTCGCAGGCGCTCCACTACTGCGGCGCACACCGGATCGGGCACGGCACACGGCTGCGCGAGGACCCGGACCTGCTCCGCTACGTGCGCGATCACCGCATCCCGCTCGAGATGTGCCTGTCGTCCAACATCCAGACCCGCGCGGTCCGGCGCATCCAGGACCACCCCTGCGGCGAGTACTTCCGGCAGGGGCTGCGGGTGACGCTCAACACCGACAATCGGCTCATGTCGGCCACCACGCTCACGGAGGAGATCGCGCTCGCCGCGCGCGCGTTCCGGTTCTCGCCCTACGAGGTCAAACGCATCATCCTCAACGGCTTCAAGAGCGCGTTCCTGCCCTACCCGCAGAAAGCGCGGCTGCTGCGCGAGGTGAACCTGGAGATCGACCGCGTGTTCATGGACGCGTTCCCGAGCGAGTACGATCTGCGGGGTAGCTACTGAGCCGGCCTGGCATCTCCGGCGAGAGAGCTAGCAGGAGACCTCCGGTCGCCCACTGGAGAACCTGGCCCTGATGATGTTCACTATATGGAGAGCGCAGGAACGCTCGTCGTGATGGCAACTCGTTAGGGATCCGAATGCTTGACGCGGTTCTGACGGCCCGCCTAAGTTTCCGCCCCACCTTTCTCCTCACCATGAGACCACTCGCTCGGATCCTCCTGCCCGGCCTCGTCTGCCTCGCCGTCGCCTCCCCGGCGCTCGCGCAGGACAAGGGCACCATCACGGGAAAGGTCACCGACAAGCGGACGGGTCACGCGATCCCGTTCGCGAACGTGTCGCTGGTGGGCGTGCCGAAGGGTGGCCTGACCGACTCCGAGGGCCGCTTCACCATCCCGGGCGTCCCGGTCGGCACCTACGAGCTGCGGGTGCAGTTCCTCGGCTTCCGGCCGGAGACCCGGGGGGACGTGGTGGTGACCGCGGGCAGGAGCGTGGCGGTGGACTTCAAGCTCGAGGAGGTCATCGTCCGCCAGGAGAAGGTGGTCGAGGTCACCGCCGAGCGCCGCCTGGTCGAGACGAAGCAGGGCGCAACCGTGCGCAGCGTGAACGCGAACGAGATCCGCAACCTGCCGGTGGCCACGGTGGCCGACGTGCTGCAGCAGCAGGCCGGCATCAGCACCGACGCCGACCAGATCCACGTCCGCGGCGGACGCGCCGACGAGACCATGTTCGTGGTGAACGGCGTGGCGAACCGTGACCTCGTCACGGGGCAGTCCACCGCCGGCCAGCTCAATGCGCGCTCGGTGTCGGAGGTGAACGTGGCCACGGGCGCGTTCGACGTGCGCTACGGCAACGCGCTCTCGGGGGTGGTCGAGATCCGGCTCAAGGAGGGCACCGACAAGGCGCAGTACGGGCTCACGACCTCGGCCGGAAGCTACGGCGGGCGGGCCTGGCACGCGGTGATCACGGGGCCCGACCCGGTGTGGGCGCCGGGGCTGCGCGCGGTCGGCGTGAAGCTCCCCGGCACCGTCACCAGCGTGCTCGACCTCTCGGGGAGCCTGTTCGAGACCCGCTTCAGCTACCTCGGCCGCGACGGGCTCACGCTGCTCGAGCGGACCGTGGCGCCCAAGGGGCTGCATCCGCGGCTCGTCTCGAGCTACGAGGACCGCATCCTCGGCCACACGTTCCGCTACGGCGACGAGTGGGGCCCGGCGCAGGACAACCGCTGGGCCGGCCGCTACGGGCTCACCTGGAAGCCGGACAACGCGAACAAGGTCTCGTTCAACTACTCCAAGCGGATCGCCATCGACCAGGGCTTCAGCCGCACGTTCCTCACCGCGCAGGGCGACCTCGGCGATCCGGCCTACCCGTGGCGCTGGGACCACCGCATCGGCAACGCGCAGACGTTCTTCGAGGACAACGTGCAGACCTCGGTCGAGTGGCGGCGGACGCTGTCCACGCGCGGGTTCACCACGCTCCAGCTCTCGCGCTACTTTTTCGCGCAGCGCCAGGACGTGGGCGGCAAGCACTGGAGCCAGTACGTGGAGCCCGACGACCGCTCGGCGTTCCCGGTGGGCGACCCGCGACGCGACGACTTCTTCTGGGACACGGGCGACGACAACCAGTGGGCCGACCGGCGCACGAACAGCTGGGGCCTGCAGGGCTCGCTCACCCAGCGCGTGGGCCACAACGAGCTCGAAGCGGGCTTCGAGCACCAGTGGCAGTCGGTGCAGTACCTGACCATCGAGAACCCCTGGGTGTTCGACACCGACGGGCTCGGCCAGTCGCACGACCTGTGGAACGTGCACCCCCTGGTCGGTGCCCTGTACGCGCGCGACCGCCTCGAATTCGAGGGCTTCGTCGCGAACGTCGGCCTGCGCCTGGACTACTGGTTCCTGGGTCGCGAGGCCGAGCAGGCCATGGGCGACACGACGCGCCGCAACATCGCCCCGACCACCCGCACCAGCTTCTTCCAGGACACGCGCTCGTTCTTCGGGCGCCGCGTCAAGGCGCACCTCTCGCCGCGCGTGATCGTGGCCCACCCGATCACCGAGAACAGCAGCTTCTTCTTCAACTACGGGCAGTTCACGCAGAACCCGTCCTACCGCTACGTCTATTCCAAGCTCAACTCCATCTCGAGCGAGTCGTTCCCGCTGCAGGGGAACCCGAACCTGAATCCCCAGGTCTCGGTGAACTACGAGGTGGGCGGCAAGCACCAGTTCCTGCCCACGGCCGCGGCCAACGTCACGTTCTTCGTGCGCGACGTGTACGACTACCCGAACGCGACCCGCGTGGACCCGCTCGCCGGCACGAATCTCGAGTCGTACTTCATCTACCTGAACGGCCACTACGCGCGCTCGAAGGGCTTCGAGATCGAGCTCGAGAAGCGGCGCTCGAACCACTGGGCGGGCAAGATCACCTACTCCTACCAGCAGACGCGCGGCAAGAGCAGCGACCCGAACGAGCAGCGGGCGCTGCAGGAGGTGGGCGGAAGCGACGAGACGCGGCTGTCCGAGGAGTTCGTGCGCTGGAACCGGCCGAGCAAGCTCACCGCGAGCTTCGACGTGCGGTTCGACGACAGGACGCCGGGCTGGCTCGGGTGGGCGAAGCGCGCCGGTCTCAACGTCTACGTGCAGGGCCAGTCGGGCCGGGCGTACACGCCCATGGACATCAACAACCGCGAACCCATCGGCCTGCCGAACTCCGAGAACGCGCCGGTGCAGTACACCTGCGACATGAAGGTCAACCGCTGGTTCCAGCTCGGAACCCGGCGCGTGGACCTGAGTGTTCAGGCCACGAACGTGTTCGGGAACCACCTCTACAACCGCATCGACCCGGTCTCCGGCCGCGGCCGGGTCTGGGGCGTGGGCCAGTACGATCCCGCCAACGTCGCGGGTCTGAACGACTTCGTCCGCGTGAGCCAGGTCGAGGACCCGTCCAACTACGGCCCCGGCGCCCAGTGGAGGCTGCAGCTCGATGTGGACCTCTAGGGTTCTCGCGGCGTCGCTCGCGGCCGTCGCGCTCCTCGCCGCGGCGGCCCCGGCGCACGCGCAGGGCTCGCTCGGCGGCCAGCGCGCCGGCACGGCGTCCGCCACGTTCCTGCGCATCGGCGTCGGTGCGCGCGCGGTCGGGATGGGCGAGACGTTCGTGGCGGTGGCGAACGACCCGAGCGCCATCTTCTGGAACCCCGCCGGGCTCGCCTCGCTGCAGCGGCGCGAGGTCGCGCTCCACCACGTCGAGTGGCCGGCGGACGTCACCTACGAGCACGCGGTGCTCATCGTGCCGTCGCGGCGGTTCGGCGGCTCGGTCGCGGTCCAGCTCGGCGTGCTGGCCACCGAGATCGTGGAGACCACGGAGCTCCAGCCCTACGGGACCGGGCGCACGTTCTCGTACTCCGACGTGGTGGCCGGCGTCGCGTTCGCGCGCCGCTGGACCGACAAGCTGCTCGTGGGCACCGGCATCAAGTGGGTGCGCGAGGACCTCGGCTCGCAGGTCGGCGGGCCCACCACGAACGCGGTGCTGTTCGACGTCGGCTCGATCTACTACCTGGGCCTCGGCAGCGTGCGCATCGCGACCTCGCTCACGAACTTCGGGCCCGCGCTGCGGCCCACCGGCACCTACCTCTCGCCCTACGACGGTTCCACCGCCCAGTACGACGCGTTCGACCCGCCGCTCGTGTTCCGCTACGGGCTCGCGTTCGAACCGATCGAGAACGACGTCCAGCGCCTGACCACCGCGTTCGAGGTGAACCAGCCCGCCGACAACGAGCAGCTCTTCAAGGCCGGCGTCGAGTGGCTGTTCCGCGGCACGTTCGCGCTGCGCGGCGGCTACAACTTCCGCGCCGACGCGCTCAAGCTGTCGGCCGGCGCCGGCTACCTGGGCGAGTTCGGCGGCTACCGCGGTGCGCTCGACTACGCCTACACCGACGGCGGCTTCCTGGGCGCGGTGCACCGCGTCTCGCTGGGGGTGCGGTTCTGATGGCCCGCCCCCGGGTCCGGGCGGCGCTCGCCGCGCTCGCGACGCTCGCGGCGTTCGCGCTGGTGCCGGCCGGCTGCGGCGGCCGCTTCGACCTGCCCACCGAGCGGCCGGACAACTTCGTGCCCACCGACCAGAGCTACGCCATGCTCGCCACCTGGAGCAACCAGCCGGGCGTGCAGGACCTGCTGCTCACGCAGGGCCTCGGCAACCAGCTCTTCGCGCTGTTCAACCAGGGCGGCACCGGCGGGCCCGCGGTCCCGCGCGGCGAGGTGCGCCTGTACCCGCTCACGCGGCCCGAGGCCATCGGCCCGCCCTATTTCGAGGCCCTTCGCTCGCTGTTCAATCCCGTCGCGCTCTCGGCCGGGTCGAGCCCGGTGCGACTGTTCGTGCTCGACCAGGGGGACTCCTGCCGCGCCAAGTTCGACGTGCGGCGGAACTCCTGTGAGCCCGACCCCGACACGACCCGCGCGACGGGGCACCCGTTCCGCAACCAGATCTACGACTACTCCTCCACGTGGCGGGTGCGCGAGTACGGCCTCGGCGGGGGCGACACGGTGTCCACGTTCACCGACACGACCATCGCGCAGCCGTTCGGGATCGCCGCCGACAACCAGGGCCGCGTCTACGTGGCCGGCCTCGTGGTCGTGCTGGACACCAACCAGATCGACCAGCGCATCCGCACCCGCAAGGCGGTGAGCCGCGTGTACCGCTACAAGCGCGGGCTCCGCTACCCGGGAGTGCTCGACGTGAACATGCCCGGCACCGCGTCCTGGCACCGGGACACCACGTGGCTCGTGTTCGACGGCACCGGCGCCTCGTCCGTGAGTGACCCGCGCGGCCTCCACTGGTCGCCGGTCGGCACCGACCCGCTCTACATCGCCGACCGCGGCAACAACCAGGCGAAGTCGGTCTCGACGGCGCAGGTGGCGGTCCCGATCGCCCGCGTGGACGGCTCGGTGACCGGCGCGGCGTTCAACCACCCCGAGGGCGTGACCGCCGACCTGGCGGGGTTCTTCTACGTGGTGGACCGCGAGAACCGCCGCGTGCTCCGGTTCACGACCGCGGGCGAGTACATCCAGCGCGTGGACGTGGAGCCGAACGCCGAGGGCCTGCCGCTCCTCGACCCCACCTCGATCGCGGTGGACGATTCGCTCGCCTACATCGCCGATCGCGGCCGCGGGCAGATCATCCGCTTTAAGAGGCGCCCATGAGCCGGTGCGCCCGCTCCGCCCGCCTCGGCTGGCCCGCGCTGCTCGCGCTGCTGCTGCTCGCGCCGGCCCCGGCCGCCGCGGACCCGGACCCGCGCACGGCGAAGCTCGCGGGCCGGGGCGCCTCGCGCTCGCCCGGGCCGCTGGCCGCGCAGGCGGACTCCGCGACCCGGCGCTACGTGTCGCTGCTCTCGGGCCGGCTCGAGCAGGGCGGCGACCTGAACCTGATGGAGATCAACGTCACGAATTACGGATTCATCGGCAACAACTTCAGCGCCCGCACGCCCTCGCTCGAGTACCCGATCGGGACCGAGCACGAGCACCTCGTCCGCGGCGGCCTGTGGATCGGCGCCATCGCCGCGGATCAGAACGGCGCGTTCACCGGCGTGACCACCGGCGCGATCGACGGCTCGATCAACGACGGCGCCACCAGCTCGACCGAGTTCACGCCCATCGGCGACGCGATCCAGGTGCGCTCCTCGCTCGAGAACAGCGTGCGCTTCTCGCGGGACGCGGTGAGCGAGCGCGACCTGATCTCGCGTTTCGACGACCTCACGCCCCGGCGGACGCTCAACAACATCGAGGACCATCGCCCGCTCGGCGTGCTCGTGCGACAGGAGAACTACTCGTGGTCGTTCTCCGACTACCAGCACATGGTGTTCTTCCACTGGGTCATCAAGAACACCGGCGCGCCGCTGCGCAACGTGCATCTCGGGCTCTACAACGAGCTGGCGAGCGGGAGCCGGAAGAACTACAACAACTTCCCGGCCGGCATCGGCTCGTGGTTCAACCGCAAGCTCGTGGGCTGGGTGGACTCGCTCACCATGTTCACCGAGCGCTACTGCGTGGCGCCCCCGATCCCGAACAACTGCAACTTCTCCACCGCGCCCGAGATCGTCGGCGTGAAGCTCCTGGGCGTGCGGCCGGGGCGCGCGTTCGACCCGCTCGACAAGCAGATCTCGATGCACTGCTGGGACTGGCAGCCGGGGCAGTCGTCTCGCGACGAGGACGTCGAGCGCTACGCGCTCATGAGCTCCGGCACGAAGACCGTGCTGAACCCGCTGCCCACCGAGCTCTCGCCCCGGGACGGGGACCCCGCGGAGCTGATCGCCGTCGGGCCGTTCCCGCAGGTGAACCCCGGCGACAGCATCGAGGTGGACTTCGTCTACCTCGCCGGGCTCACCGAGGCGGAGCTCCACAAGCGCGCGCGGACCGCCCAGCGCGCCTACGACCTCGACTACATCGTGCCGGTGCCGCCGCCCTCGCCCCGTTTCCGCGCCATCGCCCGCACCGGGGCCATCGACTTCTACTGGGACGAGTCGCCGGAATCGTTCCGCGACCCGACCAGCCCGCAGCCGCTCGACTTCGAGGGCTACCGCGTCTACGTCGGCGAGGGCCGCGACGATCTGCGCCTGATCGCCCAGTTCGACCTTGCGGCCGCGCCGCACGACACGACCGGGTTCAACAGTTGGCTGGCCGGCCCCCGGCTCGCCACCCCGCTCGTCATCGACGGCGTGACCTACCCATACAAGTACACGCTCGATCACCTGCGCGACGGCTTCAAGTACTTCGCGGCGGTCACCGCCTACGACCTCGGCAACTCCGAGATCGAGTCGCTCGAGAGCGGCAAGGGGCAGAACGAGGTCATGGTGGTGCCCGCGCCGCGCGTGGGCGAGCGCTCCGGCGGCGTCGTGGTGTTCCCGAACCCCTACCGGGTGGAGGCGCGCTGGGACGCCGGCCGCAACGTGCGCGAGCACTACCTGTGGTTCGCGAACCTGCCCGCCCGCTGCAACCTGCGCATCTACACGCTGGCCGGCGACCTCGTCTACGAGGCCGCGTTCGACGGCGCGACCTACGACGGCAGGAACGCGCGCGGCATCTACAACCCGGCCACCGACCTGCCCGGCACGTTCTCCGGCGCCACGTTCGGCTGGGACCTGGTCACCCGCCGCGGCCAGGCCGCGGCCACCGGGCTCTACCTGTGGTCGGTGGAGGACCTCGCGAACGGGAAGACGCAGGTCGGCAAGGTGCTGATCGTGAAGTCCGACCGCGAAGGACTCCAGTGAGGCGCCCGCTCGCGCTCGCCGGCGTGGCCGCGGTCGCGGCCCTGCTCGCCACCGCCGCGGGCTGCGGCCGGCTCACGGGCAAGCTCACCGGGACCGTCCGCGAGAACCGGCCGCCGCACACGGTGCTGTTCGTGGACGGCGCGGTGGACACGGTCAACCACATCGTCCACCTGTACTGGTTCGGCACCGACCCGGACGGCACGGTCGAGGGCTTCGAGTGGCGCCTCGACAATCCGGACGACCCCGCGCTCGCGGCCTGGCACTTCACGCGGCAGACGGACTCCACCTTCACCGTGCGGACGCCCAGCGGCTACGTGAGCACGCAGTTCTCGGTGCGCGCCGTGGACGACGCCGGCGCTCGCGATCCGAACCCTCCGGTCCAGACGCTCCAGTTCAACAACCAGGCGCCCACCATCCGGTCCCTCACCGGGCCGGGCCCGAGCGACACGACGTTCACGACCGTGAGCGTCACCTGGACGGGCGACGATCCCGACGGCGACATCTCCAAGCTCCGCTACCTCGTCTGGCTCGACGGCAACGAGGCGAGCCCGGAGATGACGACCGAGCGGGCGCTCACGATGCCCTCGAGCCGGTTCGCGACGGGCGGGGCGATCCCGGGCCCGCGCACGATCTTCGTGCGCGCCATCGACGACGGCGGCCGGGCGGGCCCGCCGTCGAGCATCACCTGGAACGTGAAGGCGGTGCCGCCCAACCCCCGGCTGCTGATCGTGGACGAGGTCCCGCGCACCGCCCCCAACAACCTGCGCTTCGACACGCTCTACTCGAACAGCGTCGCGCGCGTGGGGCTCACGGCGAGCGACTACGCCATCCTCCGGCTCGACGCGAACCAGCCGTTCCGCACCGCCCGGGACGTGGAGCAGACGTTCAAGTTGTTCCAGAACGTGGTCTGGTATCGCGGCATCGAGACCTCGTTCTCGACCGTGCTGCGGACGGCCGAGCCCGGGATCTCCGCATACCTCGACGCGGGCGGCCGGTTCTACCTGGACGGGCTCTACCTGATAGGCGGTCCGGGCGGAACCGGGCCGCTCTCCGAGGCCTTCGTGCGCCGCCACCTGGGCAGCAACGGCATGCGCACCGCCTCGATCGTGACGCCCGTCTACACGGGAACGTCCATCGGTTTCGGGAACACGGGGACCAGTGTGTTCCTGCCGCACGTGGACGTGCGCGGCGTTACCGCCCGCGACTCGCTTTACGTGCGGCAGGTGTTCCAGGTACGGATCGACGAGTTCCAGAGCGGCGGGCTCCGGCACTTCGACTTCCTGGATCGCGACCAGGTGGTGCTGTGGGGGGCCCCCGGCACGCTCACACCCGCCTCGGGGGACAGCACCGCGGTGGGGATGAGCGTGCCCCAGCCGGGTGGCGGCCGGGCGATCGTGGTCTGCGAGCCTCCGGGCGGCGCCGTTCCCCCGGTGGGGGCCGGCACGTCGGCCGGATCCGCAGCCCGGTTCGTGACCAACATCTACCGGCATCTAGGGCTGGACCAGTAGCGGCCGGCCTCGCGTGGAGGCGGTGGATCGGGCTGCCTATCTCCATGCGGTGAACACGGCTGCTCGACCTCGTCGTCTCCCGCGGGAGTGCGGTGGGCGAACGCGTTGGCGCGAAGGCTACAACGCGGGCGGGCGAGCTTGCCGGAGAGTGCCCGAAACCCGCCCGAAACGCTGAAATTCCTTCGACTTGGGCGGCTCCGCTGCTATCATCCGGCCAGTCAAGGCATGGTCACGACTCCAGACATCCGCAGACGACCAGGCGCCCCGTGAGGCCAGTCGCGCCCGCGCAAGGAGGCACCGCCAGCAGAAGGTCCGCACCGACCCCCTGAACGCGTTCCACCATTCGTCCCGTCCACCCGCAACGAGGGGTTACCACATGCACAAGTCGTTCACCCGTCTCCTGGCCACGCTCGCACTCCTGTGCACGGCCGGCGCCGCGCTCGCGGCCAACTATCCGAACGCGGCCTGCCCGGACTCCGTGACGATCAAGCAGATCCAGGACGTGCTCGCCACCTGCCACCCCGCCGTGGGCGACACGGTCGGCGAGACGCGCACGAACATCCCGGGCCGCACGCCGCCCTACGACAATCCCTTCGGCGCCGGCCTCGGCGGCATCATCATCGGCTTCGACCCGATCGCCACCGGCTTCGACACCTACATCCAGAACTCGCCGGGCGGCCCGTTCTCGGGGCTCGACGTGTTCTTCCACAGCGTGAATCCTCAGGCCGCGCCCTACAACTTCGCGATCGGCGACTCGATCGTCGTGGAGTGGATGCGCACCGGCGAGTTCCAGTTCGCAAGCCAGGTACTCGCGCCCAACAACAACTTCACGGCGCCGAACGGCATCGTGCGCAAGGTCTCGTCCGGCAATCCGCTGCCGCCGTTCTTCGAGGGCACGACGACGCAGTTGAACGAGCTGCCCACGAACACGTTCGCCGAGCAGTACGAGGGCTGCCTCGTCAAGATCAATGGCGGTCCGAACCTCACCGTGAAGCGCACGTCGCTCACCGGCGGCCTGGGCCAGAACAACGCGTTCCTGATCGTCGACTCGTCGGCGCCGAGCGACTCGGTGTTCATCGACGGCAACAAGCTCACGACCTACGCGCCGCCGGCGCTCAACACGCCCATCCTGAGCGTGCAGGGCATCCTGAACCAGGCGAACCGCGGCTACCGCATCATGCTGCGGAACGGCAACGACATCGTCGTCAATACGCCGCCGAACGTCTCGGACGCCTACCCGGTCACGGACAACATCATCAAGGTCCGGTTCGACCGCGACGTGACCGCCGCTTCGGCCACGAACCCGAGCAACTACTCGCTCGCCTCGTTCGGCTCGATCGACAACGTGGTCACCTCGGGCAACGACGCCGTGCTCGTGACCATCACCAACGGGCTCGCCCACGGCGACATCGAGGTCCTCACGGTGAACGGCGTCACCGGCCAGGCCGCGAACCAGACCATGACCACGCCGCAGTCGCGCACGTTCATCAACGGCATCCTCACCGCGGAGGAGATCCAGCGCGCGGACGCGGACTCGCTCGCCGGCACGCCGTGCGTGGACCGCTCGCGCTTCGCGGGCCCCGGCGGGCAGCTCACGCAGGGCCCGGTCGGCACGCGCGCCTCGATGGCGGGCGTGATGGGCGCCCGCTACGGCGCGCTGTACTACATGATGGACGAGGGCGACGTCAACCGCGGCGGCATCGCGGCGTTCGCGCCCCCGTCCGTGCTCAACACGGGCACGCGCTACCGCCTCACCGGCGGCATCCAGGAGTTCTTCGGCGAGACCGAGTTCTCCAACATCATCGAGGTGGAGGCCCTCGGCGCGGGCACCATCCCCTCGCCCACGGTGCGCACGGTCGGCCAGGCGCGCGCGGACACGTGCGACGCCGGGGACGTGCTCGCGGACGGCGAGGACTACGAGGGCCGGTTCGTCACGCTGCAGAACGTCAAGGTGGTCCAGCGCTTCCCGACGCCGCCGACGAACGGCTTCCACGTCGCGGCGCAGGCGTTCTCGGACGGCGACACGATCTTCGTCCAGAACCTGAGCGGAGTCCTGAGCCCGCTCGTGCCGCCGCCGCTCGGCAACATGGTGACGGTGACGGGTGTGCTGCACTACGAGGGCGCCAGCTTCCGCGTCTGCCCGCGCAGCTACTCCGACATCGTGGACCACGGCCTGGCCGGCGTGGGCGGCGGCGGGGCGAAGCTCGCTTTCAGCGTCGCGCCGAACCCGGCGCGCCGCGCCACGTTCTCGGTGACGCTGCCGCAGGCGGCCGACATCGAGATCGGCATCTTCGACGTGGCCGGTCGCCAGGTGGCCTCGCTCGTCAAGGGCCGCATGCCCGCGGGCTCGTTCTCGCGCGAGTGGGCCGGCGCCGACGATGCGGGACGCGAGGTGGGCGCGGGCGTCTACTTCGCGCGCCTCAAGATGGGCGGCATCGAGCGCGCCCTGCGGACGGTCTACCTCGGTCGCTGACGAGGTCGCACGCGACGGCGGCCGGTCGCCCCTCGGGGCGACCGGCCGTTCGCCGTCTGGAGTCTGGCAGTTCCGTCTGGCTCCCGCGGGAGAACCACGCAAAATCCAGTGATTTGCCGGGTTCCCGGCACCTGCCTATGATGCCTCGGATTCCCCTCCCCGCGGTGCGGGGACGACCCGAGGCCCCGGAGAACGCCCCGTGAGCACGCTGACCGTCCCGGACGGCCGCCGCGTCGCGGACTCGGCCACCGAGATGACGCAGCTCGTCCTGCCCCAGCACGCCAACGTCCACGGCTCGGTGCTGGGCGGGACCGTGATGCACTGGGTGGACCTGGCAGCGGCGATCGTGGCCAACCGGCACTCGCGTCGCCCGGTGGTGACCGCGGCGTTCGACGAGATGTCGTTCCTGGCGCCGATCCGGGTGGGGCAGGTGGCGCTGCTGCGGGCGCGGCTCACGCTCGTGGACCGAAGCAGCATGGAGATCCGCGTGGACGTCGAGTCCGAGGACATGCTCTCGGGCGAGCGGCGCGCCACCGGGACGGCGTTCGTGACGTTCGTGGCCCTCGACCCGGCTTCGCACCGGCCCACGCCGGTGCCGCCGCTCATCCTCGAGACCGAGGACGAGCGGGCCGAGCACGGGCTCGCCCTGGAGCGCCGGCGGGAGCGGGTCGAGCGGCGGAAGGCGGCGAGGCAGAGATAGTGCGGCCGCGGGCCCGCGCGTCACGGGCGGCCCGTGGCGGTGAGGCTCGTGGATGGCGAGGTAGTGTGGAACGGCCCCGCCCACGGATGCCGGCGGGGGAGAGGGAGGAGGACGTCATGGCGATCTCGATCGTGGTGCCCCAGCTGGGCGAGAGCGTGGCCGAGGGCACGGTCGCCCGCTGGTTGAAGGCGGTGGGTGACAAGGTGCGCAAGGAGGAGCCGCTGGTCGAGATCCAGACCGACAAGATCAACGTGGAGATCCCGTCACCGGCCGACGGCACGCTCTCGAACATCCTCGTCGCCGAGGGCACCACGGTGCTCGTGGGCACCGAGATCGGTCAGCTCTCGGGCGCCGGCGAGGCGGCGGCACCCGCCGCGGCGCCCGCGAAGGGCGAGGCCGCCGCGAAGGGCGCCGCGACCGCGAAGGCCGGCTCGAGCGCGCCGCCCGCCGCGCCCGCCGCGCCGGCGGCCACGGCCGTCGCCGCGCCCGGCGCCGCCGCGACGGGCGGACGCGGCTCCAACGGGAGCGGCCAGGTGATGGAATCGGGCGAGGGCCGGAACCTCTCGCCCGCGGTGCGGAAGATCATGCGCGAGCAGGGCGTGAGCATTGCCGAGCTCTCGGCGATCGCGGGCTCGGGTCTCGCCGGGCGCATCACGCGTGACGACCTGCTCGACTACCTCAAGCGCCGCGGCTCGGGCGCGGCCGCGCCCGCACCCGCCGCCGGCGCCGCGCGCGCGGCGGCTCCCGCCGCGGCCCCGCTCCCGGCATTCGCCCGCCCGGCGGCGCGTGCCGCCGGCTCCAGCGGCCCGCGCGAGACCACGGTGCCGTTCTCGCGCGTGCGCCGGGTCATCGCCGAGAACATGGTGAAGGCCAAGCACACCGCGGCGCATACCCACTGCTTCGACGAGTGCGACATGGGCGCGATCGTCGCGCTCCGCAAGGAGTGGGCGCCGCGGCTCGAGGCCCAGGGCGTGAAGCTCACGTACATGCCGTTCTTCATCAAGGCCGCGGTGTTCGCACTTCGCGAGTTCCCCTGGGTGAACGCCTCGGTCTCGCCGCAGGGCGACTCGCTCGTGGTCAAGCACTACTACAACATCGGCATCGCGGTGGGCCGCGACGAGAAGGGCCTGATCGTGCCGAACTTGAAGGACTGCGACACGAAGAACCTGGTGCAGCTCGCGGCCGAGGTGAACGATCTCGCCGCGCGTGCCCGCGCCGACCGGCTGACGCCCGACGACATCCAGGGCGGCACGTTCTCGATCACGAACGCCGGCGTGTTCGGCGCCATCAACTCGGCGCCGGTCATCAACGTCCCCGAGGTGGCGATCCTCGGCGTGCACAAGATCGCCGAGCGCCCGGTGGTGAAGGACGGGCAGATCGTGGTGGCGCCCGTGATGAACGCGAGCATCGGCTTCGACCACCGGGTCGTGGACGGCGAGCTGGCGGTCAAGTTCCTGCGCCGGGTCTGCGAGCTGCTCGAGAAGCCCGAGCTGCTGTGGTTCCACGCCTGAAGCGGAGGATGGGAACGGACATGACCCGACGCTCGGCGGACACGCTGAACGTGTGCGCGCTGGGACCCGTGCGCTACCGCGACGGGCTCCGGTTGATGGACGCGCTCGTCGCCGCGCGCGCCGCGGGGGAGACCGGCGACTGGCTCCTCTATCCGGATCACGAGCCCGTGCTCACCGTGGGGCGGGGCGCCCGCCGACCCGGACCCGGCTGGTCCGAGCCGGGTGCCCCCCGAGCGGGTACGCCGAGCGTGCGCGCCGAGCCGGCCGCGCTCGCGCGGGCCGGTCTCGAGCTGGTCGAGGTCCCGCGCGGCGGCGACGTCACCTGGCACGGGCCGGGGCAGCTCGTGGGCTACCCGGTGGTGGCGCTCGACCGCGTGGGCCGCGACCTCCACCGCTGGCTCCGCACGCTCGAGGACGCGCTGATCGGCGCGCTCGCGAGCTTCGGCCTCGACACCCGGCGCGTGAGCGGCCGCACCGGCGTGTGGGTCTCGGATCGCGAGAAGATCGCGTCCATCGGCGTCGCGGTGCGCCGGTGGGTGGGCTATCATGGGTTCGCGCTCAACGTGGACGACCGGCTCGAGGATTTCCGGCTCATCCACCCGTGCGGCTACCGCGACATCCACATGACGTCCGTGGCGCGCGCGCTCGGGGACGGCGCCCCGCCGCTGGCGCGCGTGCGTGCCGCGGTCACGGCGGAACTCGTTGGCCGGCTGGGCTTTGAAGTCGCGCTCGAGCGCCCGTCCGCCGACGCGTGGGCGCTCGCGGGCATCGCGCCGGACGCCGATACATCCAAGCAGGAGGCCGCGAGCGGGACCCGGCACCGGCCGGAGCAACCTGTCGCGGCGATCGGAGGAGCCTGACCATGGTGACGTTGACGGAAGCCGCGGCGGCCAAGCTCGGCGAGCTGCTCGCTCAGCAGTCGCAGGGCGTGATCGGCTTGCGCCTCTCGGTGCAGCAGGGCGGCTGTTCGGGATATTCGTACGGCATGTCGTTCGCCGAATCGCAGCAGCCCGGCGACTGGGTGGGCGAGTTCGGCGGCGTGAAGGTGTTCGTGGACCCGGCGAGCGCCCCCGTGCTCCAGGGGGTCGAGGTGGATTGGGTCGAGACGCTCCAGGCGACGGGATTCGCGATCCGCAATCCCAATGCCGCCCGTTCGTGCGGCTGCGGCAAGTCCTTCGAGACGCACTGACCCCGGGGGAGGCGCGCGTGCGCATCGAGCTGTTCACGGTGGACGAGGCGAACCGGGTCGCGGGGGAGATCCGCCCGCGGCTCGAGCGGCTGGTGATGAAGAAGCGCGAGTTCGACCGGCTCGAGCGGCGCATGGGGATCCTGCTCGTGGCCACGGCCGGGGCGGGCCCCGAGAACCCCGACACGCTCGAGCTCCGCTCGCTCGAGGAGAAGCGCCGCCGGCTGGGCGAGTCCATCGGCAAGGGCGTGCAGGAGCTGCACGCGAAGGGCGCGATCGTGAAGGACCTGGACCGCGGCCTCGTGGACTTCTATTCGTTGATGGGGGACCGGCTGGTGTTCCTGTGCTGGCAGGTGTCCGAGCCCGAGGTGTCGCACTGGCACTCGCTCGAGGACGGCTTCGCCGGCCGGCAGCAGATCAAGGAAGCCGGGCTGGAGTGACATGACGCTGGTGGATCTCCCCCGGGCTCCGGGGGCGAGACCGTTCTCCGACTACGTCGCGCTCGATGCGGAGACGATCCGCGAGCGCACCTGGCGGGCCAAGCGACGCCTGGGCGAGCGCTGCGTCATCCTCGGACACCACTACCAGCGCGAGAGCGTCATCGAGTTCGCGGACTTCCGCGGCGATTCGTTCAAGCTCTCGCAGCTCGCCGCCGCGCAGAAGGGCGCCGAGTGGATCGTGTTCTGCGGCGTGCACTTCATGGCCGAGTCGGCCGACGTGCTGGCGCGCCCGGGGCAGACCGTGATCCTGCCGGACCTGAAGGCCGGCTGCTCGATGGCCGACATGGCCACGCTCGACGACGTCGAGGACGCCTGGGACCAACTCGTCGCCGTGCATGGCGAGACGCTGGTGCCGCTCACCTACATGAACTCGAGCGCGGCGATCAAGGCGTTCTGCGGCGCGCGCGGCGGGGCGGTGTGCACGTCGAGCAACGCGCGCCAGGCGCTCGAGTGGGCGTGGGCGAGGAAGCCCCGGGTGCTGTTCCTGCCCGACCAGCACCTCGGGCGCAACACCGCGTTCCGCATGGGCGTGCCGCTCGAGGAGATGGCCGAATGGGTGTGGCGGGCGCCCGAGCCACGGCGCGCGAACGCGCGCGCGTTCGACCCGGGCACGAAGTTCGTCCTGTGGCGCGGCTTCTGCAGCGTGCACACCAAGTTCGACCTGCGGCAGGTGGAGGAGATGCGCGCCGAGGACCCGGCGGTGAAGGTGCTGGTCCACCCGGAGTGCCCGTTCGACGTCGTCCAGGCCGCGGATCTCGTCGGGTCCACCGAGTTCATCATCGAGCAGGTGCGGAACGCCCCCGCCGGCGCGAGCTGGGCCATCGGCACCGAGATCCACCTGGTCCACCGGCTGGCGCTCGAGCACCCGGACCAGCGGATCCGCTCGCTCCAGAAGAACGTCTGCCCGTGCGCGACCATGAACCGGATCGATCCGGCGCATCTGTGCTGGGCGCTCGAGAACCTGGCCGAGGGCCACGTCGTGAACCGGGTGAGCGTGCCCCCGGCCGTGAAGCGCGACGCCCGGCTGGCGCTCGACCGGATGCTGGCCCTGAAGGCCGGCGCGTCCGCGGCCGACGTGGCCGCGCTGGCGAGGGACTGACGTGAGCGCCCCGGACGAGCGCGACGAGCTGGTGACGATCGGCGAGCCGGGTGGCTCCGCGGCCAGCGGGGTCATCCCGGAGATCGGCGTCTACGGCGCGCCCCGGCCCGCGGTGCCCGAGCGCGTGCCGCTCGCTCCGCGCACGAAGGGCTGTGCTTCCGGCGCCGGGAGCCTCGGTGCGGTGTCACCCGGCGAGTTCCGGAGGCTTCCGCCCTGGCTCAAGATCCAGCTCCCGGGCAAGGGCGAGTACGCGGGCACGAAAGCGCTGCTCCGTGAGAAGAAGCTCGTGACGGTGTGCGAGGAGGCCCGTTGCCCGAACCTGGGCCACTGCTGGGCGCGCGGCACCGCCACGATCATGATCCTGGGCGAGCTGTGCACGCGCCGCTGCGGCTTCTGCGCCGTGGCGCCGGGCCGGCCCAACGGCCACGTGGACTGGGACGAGCCGCGCCGCGTGGGTGAGGCCGTGGCGGCGATGAACCTGCGCCACACCGTCATCACGTCGGTGGCGCGCGACGACCTGAAGGACGGCGGCAGCACGATCTTCGCCCGCGTCATCGAGGAGATCCGCAAGCGCTCGGGCACGGTGATCGAGGTGCTGATCCCCGACTTCCGCGGCAGCGCCGCCGACCTCCAGCGCGTGATCGCGGCGGGCCCCGAGGTCATCAACCACAATCTCGAGACGGTCGAGCGGCTGCACCCGGTGGTGCGGCCGAGTGCCCGCTACGAGCGCTCGCTCGAGCTGCTGCGTCGCGTGAAGGCGTCCGGCACCGGCATCAAGGCCAAGAGCGGCCTCATGGTGGGCCTCGGTGAGACCGGCGCCGAGATGACGCGCGCGCTCGCCGACCTGCGCGCGCACGGCTGCGACCTGCTCACGCTCGGCCAGTACCTGCGGCCTTCGCCGATGCACCTGCCGGTCGTCGAGTACGTGCACCCCGACCGCTTCGAGCGCTGGCGCGAGGAAGC
>Ga0187892_10003788_pt1 | contig 26845 bp, 19 predicted proteins | sample MA1701073metaG_FD_139345 | JGI IMG/M metagenome (GOLD analysis project Ga0187892, IMG submission 139345) | Bio-ooze microbial communities from a basaltic lava cave in the Kipuka Kanohina Cave System on the Island of Hawaii, USA - MA170107-3 metaG ... | reverse complement strand
TGACCACGTAGGGATTCGCCTTCAGTCGTTCAACGTCGCTCTCCGTAACGGCGATCACGTCCACGCCAAACCGCAGCCCCCACAAGGCTCGATAGATGGCCAGCTCGGCGGCTACCGGGTCGGCTCCGTCGGGCAGGACGACCAGCACGTCAAGATCGCTATCCGGCGTCATCTGCCCGCGCGCGGCCGATCCGAACAAGATGATGCGGCGTGGGTGAGCGGTCGTCAGGATGCGCGCGACCAGATCCTCAAGCGCCTCGGCGGGGCTGCGGCGTGGGGGTGCGACCATGATCTGGCGCATTCTACAGGTTGTCTCGCGGCGAAGCCAGCGGCGGAGTTTGGCCGGGAGGTAATTCCGAAGGGCGCCAACCCGGAACGGTCACCGCGTTGCCGGGCCACGTGCAAGCGAGAACCGTTGACCGTTGAGAACCTCGATGTGGCGGTGGCGCGGGCAAGAGAAGCATTGAAGAACAACACTGACCTGATCGCACCTCTGCGCCGCCGGAGTACCGCTCCGCACGGCGCAGGCCGCCATGCGGCACTCCATGCCCGAACTCACCGCCAATGTCTACACCGATCCGAAGTTACTCGACGTGGCTGGCGCGATCGCAGCACTACCCACCCTGACGCTCCCGACGCCAACCTCCGAACGGACGGCCGAGGTGGCGTCGTAGGCCGCGTCCGGTGGCAGCCTCGTTGCGAACCGGTAGCGTTTCTACCTTCCACTAAACCTTCCACATACGCGCGTCCGCGGCCGTCGCTCGGGTCACTCGCTGGCAAAACGCGGGCCGCCTCGGGCGAGAAAACCAACACGCAGACGTCGCAGTACCTCGCGTCCTCGGCAAGGAAATCCGGCCGTTTTGAACGGCAAGGACCCCCGCCGGAACGCTCCGACGGTGTTTCTTGACACTACGCGCCGGCCGCCTTAGCGTATCTATCGAGAGACCCTTGCGGGTGTAGCTCAGTGGTAGAGCGTCACGTTGCCAACGTGAATGTCGAGGGTTCAAGTCCCTTCACCCGCTGTTCTGCCAAGCCTGGAGCCCAAGCCACAACCGCCGCTAACTTTTCATTTCGGGCCGTAGTCGACGCGCGGGCTGCGCCTTCCCCACAAGTCTCGCAAATCTGCCCGATTTGCGAGGTAGACGACGGCGTTTGAAGTAACCCCCCAGCGCTTTGCGACCAGGCATCAACTTAAGATCCTCAATAAGCACGACACTCTTAGGTTGGCCGCACGGTCGTATTATTGGACCCGCGGAGCAGGAAGACATGTTATCCATGAATCCATCGAACACCGTGACCGCTCCGACCGAGCGCGCCATGACGCACGCGACCAAGAGTGCCATTCGATGGCACCCACGAAACCCATGGTTATTGGACACATGGCTTGCGAGACATCACGCGTTGTTTTTGGAGATTATTTGCGGCCCCCATCGAGCGTGAATGTCTGCAAATAGCGCACATCGCACATTGAGAACCCGCGTGCATTCAATTATCCGGAACTGCGGTGGCCGCGAGCGGACCTGCGCTGCGAACTTTTTCATTGGCGCGGCGGAAGCCTTTTCGATAGCATCGAGCAACTTGTGTAGATCGGGGAATCGGTGAAAGGCAATGTGTCGCCCTACGGCTAGTACCCTGGGCGCGCAACTTGAGTTGCGAGTGACGAGTTAGGGAGGAGGGGCAAGTGATAACCATACGTTCGGTTGGGAAAAAACAATCCCAAGAGTTGGGAAAGACGAACCGCAGATTGCTATTCACGATCATCAGCGTCGGCGTGGCTCTTTCGGTGACCTCCACGGCCTTCGGCGGCAGCCCACCACCATGTGTCACCGATGCCGATTGCACTCCTGACGACGCTGATTGCCGCAATGGGCAGAGGCTGTGCGTAGTAGGGGTCTGTACGTTGGTGAAGTTCCGCACTTGCTCCATCTCCGGCGCCCCCTGCACGACTTCCTGCCCGTCGGGAGCTGGTACCTGTGGTGGGACGGCGGATCCACGGATTTGCCGCGACGCGTTTAGTTGCACGACGGATTCGTGTGATACGAGCGGTGGGGATGCGGGCACGTGTGATAATGTCCAGGTCGATGATAATTGCGGGGACGGCGTAGCCTGTAACGGCGAAGAGACTTGCGATCCGGACGAAGCGGGTCACGATCCGGTCACCGGCTGCAAGCCTCCCGACGACAGGACGCCATGTGCAGACGACGAGTTCTGTTGTGAAAGGGACAGCAACGATCCTCAGGGGAATGAAAATTGCTGCGAACTCATCGAAGTTTGCGATCCCGCGGACGGCTGTAGAGGCTGCGAAACCGATGCGGAGTGCGTCTACGGCCCCCCGTGCACGCGGGGCCGCTGCGTGCCCGAGACGACCGCCACCGGAAATGGCATGACGTGCGTGTACGATCCGATCATGTGCCAGCCGGCCGCTCCACCCTGCGAGGGGGGCGAGCGATGCGACCCCGCCACGGACCTTTGCGTGCCGCTGCCGGACGCACCGTTCAGCACGGGTTGCGAGGCGGACGGTCAATTCTGCACGCAAGATCATTGTAACGGACTGGGACAATGTGTTTTTCTACGCAATGTCACGTGCCCCGGCCCGACCGGTCCCTGCGATGGTGGAGAGAGATGTAACCCGACCAACGGATTGTGCGAACCGCTACTCGACCCTGCAGAGAGCACGCCTTGCGAAGCCGACGGCAGTGCGTGTACGACCGATCACTGCAACGGTGACGGTAGTTGCGTCTTGCTGAGGGACAAAGACTGCAGCGCCCAGAACAGCAAGTGCACCTTGGGCAAGTGCAATCCGATTACGGCTGACTGCTACGCGGACCCAATTCCAGATTGCTGTGACGGCGACGAGGACTGCACCGCCTTCAGTAACAAGTGCGCTCTCGGCAAGTGCGACCTCAGCACGAACATGTGCTATGCCGATCCCATCGCGGGTTGTTGCGACGGCGTCGAGGACTGCACCCCCCTGAACAGCAGCTGCTCCGTGGGTAAGTGCGACCTCGCGACCAACACCTGCTTTGCCGAACCCATTCCGAATTGCTGTGACGAGGACGCAGACTGCGACGACGGGTTCAGTTGTACGAATAACGACCACTGTAGTATGGGCATCCACACGTGCTTCTACCCGCGGGATGATGCAGCGTGCGACGACGGGCTCAGCTGTACCAGCGACGGCTGCAACCCCACCAGCGATGGGACCGATCCCATCACCGGGTGCGTGCACGGGCGGCACGATGACCGCTGCGACGACGGGAAAAGTTGCACTACAGACGGCTGCAATCCGGACATCGGCGCCGCGGGCACGGGCTGCTTTACCTCCCGGCACGACGAGCGCTGCGAAGACGGCGACCCTTGTACACCCGCGCTCTGCAACCCGGACAACGCTCCGCCCGATTCCACGACGGGTTGCCAGGTCGTGAAGCCGGACCCCAGCTGCTGCGATGCGGACGAGGACTGTCCGCCGGACACCGATCCCTGCATCGATAACTTCTGCGACCTGAGCGATAATACTTGCAAGACGACGCTCGTTGAGAACTGTCGAGATCGCGTGAGCATCAGCCAAAAGGGCAGTTTGCTCATTTATCCGAAGATCGAACTGAAATGGGACGCTAGCGGGAAGCTGAAGCAAGACACTTTTCTGACCATCGTCAACGACCATTACGAAGGCGTCCACGTGCAGTGGTATTTCATCAACGGCGACGAGCCCACGGACCCGGTGGTGGCGGGCACGCCTCCCGTCGTCATCGAGCGTCGCCACAAGGGATGGAACTGGGTCGATTGCCCGATGTACCTGACCGGCGATGACACCGGCTGGCTGTCGATGGCCACCGGCCGCGGCGGTCCGCTGGACCCCACCTGCTCGCCGTTCACCATCACCGATCCGGGCAGCCCGCCCGGACGGCCGGACCCTGATGGTCCACCCGGACATCGGGTGCTGCGCGGCTATGCGATCGCCTTTGCGATCGACAGCCGAGGAAGTGACATTCCGTGGAACCACCTCTCCGGCGGGGCGGACCTGGTCAACTACAGCATCCCCGAGGCCTGGGAGTACAACGCCTATGCGTTCCAAGCGGCCTCAAGGCCCAACAACGAAGTCCCCCATGCTGTAGCCGGCAATAGTCATGGAGAACTGCACCTCGACGGCTTGGAGTACGACCTGGCCTTCGACAAGTTGCTCTTCGACTTCTTCGCCGTCGGGTCGCGAGCCTTCTCCAACGGCGGAGCGGTTGTGACGCTGGATACCGACCTGACGTTGTTCCCAGTCGATGTGGATCTTCGTCAGGACAGCAGGGGACCGGTGACCACGAAGGCGCACTTCGATATATGGAACGAGAACGAAGACGGGCGCTCGGGCACCACCCGCTGCATCACGTGCTGGGACCAAGCCCTCATCAGCACCTATGAGGACGACAACCATTTCCTCATAGCTAACTTACAGACCAACAAGGGCAAGGCCCGCATCAACGGCGTGGAAAGCGACATGTGCGACGAGGAGTGCGATTGGCGCTGGGAGTGTGAAGACCCGGACGAGAATCCCGGCCTTCCGTTCCCGGAATGCGGATGGGAATGGCACTGCGAGATCCGCAGTAAAGACGCCGCCCTGCTCGGCGTGCAAATGAAGCTCCTGGCCTTCAGCGGAATGGCGGGCGGTCGCGCCTTGGCCGGTTCGACCCTCGTCGGACAAGGCGAGGAAGACGCGAAGATCAAGTTTGACATACTCCAGCCGCCGGACACGGCCACCGACCCGATCGCGGACGTGGAGGTCGGCATCGACGGCATCGACGTCGAGGAAATTGACGCCGCCCGGTCGACCGAAACCCATAAGGCCCGGGGGCCAAGTCGTCCCACGCGAAGCGAGTAAGCCGGTCCGTCGACGGACGGCCCAACTGCCCAGTTGGAAATAGCGGATAGCGAAAGGAGGAAGCGACTTGCCTTCCCCTTCGCTATTCGCCATTCTACACGCTTCACTTATGTCCGTCACCCGCGCCGTGGTCTTCGACCTGGACGACACGCTTTATCCCGAGCGGCAGTATGCCTACGGTGGCTTCGCGGCCGTGGCCAAGGCCTTCGCCGACCGGCTGGGCGATCCAGTCGAAGCGCTCGCGCGCATGAAGCGGTTGCTCGACTCCACGAACCGCCCGCGGGTGTTCGATGCGCTGCTCGATGAGCTGGCGATGACCGACCGAGGCGATCTTATCGCGCGGATGATCGAAACCTATCGCAACCACCCGCCTTCGATCCGGCTTTTCGATGGCGTGGACCCGCTGCTCGGCGAGCTGCGCAAGATTTCCCGCCTTGGATTGCTGACCGATGGGCGCCCGGCCGCACAGTGGGCGAAGATCGATGCCCTCGGGCTTCGTGACCGTTTCGATGCAATCGTGGTGACCAGTGAGCTTGGCCCGGATTGCAGCAAACCAAGCCCGCGGCCGTTCGAGCTGATCTCAAGCAGACTCAACGCCGGCGGACGCAACATCGCGTATGTCGCCGACAATCCTCGTAAAGATTTCGTCGCACCGAACGCCCTCGGCTGGAAGACAGTTCAAGTACGCCGCCCGGACGGCTTGTATGCCGGCGAGCTGACTGCCGCGGGCGGAGCGCCGCAAGCCGTCGTGGATTCGCTGGATCGATTGGCCGAGTGGTTAGCATCCCGTTGAGGAACGCCGGCGCGCCTTCTTTGATGTAGCGTCACCCCTTGTGGGTGACGAGGAACGCTCCCGCGCCGCCCACAAGGGGCGGCGCTACTTTCTACAACCGAGTTGATAGCGTCGAATGAGAGACGTCCGCGATCCAATGGCAGCGCCGTGGATCATACGGCGCGCGGTCCCGATCGGACTCGCCCTCGGCGCAAGCTTCGCCTTCATCACTCTCGTGGCCGGCGCTCGAGCAAACCCGGGCACCACTCGCGCCGCGGTATGCCGGTCCATCGTGCTCCCGAGCTTTGCGTTCGCGGTGTTGTTGACGCGGACCAGCGAACAGACCGTTGACGACAAGGCCGTGGTTGCCGTCCACGTGTTGGTATACGGTGCGTTGGGTGGGGCGATGGGGTACTCAATCCGGCGTCGCTGGTGCTCTCGGGACCGTCGCGGACGCTGCGCCAAGTGTGACTACGACCTTACCGGGAACGTCTCCCGCGTCTGCCCCGAGTGCGGCACGCCTCTGCCGGAGGAGTCGGTTTCGTCGAAAACGGGAACTGGCGAAACGTAACCCTCGGAGGGAACTGGGGTTGCGCTTCCCCAGTTCACCGGATGAAGCAGACCCTTCCCCCCAAACGGGTTTCACGGACCGGCACGTCGGAGTTATTCTTAAATGGCGCATGCGGCCTTTCCGGGTGATCCTTGGTGTGTTGCTGGCGGCGACCCTAGCGTGGCCACAGACGGATATCTCAGATCGAGTTCGCGAGGGAATCATGGAGCTTGTCCGTCTCTCGCAGGCACCGGAGCGCGAGCGGTGGCTCCCCGCGGTGGAGAAACTCGGCGACCTCGCTGCGTCCGACCCCCGACTGCGCGAAGAGATATGGGATCGAGCGCGCGTCAACACCCTGGGGTTGAAGTTCATCCCGATTATGCCAGGGACTTTTTCTATGGGGCCGGATTGGCACCGAGTCTTTAATGGACCGATGCGACCCGCACACCCCGTCCGCATCACCAACTCATTCTTCATATCTGCTATAGAAGTGACCAACGTTCAATTCCAATCGGTCTTTCCCGAGTTTACATTCGACGCCCGGTACTCTCCCGATGCCGATTCGCCTGCGGTCGGGGTTGCGTGGGAGGACGCTGTTCGCTTCTGCGAGCGGCTGTCTGCGATTGAAGGCTGCGTCTATCGCCTTCCAACAGAGGCCGAATGGGAGTACACCTGCCGTGCGGGAGCGAGAACCAAGTTCTGGTTCGGCGACGATACGTCGGACCTTGGCGAATATGGATGCAGCATCAGAAACGCAAACGGCCGAGCGTGCGCAGTGGCGATGTTCCGCCCCAACGACTGGGGAATCTACGACATGCACGGAAATGCGGCGGAATGGGTGTCGGATTGGTTTTCGGAAACGTACTATCTCATGTGCAAGGCAGAAGGCACCGTGGAGGATCCAACGCCCGCCGAAGGAGTCTTCCGTCTCCTTCGCGGGGGTGCGTGGTCCGCCGGCTACCTGGATGCAAACAGTTGTACCGCGCGCACTGTGCGACCGATCTTCGATCGTTTTCCCTTCGATCCAGCCGCGGTGCCCATCGGCCGGGTGATAGGATTCCGAGTGGTTCGGGAGGCAAGCGGCGGAGGTCCTTGATTGCTCGCCTAGCCGCGCCGTTTCTTCTCGATGCGCCTGCGAAGGTCCTTGAGCGGCAGGCAGTTGACCACGCGGTTTTTGGTTGCTCCTGCGCGGCGGGCGGTGATGACGCCGAAGCGCATCTGGTCGAGCTGATCGGTGTGGTGGGCGTCGGTGTCGATGACCAGGTCCGCTCCGGCGGATAGGGCGCTTCGGGCGTGGACGTCTTTGAGGTCCAGGCGCTGCCAACTGGCGTTGATCTCCAGGAACGTCCCATTCGCGGCGGCGGCATGAGCGATGACGGCGATGTCGATCTCCGCCGGGGCGCGCTTGTTAATCAGGCGACCCGTCGGGTGTCCAATCGCCGAGACGTAGCGGTTGGCGATAGCCGCCAGCGTGCGGTCGGTCGCGGTGACCTTCATCGAGCCCCTGGCGGTGTGAACGCTGGCGACCACCCAGTCGCACTTCGCCAGCACTTCGTCGGGATAGTCCAGCGAGCCGTCGGGCAGAATGTCGCACTCACACCCCGCGAGAATCTCAAAGCCCTTCATCTTCTTCGATGCCGCGTGGATCGCGTCGATGTGCCCGAGTATTCGCTCGATGGAGAGGCCGTTGGCGATGACGCTGCTCTTAGAGTGATCGCAGATGGCGATGTACTCGTAGCCGCGTGCTTTGGCTGCCAAGGCCATCTCTTCGACCGTACAGCGCCCGTCGCTGGCGACGCTGTGCATGTGTAGATCGCCACGGATGTGATCGAGCGTCACCAAGTCCGGCGGCTGCCCGTCGAACTCGCCCTGATCCTCGCGCAGCTCGGGCGGAAAGCAGGGCAGCCCCAGCTTCTTGTAGATTTCCTCCTCCGTCTTGCCCGCGATGCGCTTCGCGGCGTCGTACAGGCCGTACTCGTTGAGTCGCCATTTCTTGGCGATGGCCCGCTCGCGGAGGCGCACGTTGTGCTCCTTCGAGCCGGTGAAGTATTGCAGGGCAGCGCCGTAGGCATCGCGCTCCACGACGCGCAGGTCGATCTGCAGCTCCCGTTGACCTTCCGAGGCCACGGTGATGGACCCTTTGGTCTCGCCGGCCGCGAGAACACGATGAACGTCCGGCAGCGTGACGAAGTGCTGGACCACGGCGGCGCCGTCCGCCGCATCGCAGACAATGTCGATGTCGCCGATGGTGTCCAGGCCTCGGCGCAGCGAGCCGCAGAGGTCGGCGCGGCGCACGCCGGGCAGTTTTCGCACGCGCTCCAGGAACGCTTCTGCAATGGGCGTGGCCACGCCGAGGGGCGTGCGGTGCCCGCTTCGTTCCATGAAGGCTATCCCATCGGCGATTTTCTTGACGCTGGTTTCGCCCAACCCCTTCAGCTCCGCCATCTCCCCGGAGGCGATGACCCGCTTGAGGTCGTCGAGCGAGCCGACCTTCAACTTCTCGTAAACGAGGGCGATCTTTTTGGGGCCCATCCCGGGAATGCCCAGAAGGTGAGAGAGTTCTTGCGGGAACTTGGCTTCCAGTTCGTCCAGAACGGTGATGCGCCCGGTTTTGAGAAACTGGCCGATCTTCTCGGCCATGCCCTTGCCGATGCCCTCCAGCTCCTGTAACCGGCCCTGCTCGGCAAGCTCGGCGATGTCTTCGTTCGTATCGCTGATGGTTCGTGACGCCCGCCGGTAGGAGCTGATGCGGAAGCTGTCCCCGCCGTCGATCTCCATCAGATCGGCGATCCGCTCGAACGCCTGGGCGATCTCCGCGTTGATCATGCCCGAAGTCTCGTTGCCCAGTCATTGCCCGGCATGGTGTGTTATTATGCGCCTCGCAGGGCGAGAAGTCGAAGCTGGCGGAATGGTCAAGCATGGCACGAGTCGGTCGCCGAGGGCGCAAGGCGCAGAGGATCGCAGCGCTGCGGGAGCCGATGGCGGCGCGCGAGGACCTCGAAGGCCGATGGCGCGACCGGCTTGTGGAGGAACCGCGCCTCACGGGTATGGTGACAGGCGCACAGGCGCAGCGTGAGCCGTTCCACCGTTGGATCAAGTACAGACAGGGCTTTTCGCCTGCACTGGTTCGCATGTTCCTTCGGGAGAACGCCGGGCGCGGAGGCTGGGAACGGGGCGCCATTCTGGATCCATTTGCAGGCGCTGGGACCGCCGTCGTGGAGTGCGCTCGGTGCAGCGTGCGCGCCGTCGGAGTCGAGGCACTTGCGTCGCTCGTTTTTCTCACTGCCGCGAAGTGGTCGCGCAAGTGTCCACCCCCCCGCGCCGTTGATGCCTTCACAGAGTGGCGACAGATCGCCGATCGCCTTACGACGCCGATTCACCGCGCTGCGCTGATGCTCGCCGTGGCCCGTCAGCACACCAGCGCCGGTCACGTGAACCGCGGTGCGTTGCCGCTCCCTCGGCTTCTAGCTGATTGCATGGCGATGATCCGTGATGACCTGGTGCAACCTCTGACGACTGCGGGCCTGCTCCTTCACGGCGATGCCCGACGAATGGACATGGTCGCGGACGAATCCATCGGCGGCATCATTACCTCGCCCCCCTATCTGTCACGATATGATTATCGAGAGACAGTCAATCCCGTCGAGCAAGTCCATCGACACTGGTACGGCCCGCCCGCGACGAACCCCGCGCAAGTGCAGGCCAGTCCGGGCACAACAGGCTCGCGAAACTCTCTTCAAGAGGCTCATGCCGCCGTCAACGAGGTGTGCAGCGCGCTCACTCGTAGCGGACATGAGGCCCAGGCGCGCACGGTGCAGAACTACTGGATGGATATGAGAACCGTCTTGCAGGAATGCCGCCGCGTGCTGGCGCGCGGCGCACCGTTCTGGTTGGTCATGGGCGGGGCGCGGCTCAAGAATGTCTATGTTCCCGCAGACTTGATCATCGCTGAAACGGCGGAGATGGGCGGATTTCACGTGGACGCGGTCAAAGTGGCCCGAGACCTAATTCCGGGTCGCCGACGCTTTGGCCGGATCGGTTCTGTTTCGCCGCGCGAGTCCCTTCTCGTCATCCACAAGCCCTAAAACTGCGGCAAAGGGCTTTGTGTTTGATGGACGGCTCAGTACAATCGCGGATGGGATCGAAGCGCGTCGTTCCAGACGGTCCCACTGGCAGTTCTTCCAACAGACGGGGGACGATGATGGCTGTGAACGCCGGCCCACAGCGTGCTCTCAGGCGAAAGCGAACCCGTAATTCCCTATCCTTGCTTGCGCGAAGGATGCGATCGTTGGGCGCTCGGGCAGCGCGCCGCTTCTACTGCGTAATGCTCCTGACTAGCGCGCTTGCGCCGTCGGCCGGCAAGGCTCTGGCCGACGAGTCCATTCTAAACGGCGTTCGCGTGCAACCCGAATCCGGGATGCGCCCCATGGCGGACCCGGGACTCCCGTCCTCGCGCGCGGCACTCGGCCCGGGAACGTTAATCGACTTCGACGATCGCTCAGCAGCCTGTCTTTTCGTGGACACGCTTCGTTTGACTACGCGGTATGCCGGCCTTGGCGTCACGTTCTCGGGCCCCGGTGGTAACGACGGCGGCGCGATCGTGCACGAATGCGGGAACTTCGGCGTCGTCGGGAACTCCAGCCCGAACTTCCTGGGCTTCAATGAAGACGCGGTCCTCTTCGATGGCGGAAGAGCGTGGGGGCCGGAAACATTGGTGTTTTCGTTCCCGGTGTCGACTGTCAGCCTGGAGGCCGGGCATACCCTGGGCGGCACTCTGACGATGGAAGCCTACAACGCCGACGACGTGCTGGTAGACAGCGAATCCGTCATTCTGGATCGGATTCTGGTGGTTGTTTCGGTGTCGGCGCCCGCGATCACTCGCGTGGTCCTTGACGCGACCGGCAGCATATTCGTCGTTGACGATCTGGTCTTTGTAGCGGCCGTTACCGGGGCGTGCTGCAACCGCACACCCGGTGCGGGCGGTGATTGCTCCATCACGGTGGCCGAGGATTGTCCGGTAAGCGCCCAGCAGAGTTGGTCCGAAAGCGCGACTTGTGCTGAAGTGGCCTGCGCCGAGGCGACCGGCGCGTGCTGCGATCGGCTGCTTGGCAACTGTCGGGAGAGTCTCCAGGCCCTCTGCAACTGCGAGCAGTGCACTTGGACGAAGAACGCAGCGTGCAGCCAGGTCACGTGTGTCGCGGCCGGAGGCGCCTGCTGCGACGGACTGCGCGGTGACTGTCGAACGAGTTCCCAGGCTCTCTGTGACTGCGAGCAGTGCACTTGGACGAAGAACGCAGCGTGCAGCCAGGTCACGTGTGTCGCGGCCGAGGGCGCCTGCTGCGATCACGGTCCCTTCGGGACCTGCACCGACGGCGTCACCCTGGCATCTTGCGACTGCTCGACCTGCGCGTGGGTGAAGCTGGGCGCGTGCGCTGAAATGGATTGCCCGCACGACACCATTCCGACCGTCAGCACGTGGGGCCTTGTCGTTCTGTCGCTCATGCTCATGGCCGGGGCGAAGATTCGGTTTGGGCGCGCTAGATGCCACTGCAATCCGTCATCCTGAGCGCCGCGAAGAATCTCATGCCCCCGACTGTTTGCGCATCGTTCGATCGAAGTCACGGACCAACCCATTGTAGGATCGCCACACAATCAGTGCGAAGGCCACCACGGCGAAGAGACTCCCGAGCAACGCAGCCGTCCTCGCCCCCTTCTCGCCGGCCGCCAAATCCTTCGCCGACCGGTCAAACAGTTGAATCGGATCGATGAGGTACATGATCGCCGTAAATGGTGTAAACGCCGCGAGGCCGGCGCCGAATTCCTTGCCCGAATTCCCGATAATGGCAAAACCGAGTAGCGACGCTGCGCCGAAAATGAGGATGAGCACGCCTACACTGGTCATCACCGCGGTCATATTCGTCCGGCTGGTCAAGGAGAACTTCAGGCCGATCACGCACGCCAGGGCCGTGAAAACGACCAGCAAAGCACACAACTCGAACGCGACTTCGAACCAAACCACGGGTCTCGCTTCACGGCGAAGGTAACTTGCCGCGGCGAACACCAGGAGTACCAACACCGGGCCCGCCAGGAGCGGCGAGGCGAAGCTGACCAGTCCGCGGAGTTTCCCCCAGAGAACGTACTTCGGCGTCAAGGGTGTGGTCAGCAGGAGTTCCATCGTCTTGGACTCTTTCTCCTTGGTCATGGACGTGGCGGCGGTGTTCGCGGCGATAATCAGTGCGATCGCGACCTGAATCGCCGTGATCCCTGCGAGGAACGAAGGCACCTGGGTCGCGGCGAACGATCCGCACAGGTATTGCACGAAGATGATCGACGACGCGATCAATCCTCCGAGGATGATCGCCCAGCGGATCAGACCTCCCGAGCCGGCCCGAGTCGACGCTTCGCGCCAGGCGACGGGATTCGCCCAGACGGACCGCGGGGTTCGCGTACGTTCACCCTTGGTGCGTCGCAGCATATGATCGAGCCACAGTCGCATTCTGGTCGGTTCCCCAACCTTGGACCCCCGGCGCACGAAAAACAAGCTGCCCAGCACAAGGATGACCGAAGCGGAGAAGGTCCACGCGACGTAAACCGCGGAGGGATAGGCCAGGGCGTACCGTGCGATCGCCCCGTAACCGGAGAGCCGCTCGATCGGTGGGGGATGAACGGTGTTCAATGCGACCTGAAGGGACAGGAACGGGTGCAGCGGTGTCAGCCAGCTCATCTTCAGGGACTGTATGTTCGCGGGCGAGGCGTCCACCCAGGTGCGCGGCCAGAGCGCCAACAGGTATCCGGCGAGCAGGTACAGTGCTATGAGCAGATAGAACGAGAAGATCGTGCGTCGCGTACCTACGCCGATCATGGCGATGAAGATGGCCAGCGCGCCAGTGAGCACCGCCGTTGCGGCGCAGAGCGCGAAGCTCTCCAGAATCTGCCGCGAGGTCACGCCCCCATAGACCATGGTCATCAGGAAAATCGGCAGTCCGGAAAGAAGCAGGAGGATCACGAAGTAGAGTCGGCTGAGTAGAGAGCCGAGGACGATCTGGGCGCTGGAAAGCGGGGTGGAGAGCAGGATATTGAACGTCTGCGCGTCCCGCTCCTGGGTGATGGCCGAGGCCGTGAACACCGGGGCCAGGAAGCACATCAGGAGAAGCTGCGCCATCGACGCCCACATAAAGGTCTGCGAAGCGGCCTTGGCCAGGTCGGTCAGCGATGCGTCCTTGCCGCTCGCCCCAACCACCTGGGAAAACAAGACAACGAGCAGAAGGGCGCCGAGGTAACCCACCCGCAGCCACAAGTGCCGCACGCGCCGCGACGCCCCAAAGACAACGCGTACCAGGATTGGATTGGCCGGCAGCAGCCGCCAAAAGGAAAGCCAAAGCCGCGTTTGAAGCTGGTGGGCCTGCATGGCGAACTAGGGAGAATCGACCATGTCAGCGGGGCGGGCTAGGTCGGGGACATCCATGTAGGCGCGACAGTACGGGCAGGATTGAACGCTCCCCCGCTGACCGTGCGGGAAGGACGTCGTCCGCCCACACGCCTTGCAGAGGATGGGGATGGGCGGACCAGTTGCCTCGGCGCTCTTGCGAGCCGCGATCTCCGCGACGTGCTCGCGCAGGAGGTCCGTAGCGCGTTTCCGCTGTTCCTCGTCGACGACGCAGACCTCCACACCCCGCGGCGACGACACCACCAACCCGTACAGGCTGACTGCGGCGTAGTCCTTTACCAGCGGGGTGATCCCTTGCTCCGCTAACCAGGCGGCGACGATGTCCGCCTCGCCCAGGTCCGCGGCCCGATGGACGCATGTGGGATCGGAAGGCATGGCGTTTATTCTAGGTCAAAGCTGGAGGTCGGGACAACTGTGCTGGAAAGTCTAGCGTTTGGGCTCGACGGGTGGCATGGCCAAGCGAAGCGCCGCCATGCCTTTGGCAAGGCCGCTCAGGGCGAAGCCAGCTCGATCCCGCACTCGCCCACCGCATTGGGGTAGAGCAAGGCCCGCGCCGAGCAACCGCGACCGGCGAGCACAATGGCAGTCGGCGCGGCTGACTCGCAGAAAAGATTCCGAAAGCGGTCGCAAAGCGCGCCGGATCGGCTGGCGACCTTCCGGCCGTTCACCCGAAGCGCCGCCGTGTAGCGGAACAGGTGAGCCTGCACCATCAGTTCCGCCCGTGTGCCGCTTACGCTTCGCTCGATGCGGCGGACCGCCACCGGCCGCTCGGCGATTTTCCGCAGCGCCGCCCGTCCGGCGCGGCGTAGCGCCACCCAGCGGGTCGCCAGCAGCGCGTCGAGTGAATCGAGCGCGTGGAGCCTCTCATTGAAGCGCAGCCCGATGCGGTAGCCGCCTTCGCACGGGCTGGTGAACACCACGACGGCATAACCGAAACTCAGATCGCCTCGCCGGTTTTGGATGGCTATGCGGAGGGTCGCCCCCAGAGGGACCGGCGACGTCAGGATGATCCCCAGCCCCTCGGCCGACACGTCCGCGATCCTTGCCGGGCAGTTCAAGGGAACGTCGCGCGCCGTGTACGACGCGACGAAAAGCGGGGCCGCGTCTTCCACCGGAATCCGAGGCGTTGCACGCCGAGGGTCGCTGTCGGCCGAACCGTTGCGCCATCGCGAGAACGCCTCATCGAAGAGCGTGGCCAGCTCCTCGGTCTTGATGCACGCTGTGAGGTTCGTTCCTGCCATAAACCCCGCGAGCCGGCTCTCTCGCTCCTGGCGCACGCCCCGTTTCGGCGCGCACGAATATCGGACGAGCGCCTCGCTCCTCCCTTTGTCCCCTTTAATCTCAAATACGCGCCGCGAAACGGCAACGAAGGGTCGATAAAGCCCAGCCTACCGCCTCATCGGGAATGGCTCTTCACGATCGCTGCTACGTCGAACGTCCGCCCGCACTCCGGACAGGTAGCCGCAGCCCTCGCAAGGTAACCCAACATCCGGCAGCGATTCGCGCGGCTCAGGCTGCTTGAGCCATCCGCGCAGAAGAGACAGTTGGCATGGACATCATCCGGCGCGACGCGCATGTCGGCTACGATACTCTTCGCACTCGTATGCGCGCGTCCTCAATTACGACGATCGCACCCGACTCAAGGTCCCTGGCTATCTGCGGGAGGCTCTAAATGATCATTCTCGCGTGCGTTTCAGGTCGCCCGTCGCGCATCCGCAAGAGCACCACAGAAGGATGTTTCCCGCCCGATCGAACCAGCAGGGTTCCAAAATCAGTATCCTGGCTGATGATAATTCGGTCCTCGGCGGCTGCGAATGCAAAGATATTCTCGTCAGGCGCTTTGGCGCGGCCGACGTCGCGAACATGGATCGCGTCATGCCCGGCCTTGGTCAGCGCCTCGACAACTTACCAAGACACGGCCTGATCGACGACGAATCGCATCCTACGAGCCGGTCCGACCAAGCGGGATCACACGGTCCTCCGTCAGGTTCGCTGCGTAGCGAAGGGCCTCGGCGATATCCTCTTCTTCAAGGTCGGGGTACGCGCCGAGAATCTCGGCTACGGACATCTTGCTCGCGACGCAACGCACGACCGTTGCCACCGGGATTCGCAGACCGCGGATGCAGGCTTGGCCTCCCATCTGGTTCGGATCAAAAGTTATTCGCGTCCATTCCATGAGCGCCCAGCATCGCAGGGCCGGAGCTTGTCGGCAAGACGCGTTTCACGACGCCGCGAGTCTGCGTAACACGAACTGGAGAATGCCGCCGTTCTGGTAGTATTCGACTTCCACGGGCGTATCGATGCGTGACACCACGGTGATGTGGCGGAAAGCGTTGGTCTTGGGGTCGGTGACGCGGACGTTGACTTCCTGACCGGGGGCGAGGGAGTCTGGCGCCTTGCCCTCACGCTGGCCCTCTCCCGAGGGGAGAGGGAGACTAGGCTCCCCGCGTCCCCTCTCCATTGGGGGGAGAGGGTGAAAGTCGAAGACTTCGTGGCCGGTGATGCCCAGGGATTCGCGGGTCTCGCCGGGGCGGAATTGCAGCGGCCACACGCCCATGCCCACCAGGTTGCTGCGGTGGATGCGCTCGTAGCTCTCCGCGATGGTGGCACGAACGCCCAATAGCAGCGTGCCCTTCGCCGCCCAGTCCCGCGAGGAGCCCGTGCCGTATTCCTTGCCCGCAATGACCAGCAGCGGCGTGCCTTCCTTCTTATACAGCTCAGCGGCCTCAAAGATGGACATCTGCTTTCCGCTAGGCAGGTGAATAGTCACGCCACCCTCCGTGCCCGGGGCAAGCAGATTGCGCAGACGAATGTTCGCGAAGGTGCCGCGGGTCATGACCCGGTCGTTGCCGCGGCGCGAGCCGTAGCTGTTGAAGTCCTTGGGACCGACTCCGTGTTCCTGCAAATAGCGGCCGGCGGGCGATTCGGTCTTGATCGAACCGGCCGGGGAGATGTGGTCGGTGGTCACGGAGTCGCCGACCATCACCAGCACGCGGGCGCCCGTGATCGGTCTCACCGGCGGAACCTCCACCGTGAGCCCGTCAAAGAACGGCGGGTTTTGCACGTATGTGCTCTTCGCATCCCACGGATAGGTTTCGCCCGAGACGCCGGTGATGCGGTTCCAGCGTTCATTGCCGGTGAAGACGGTGCCATACTGCTCTTGAAAGCTCTTGGCGGTGACCGATCGCGAGACCACCTCGTCGATTTCCCTTTGCGCCGGCCAGATGTCGCGCAGAAAGACGGCCTTCCCGTCTTTCCCGTTGCCCAAGGGATCTTTCGCAAGGTCGATATGCGTGGTCCCCGCGATGGCGAAGGCGACGACCAGCGGCGGCGAGGCCAGGTAGTTCGCCTTCACCTGCGGATGGATGCGCCCTTCGAAGTTGCGATTACCACTCAGGACCGCGGACGCGACAAGATCGTTCTTCGTCACCGCCTCGGCCACCGCCTCGGGCAGCGGCCCGCTGTTGCCGATGCACGTCGTGCAGCCGTAACCCACGGTGTGGAAGCCGAGCTTCTCCAGGTACGGTGTCAGCCCGCTGTCACGCAGGTACTCCGTCACCACCCGGGACCCCGGGGCCATACTCGTTTTCACGAACGGCTTGACGCTCAGCCCCTTGTCCACCGCCTTTTTTGCCAGCAGCCCGGCGGCCACCATCACCGACGGGTTCGAGGTGTTCGTGCAACTGGTGATGGCCGCGATGACCACCGAACCGTGCCGCAGGACGTCACCGTTCACCCGCGCAGGCCGCTCCGCCCCCGGCTGGATCGCGTCAGGCTTCTTGGCCCCGTCGGGATTGCCGCCCTCGCCCTCGAATCGACCCAACTCCTTCGGCCGCGGGTCCGGCTCCAGCCGGTCTCGGAAGGCGTGGACGAAGGAATCCCACACTTTCGATAGTGGCACGCGATCCTGCGGGCGCTTGGGACCGGCAAGGCTCGGCTCCACCGTCGATAGGTCGAGTGAGAGCGTGTCGCTGAACAGCGGATCGGGGGTCGCATCGGTGCGGAACAGGCCTTGCTCTTTCGTGTATCGTTCTACCAGGTCAATCAAGTCCTGCGGGCGCGCCGTGCGCCGCAAGTAATTCAGCGTTTCGTCGTCCACGGGGAAGAAGCCCATGGTCGCGCCGTACTCCGGGGCCATGTTCCCCAGGGTGGCCCGATCGGCCACGCTCATGCTGCTCAGCCCGTCGCCGTAGAACTCGACGAACTTGTTGACCACGCCCTTCTTGCGAAGCATCTCCGTAACGGTGAGGACGAGGTCCGTGGCCGTGGACCCTTCGCGAAGCCGGCCGGCGAGTTTGAACCCCACGACTTCGGGCAGCAGCATGTAGCACGGCTGCCCGAGCATGACTGCCTCGGCTTCGATCCCGCCTACGCCCCAGCCCACGACGCCCAGCCCGTTGATCATGGGCGTATGACTGTCGGTGCCCAGCACGCTGTCGGGAAACGCGACGGGCACGCCGCCCAACTCACGCGTGGCCACGACTGTGGCGAGGTATTCGAGGTTCACCTGATGCACGATGCCCGTGGCCGGCGGCACTACACGGAACCCGGCGAAGGCGTTCTGCCCCCAGCGCAGGAACTGATAGCGCTCCAGGTTGCGGGTGAACTCCAGGTCGGCGTTGATGCCCAGGGCATCGCGCGAGGCGAAGGCGTCCACCTGCACGGAGTGATCGATCACCAGATCGACGGGCGCCAGCGGGTTGATTTTCTTGGCGTCCTTGCGCCAGCGCTTCATGGCGTCGCGCATGGCCGCCAGGTCCACCACGCAGGGCACCCCCGTAAAATCCTGCAACAACACCCGCGCGGGGATGAAGGGGATTTCCTTCTGGGCGACCCTCTTCGCTTCCCATGTGCCGATGGTGCGGACGGCTTCTTCCGTGACCGTAAAGCCGTCGAGGTTCCGCAGGGCGCTTTCCAGGAGCACCTTGATGCTGAAGGGGAGCTTTTCGACGCCGGACAAGCTGCCCGCCAGCGTCCGCAGGCTGAAAATGCGGACCTTGCCCGTCCGCGTGGAGATCGTCGCCTGAGCATTGAAGGGGTTTGCGTTTTTCAAGGTCCAGCGGCCCCAAAGTGTCGCGAATTGGCGGCAGGATCCACGGCTGGGACCACTATACCCATCCGCTTGGAGCCGTCAAAACCAGCCAATCGCAGCACGGCGACCGGACGGTTGCGTCCCCCCGTACGGGCTGTATAATCCCCGCCGACAGGGATCGTCAAGAACGCCGGAGGTCACGAATGACCAAACTCGATCCGGAATTGCTGAGCATCATGGTCTGCCCGCTCAGCCACGCCCCGCTGGTGCAGGTGGGCGATTGGCTGTACTCCACGGATCGGCAGACGCGGCGGAAGTATGAGATTCGCGACGGCATCCCGATCATGCTGATCGACGAGTCGCACGTGGTGGACGAGAAAGAACATGATCGGGTGATGAGCGAGCATCACCAAGCACGGTAGTTTTATTGAAGACTGAGAAAACCAATGGCCTTTGAAGAACAGAAATCTTTCCACACTGAGCGACGGTTTCCCGATCGCGGCGGACCCGGTTGGGTCGGCCCCCTGGTGAGCTACAAGGAGATCGAGCTCCTTCGCAAGTTCCTCACCTCCAGCAGCAAGCTGATGTCCCGCAAGCGCGCGGGCACGGAAACGCAGGAACAACGCGCCCTCAAGCTCGCTGTCAAACAGGCCCGGTTTCTGGCCCTGCTTCCCTATCGCGGCGGAATGTAAGCCCCTCGGTTCCTAGCCGCGGGCGACAACGCGACCGACGGAGGCGACCAAGGCAGGGAGCCTCGTCCCCGCAAGGGCGGCGGGAGCGTTGTCCACGCGCGGATGAGTGCTGGTCTAAGAACTCCCAAAGGCATCAAACGCCAGCGCCGCCGCGCCGATCACTCCGGCATCCGGCCCAAGCTTAGCCAGCGTGATTTCAGGCAGGTCTGCGTGCAAGGACCACGCCTGCGATCGGACATGTTCGCGCACCGGGGCAAGCAACAGGTCTCCCGCCAGGCTCATTCCGCCGCCCAGGAGAATCCGCTGGGGGTTGAAGGCATGTTGTATGTTCACGCACGCGACGGCGAGATACTTGCAGGCCTCGTCCCAAACTTTCGCGCAAACGGCGTCGCCGTTTGTCGCGGCGCGGGCGATGTCGGATGCTGTTCGTGGTTTTTCGGCTGTAGACTGTAGGCTGTAGGCCGTAGGCTCCGGCCTGCATGTTTCGGTGTTTCGGCGTTTCGGCGTTTCGGCGTTTGCTTCCACGCGCCTGACAATGGCATCGGCGGAGGCGTAGCGTTCAAGGCACCCGCGCTGCCCGCAAGGGCAGGGTAAGCCGTCCACGACGACGATCATGTGCCCGAGCTCGCCCGCGTTGTCAAAATGGCCATGAAGGACCGCGCCGTCGACAATGACACCCGCGCCCACGCCGGTGCCAAGGGTGAGCACGACGAGGTGCTCGCACCCCACGCCCGCGCCGGCGATGTACTCGCCGAAGGCCGCCGCATTGCCGTCGTTCTCCAGCGTGACCGGCAGGCCGATCCGTTCACGGAGCAAGTCGCGGACCGGGACGTGGTGCCACCCTGGCAGATTCGCCGCCTTGGTGATCCGCCCCGCGCCCAGATCGAGCGGGCCGGGCGTAGCGAAACCTACGCCGACAACGTCGCCGTGGGCGAGGTTGGCCTGCTGAACCAACGCCTCGGCGACCTGCGTTAACGCGGCGATGACCGCCCTTGGCCCCGTTTCGGGTTGTGTCGGAACGCTCCGGTGCGTCAGGATACGATACGCCCGATCCACAACCGCCAGCTTGGTGTTGGTTCCCCCCAGGTCGATCCCGACGGCGAAGCTCATGGGCCAATGGCGCCATCTGCGACCGGCGGGAGCGAGACAGTGCGAAGCGAAAGAATCGGCGGGTTCATGGCCCGCAACGAATCGCGGAGGTGGTCGGGCATGGGCTCATCGAGCTTGAGCACCATCAGAGCCGTGCGCCCGCGGCGCGACAGGGCCATGTCCGCGATGTTGATCTGCGCGGTCCCGAACGCCTGGCCCACCAAGCCGATGACGCCCGGCCGGTCGTCGTTGAAAATGAGCACGATGTACCGCTCCGGCAGCAGCTCCATGCGATACCCATCGATCGAGAGGATGCGCGGTCGACCATCCGGAAACACGGTTCCTTCAATGGTCCGCGTCTGGCCGCGAGCGTGCAGCGCCACCTCGACGTATTCCGGCTGATTGAGCTGCTGCGAATGCGCCACGTGTTCGACCTGCATCCCGCGCCGCTGAGCCTGCTCCCGCGCGTTCACCAGGTTTAGCCGCGTATCCAGGTGCGGTCCCAGGATCGCCACCATCGCCTGCCAGGACAGCGTCGGCGCGACCTCCCGTAGCGAGTCGCCGAACGTCGAAACGGTGATCTTCTCCACGCCTTCGGCGCTCCATGCCGAGAGAATCGTGCCCATCCGCGTGGTCAGGTCAAAGTACGCTCGGCTGCGCCCGGTCACATGCGCCGGCATGCCCGTGACGTTGACCGCCGAGCGCACCTCGCCGTGCAGCAGGTACGCCAGCAGTGCGTCCACCGCGTCTACGGAAACACGAAGCTGCGCCTCCGCAGTGGACGCGGCCAAGTGCGGCGTAAGTACGACATTCTTGGCCGTGAGGAGCGGGCTGCCCTTCGGCGGTTCGTTCTCGTAGACGTCGATTGCCGCCCCGCCCAGTCTGCCCCGATTGAGGGCATCGGCGAGGGCCGCCTCATCGATCAATGCCCCCCGCGCGCAGTTGATCAACTTTGCGCCCTGCTTCATCTTGTCGATCTGCGTCGCTCCGATCATGTGCTGCGTCTCGTCGGAGAGTGTGGCGTGGAGCGTGATGCAGTCCGCCGAGGCGAACAGCTCATCCAGCGTGCGGACCATGCTCACCGCCCCATTCAGGGCGCTCTGCCCGCTGACGAACGGATCATAGGCCAGGACCTTCATCTCCAGGCCCAGCGCTCGTTGCGCCACCGCCCGCCCGATCCGACCCAGCCCCACAATGCCCAGCGTCCGCCCCGCGAGCTGGTCGCCTTCATACGCCGCCCGGTTCCATCCGCCGCCGGTAACATGGTTGTGCGCGTCCACGACGCGATGGTGCAGGGCGAGCATCAGCGCGACGGTGTGCTCCGCCGTCGAGATCGTGTTCGCATCCGGCGTGTTGAGCACCAGGACACCCGCCGCCGTGGCCGCGTCCAGATCGACGTTGTCCACGCCCACGCCGGCCCGCGCGATCGCCGCCAACCGCCCCGGTCGAGCAAGCGTGTCTTTGGTGACTTTCACGCCCGAGCGGATCAGGACGCCCTCGTATTCGCCGACCTCTTGCCCGAGCTGCTCCGGCGTGAGCCCGACACGCACGTCGAACGTGACGCCCGGCGCGCTCCGCAACCGCTCCAACCCGGCTTCAGCAATCTTGTCCGCTACGAGAATCCGCGCCATTCCCGAATCATCGACGCTCAGCTACAATCCGTCCAGTTCGGACGACCCGCGCCATGAAGTTCTTCAACGTTGAGACATTTCGGCTGGGGATCAACAACCTTCGCCTGCACAAGCTGCGCTCGCTGCTGACCTCGCTGGGCATCATCTTCGGCGTCGCTGCGGTCATCTGCATGCTCTCCATCAGCGAAGGCGCCTCCGCCGACGAGATGCGCATGATCCAGCTCCTCGGCACCAAGAACATCATCGTCAACTCCGTCAAGCCGCCCCAAACCATGCAGACCGGCCAGGGCAGCAGCAGCTTCCTGGTCGAATACGGCATTACGCACAACGACCTAGCCGTCATCACCGAGACCATCCCCCACGTCGCCCACGTCGTGCCCGTACGCACCGTCGGCTACCGCGTGCGACACGGCGACCGCCAGGCGACCATCGACGTGATCGGTACCACCGCCGACTTCTTCGACGTAGTCAACATCGACGTGGGCCGCGGCCGCACCCTCGCTCCCGAGGACAACGAGACCAAGGCCAACGTCTGCGTTATCGGCGACGACGTGCGAAAGGAACTGTTCCCCTTCAAGGACCCCCTCGGCGAGACCATCCTCGTCGAGCGCTACCCCACGGCCATCCCCTTCACCGTCGTGGGCCTCTTGCAACAAGTCCAAACCGCCGGCGCGCCCGCCCGCGGCGTCGAGGAGCGGAACCTCAACCGCGAGATCCTCATCCCCTTCTCCACCTCCATGTCCCAGTTCGGCGAGGTCATGCGCCGCATCGGGGCCGGCTCCCGCGAACTCATCAAGATGCAGTACTCCGGCCTCTACGTCACCGCCGACGAAATCGAGCACGTGCTGCCGGTGTCCAAGATGATCGAACGCGTCTTCGAGCACGCCCACCCCAAGCTCGACTACGAAATCAAAGTCCCCCTCGCTCGCCTCAAGCTCGCCGAGAAGAAAAAACGCAACAACCAGCTCACCCTCGGCTTCATCGCCGGCATCTCGCTCCTCGTCGGCGGCATCGGCATCATGAACATCATGCTCGCCACAGTCACCGAGCGCACCCGCGAGATCGGCATCCGCCGCGCCCTCGGCGCCAAGCAGCGGCACATCACCGTCCAGTTCCTCGTCGAGACCGTCGTTCTCTCCACCACCGGCGGCCTCGTAGGCGCGGCCTTAGGCATCGTCGGCGCTTACGCCATCAACCAGCTCGCCGACTGGCAGACCATCGTCAGCATCTGGTCCGTCGCCGTCAGCTTCGGCTTGTCGGTGCTCGTCGGCATCTTCTTCGGCATGTACCCCGCCATCTCCGCCGCCAAGCTCGACCCCATCGAAGCCCTGCGCTACGAGTAGCGTCATGCCGACAAGGCGACCAGGAAGGGAGCCTCATCCGCAGAGTCCCGATGCATCGGGACGCGCCGTGGGTGACGGAGTTGCAGCGACCGTGCGGCGCTACGGACTCAAGGCGCCCACCCATAGCTCATCCAGGGTCGGCTCATCGCCGCATTCCGGACATCGCGTCGCCCGCAGCCCGCGAAGAGAGTAGGCGCATTTCATACACCTCGGCCCCATCGGATCCACAGCCAGCGCCTCCGGCTTCATGGGCCAAATGCGTATCGTCCACGCCATCCAAAGGCCCCAGCCGACGAGCGTGGCGCAGGCAGCAAGCGCGTCCGCGACGGGTATCGAAGTCGCCGAGAAGACGAAGAGTGCAAACCACGGCAAGCCGACCAGAATGGCCCAGGCCTTCAACGTTCGCCGCCAAGCAGAATGGGACCAATCGACCACATATCGCCAAATGAGTATCCACACAGCCAGCGCGGCAATCAGCATGACGCCGAAAGCGAGAGATCCTGCGATTGGCGAGTCGCCGCCCGTGGGCGATTGGGGCAGGACGCGCCTCGCGGCCTCGCTTGCGATGAACAACGTTCCCACGAGAAAGGGGATCATCCCGATCGCCGCGGCCAGTCGCTTCGCCGTCGGGAAGGCGCGAATTCCTGCCACGATCCGTTCATTCGTCCCTGACATGTTCACTTTCTCCCAGCCCCACCACACCCAGATCAAGAACCACGCCCAGACGCCAACACCAAGTTGGTGCTGCCCGGTGCGTAAGACCTCGGTCCCGAAGTCGAGATTGAAGCAGCCTTGGACTTGGATCGTCCAAAGCGGGAGGTTCACGGCGACCTGAACGAAGGGAATCAACGAGACCATCGCCGTGAGCCAACGCCGGCCGAGCGTCCACACCACGGCCTTTCGCCAGATCAGGATCGTCGCCAAAACCACCAGCGCCGAGAAGGCGAATTGAGAATAACGGAGGCCGTCGCCGCCCGACCATGGCGTCTCTTCGAGAATGACAATACCCGCGACCGACGCGGCCGGGACGATTGGAACCAGCGCGAGGGAATAGACCAGGCGTCGCGTGACGCCGTCGGCGCGATAAGCGCGTTGGCTTCCGGCAGCGAGGCGCGGTTCGATGGCGTGCGAGGGCACCGGGTGGAATAGTATCACAGGGCACGGCTCGCATCTGAACGGCCCGGACCGTGTCAGCCGGGCAATAGCCAAGCTTGTCGGGCCTACCGTGGATCAGTATATAGATCGCGGGAACTTCCCGGGTCTGATCATGGAGCATCTCTTTGCCGACTTGAGCGAGCCGCAGCGTGAGGCCGTGGCGCACACGGACGGGCCGCTGCTCATCCTGGCGGGGCCGGGCAGCGGCAAGACGCGAGTGATTACGCGGCGGGCGGCGCACCTAGCCGACACGGTCACCGAGCCGTGGCACATTCTGGCCATCACCTTCACCAACAAGGCGGCCAAGGAGATGCGGGAACGCATTGACGCGCTGCACGTCGCGCGGGGCATGACCGTGGGCACGTTTCACGCCCTGTGCGCGCGGCTCCTGCGGCAATACCACGAGCGGGCTCGCGTCCCGCGGAACTTCACCATCTTCGACCGCGACGACCGTCGAAAGCTGCTCAAGGAAGCCATCGAACGGTGTAACCTGTCCACCGACAACCTCACTCCGGCCGGGACGGAGCAGGAAATCAGTCGGGCGAAGAACGCCTTACAGACCGTCGAAAAATACTCCGCCTGCGCCGTCGACTGGCGAGCACGGATGCTCGCCCGCGTGTACGAGGCTTACGAGCGCATCCTTCGTGAGAGGGGCGGGTTGGACTTCGACGATCTGCTCATGCGGGTGGCCCTGCTGCTCTCCGGCGACGGTGAGCTTCGTGACGAGCTTGAAGACCGCTATCGCTACGTCCTGATCGACGAGTATCAGGACACCAACGCGGCGCAGTACAAGATCGCCCGCTTGCTCACCGCCGGGCGCGAGAACATCTGCGCCACCGGCGACCCGGATCAGTCGATCTACGGGTGGCGCGGGGCGGACATCAACAACATCCTCAGCTTCGAGCGCGACTACCCTAAGACCAAGGTCGTGCGCCTCGAACAGAATTACCGCTCGACCAAGCGAATCCTCGCCGCCGCCGATTTGCTCATTGCCGGAAACCTGAAGCGCAAGGAAAAGAAGCTGTGGACGCAGGGTGAAGAAGGTGCAAACGTGCGGGTCGTCGAATGCGAAGACGGCGAGCAGGAAGCCCACGCCGTGGCCGAGGACGTCCGCCGGCGTCTTCGGGAAGGCGTCGCTCCGTCGCAGATCGCGGTCTTCTATCGCGTGAACTCGCTCAGCCGCACGATCGAAGAATCATTGATCCGCCAGGGAGTGCCCTATCAGATCGCCCGCGGCGTGGAGTTCTATAATCGCAAGGAAATCAAGGACGTTCTGGCTTACCTTCGCGTCTTGGTGAACCCGGCCGACGAGGTGGCCCTGGAGCGGATCATCAACACTCCCCCGCGGGGCATCGGGGCGGCGACCATTGAGCGACTGACCGAACGCGCGCGAGCGTCGAGCGGGCGGCTCTACGACGTGCTGTTCGATGAAACCGCGCTGGCAAGCCTCGGCCGGAGCGCCGCGAAGGTCCGCGAGTTCGCACAGCTATTGCAGAAGCTCACCCCCGTTCTCGAAGCGCTCCCGTCTTTGGCCCTGGAGACCGTGATCAGCCAGAGCGGGCTGCGGGCCCTTTACGCTCAGGAGCGTGAAATCGACGATGCCCCCAGCGCCAACCTGGACGAGCTGATCAACGCGGCTTCAACCTTCGAGCAAGACGTTGAGGAGACCGAGGAGGGAGCGTCGGCGACGGTTCTCGACTGGCTAGAACACGCCGCATTGGTCAGTGACGTGGATTCGGTTCGCGCTGAGGGGGGGCTGGTCACACTCATGACCCTGCATGCGGCCAAAGGGCTGGAGTTCGAGTGCGTCTATATGATCGGCATGGAAGATGGGCTCTTGCCTTTCCGCCGGAGTAACGGCGTTTTCGACAGCGGCGTCATCGAGGACGAGGAGGAGGAGCGTCGTCTCTGCTTCGTGGGCATGACCCGCGCCAAGAGGCACTTGGTCCTTTCGCGGGCCCGCTACCGGATGCAGCGCGGAGCCACGGTGCGAACCACGCGGAGCCGCTTCCTCGACGAACTGCCGAAGGAGGGGGTAGAATGGCCGGAGTCCGCGCCGCGCACGCCGCGCCGGGCGCCGAGTACGGCGCCCGAGGGTCGGCTGCCCGACGACATCGTGGAATGGACGACCGGCACACTGGTGCGCCATCCCGTTCACGGGCTGGGTCAGGTCCTTTCCATCCATCGTGGGGCGAACCGCACGCACGTGGACGTGCAGTTCCAAGCCGGCGGGCGGAAATCGTGGGTCCTGGAGTTCGCCGACCTGA
>Ga0187892_10003787_pt1 | contig 26849 bp, 17 predicted proteins | sample MA1701073metaG_FD_139345 | JGI IMG/M metagenome (GOLD analysis project Ga0187892, IMG submission 139345) | Bio-ooze microbial communities from a basaltic lava cave in the Kipuka Kanohina Cave System on the Island of Hawaii, USA - MA170107-3 metaG ... | reverse complement strand
TTGAACCTGCGGCCTCAGCGTCCCGAACGCTGCGCTCTAGCCAAACTGAGCTACGCCCCGAGCGTGAAGAGAGCGGAGGATAGCGCGACACGCTTCCAGCTTCCAGCCCCTCCCTCGTCGCCCACGGTCCCCGCGCTACAATGCGCCCGCCATGCGCCCCTTCACCGGGCTCGACTACTACCGGCTCGACGACCTCTTCAGCGACGAGGAGAAGCTGATCCGCGACACGGTCCGCTCCTTCGTCCAGGAGCAGGTCCTGCCGGTCATCGAGAAGCACAACCGGGAGGGCACCTTCCCGACGGACCTGATCGCGCCCATGGCCGAGATGGGCCTTCTGGGCGCGAACCTCCAGGGCCACGGCTGCGCGGGACTCAACAACACGGCCTATGGTCTCGTGCTCCAGGAGCTGGAACGCGGCGACAGCGGGCTCCGCTCGTTCGCGTCCGTGCAGGGGGCGCTCGTGATGTATCCGATAAACACCTTCGGCTCCGAGGAGCAGCGCAACGAGTGGCTGCCCGAGATGGCCGCGGGGCGGAAGATCGGCTGCTTCGGGCTCACCGAGCCCGACTTCGGATCGAACCCCTCCGGGATGATCACCCGGGCGCGCAAGGTCTCCGGCGGATGGGTGCTCCACGGGACCAAGATGTGGATCACCAACGGGTCGATGGCCGACGTTGCCATCGTCTGGGCCAAGACCGACGACACGGACCGCATCCGCGGCTTCCTCGTGAAGAAGGGAACCAAGGGGTTCACCGCCCGGAAGACCATGGGGAAGTTCAGCCTCCGCGCCTCGGACACCTCCGAGCTGCACTTCGACGACTGCTTCATCCCCGACGACGCGGTGCTCCCCGGGAGCGACGGCCTCAAGAGCCCGCTCATGTGCCTGAACCAGGCGCGCTACGGGATCGCCTGGGGCGCGATCGGGGCGGCCATGGCCTGCTACGACGAGGCCGTGAACTACGCGAAGACCCGCATCCAGTTCGGGAAGCCGATCGCGTCCTTCCAGCTCATCCAGGCGCAGCTCGCCGAGATGCTCAGCGAGATCACCAAGGCGCAGCTCCTCTGCTGGCGGCTCGGGCGCCTCAAGGACGAGGGCAAGCTCCAGTTCACGCAGGTGAGCCTCGCCAAGCGCAACAACGTCTTCCAGGCCCTCAGGATCGCGCGCATGGCGCGCGACATCCTGGGCGCGAACGGGATCACGGACGAGTACCAGTGCGGCCGGCACATGTGCAACCTCGAGTCGGTCTACACCTACGAGGGGACGCACAACATCCACACGCTGATCCTGGGCCAGGACATCACCGGGATCCCGGCCTTCGAGTGACGGCGGACCGGGGGGGGAGAAAAGGTTCCTGACCCCTTTTCTCCCCGCCGCGGAAAAGGTTCCTGACCCCTTTTCTCCTCCCTCCAGTCCCCTCCCCCCTTTTCCCGATAGGGACCCTGGAAAACCAAGGCGGCGGTCGCGCCGCGGGCGGTGTCGATCTGCCACATAGGAGTCGAGGGAGGGTCCTGTGCACCACCAGGAAAGCAAGCATCACGTCTACACCCTGGGGTTCTTCTCCGTCGTCCTGGCCTTCTTCTTCCTGAACGGGTTCCTCCCGAGGGGACAGGGCCGGAAGAAGGCCGACGAGAAGGCCGCGGCCCAGGACGCGGCGCGCCCGGCGGCGCCGAACCTCCACGACTCGGGCCTCGCTTTCGAGATGCGCGGCCAGGGCCTCCCCCGCGGCGGCCAGTGGCGCGGCCTCCCGGCCGTGGCCGACCTCGACGGCGACGGCCACCTGGACATCGCCTGCTCGATCCGGAAGGCCGACGGCCTGCACGTGCTGTTCGGCGACGGCAAGGGCGGCTTCACCGACAGCGACCAGGACTTCAACAAGGCCGACGGCTACGGCGGCGCCGAAATCATGGACATGAACGGCGACGGCAAGCCGGACATCATCTTCGGCACCCACCGCGCCCCCATGGTGGTCTACCAGAACCTGGGCGAGCGCCGCTTCAAGGAGACCTCGCAGGGTCTCGACAACGAGGAGATCGTCTCCGACGTCGCGGCCGGCGACCTCGACGGCGACAAGATCCCGGACATCGCGGCCATCGGCCTCTTCGGCGGCGGGATCTTCCTGTGGAAGGGGGACGGCCGGGGCGGTTTCACCCGCATCCCCAACAAGATCTACAAGAACGACGCCTTCGGGCGGGAGATCCTGATCGCGGACGTGAACGCCGACGGGCGCGGCGACATCGTGGTCACCCAGCAGGGCCCCAAGGTCCTCCTCTCCAAGGAGGAGGGCTTCAAGTTCCAGGACCAGTCGCAGGGGCTCCCCGTCCCCCTCACCACCGGGACCGATCAGTCGATCGCGGTGGCGGACGTGGACGGCGACGGGAAGCTCGAGATCGCGCTGGCGACGATCGCGATCGAGGGGAACCCGGGCGTGGAGGTCTTCAAGCTCGGAGCGGACGGCGCCTGGGCCTCGCTCGCCCACGGGCTCCCCCGCGGGCTCACCACCTCATCGGTGGTCTTCGGGGACGTGGACGGCGACAAGAAGATCGACCTGCTCGTGGCCTCGGAGGAGCGGGGGCTGACCATCTTCCTCGGGGACGGTCACGGGAACTGGAAGGACGCGGGCTCGGTCCCGGACACCGCGCGTCTGAAGAACTCCGTCGCGATCTCCGACCTGGACCGGGACGGCCGCGCCGACCTGGTCTCGGTCTTCCCCTACCAGCCGGGCGCCGTGCAGGTGTGGTTCGGCAAGCCCCTCACGGTGCCGCCAGCAAGGTGACGCCGACCGCGTCCGAGACGAACCCCACACCGCCCGGCTGCTGCGCGTCCTCCACGACGAACGCCGCGTAGAAAGTGCGGCCGACGGCGGCCGGGAGCGCGGGGAGCCGCACGAAGGCCGTTCCCTCTCCCTGGGCGGTGAGCTGGCCCGTGAACCCGCGGTAGAGCGGGGACGGGGGCTGCGATCCGTGGAAGAGCCAGTCGGGGTTCAGCGGGATCGTGCGGCCGCCGATCTGGATCCCGGGCGTCGTGGACATCGAGAGCCCGAGCGCGTAGCGGCGCCCCGCCGAGCCCGGCGCGCGCAGCCGGAAGGTCACCTCGGCCCCCGGGGCCGCGGCGCCGTGGGCCGTGAGCGCGCCGGCCGGGCCGGTCCAGGCCAGCGCCCAGGTCTGCGGGCCCACCGGAACCGCGGTCCCCCGCACGCGCACCCGCCAGGAGCCCCCCTCCGGCGCCTCGACCAGCGCCTGCTCCAGGTTGTTCCACGCGTCCCGCCGCCGCTCGGCCGGGCGCTGGGGCATCGCGGGATCGGGCACGTGCGGCAGGACCACCGCGCCCGAGGGCGAGACCAGCTCCAGATCGAGGTCGTTCACCAGCGCTCTCGAGGCCCCCGGCGTCGCCGGCGGGTCGGACCAGGCGAGCGCCACGCGCAGCGCCCCGGACCCGGTGGGGAGCCAGAGGTCGAGCGTCGCGGTCTCCTGATCGGAGACCGCGCCCTCCCCGAAGCCCTGACGCGCGACCAGCCGGGCCGCGGCCTGGGCGTCCACGCACCCGTGACCGAACTGGAAGTCGGGACCCGCCGGCCCGAGGTCGCGCGCGCTCACCGTGAGCAGCGCCTTCATCGCCTCGGGCAGCAGGCGGCGTCCGGGGAAGTCGCGGCGGGTCCGCTCGAGCACGAGCGCCGCGATCCCGCCCACCGTCGGAGTGGCCATCGACGTGCCGCAGAGCGTGGCATAGCCTCCCCCCGGGAAGCTGGAAGTCACGCCCTGCCCGCCCCCCTGCTCGCAGCCGGGCGCGACCAGGTCGGGCTTGAGCCGTCCGTCGTCGCACGGACCGAAGCTCGAGAACGTGGTCATGCTGTCGTCGTTGCCGTTGATCCCGCCGACCGAGATCACGTTCTTGGCGGTCCCCGGAACGCCCATCGTGCCATAGGACGTCCCGCACACGACCGGCCCGCGCTCGTTCCCCGCGCTCCAGATCGAGAGGAAGGGCGCGCCCGCCGCCCCTCGCGCGATCCCGTCCAGGAGCGCGCAGGTGGCCTCGTAGTCTCCGAGGTAGGCGCACGGGTAGCCGTTCATGGCGGTGTTCGTGCCGAGCGAGACGCTCCCGAAGTCGGCCCCGTGCGTCTGGAGCGCCTGGGTGAAGTTCGCGAGCAGATCGAGCGGGTTGTTGTAGAGGCAGCGCGGCGTGCAGCTCTCGTAGGCGTACGAGACCACGTGCGCCGCCGGGGCCATCCCCTTGTAGCGGCCGTTGGAATTGGCTCCGCTCCCCGCCAGGGTCCCGGCCACGTGGGTCGGATGGAGCGACGACCCCTCGGTCTCGCCCACGGTCACGCGGCCCGCGAGATCGGAGTGGAGCGCGCTCACGGGGCCGACGTCGTAGATCAGCGCGCGCACGCCCGCTCCCGTGAGGAAGTCCGGGGCCTGCTGGGCAAGGTCGGACCTCGAGGAGGCCCGGTTGAGATCGTTGTTGGGCCCGAGCCGCGCCGGCACCTCCTCGATGCGGAGCACGCCGTCCTCCGCCGCCACCGGCAGCACGCCCGAGGCGGGGAGCGACGCCGCGCAGGCGCGGAGCGCCGGCCAGAACGCCTCGACCCGCCCTCCGGCGCGTGCGACTGCGGAGGCGCCGTTCTCGAGGGGGACCCCGGCGTGCAGGAACACGGTCACCGCCACCCGGTCCCCGTCTTCTCGAGCCCAGGGGAGCGGCGTGCCCCGGAGCAGCGTGAGCGACACCTTGGCGGGCGCGGGGAAGTCGTGGAGCGCCTCCACGCCGGCCGCGCGCAGATCGTCCACGGTCACCGGCCCGGAGACCCGCGCCGTCCAGTACCCTCCCGGAAGCGGGTCGAGGAGCCGGATGCGCTCCGTTCCGGGCGCAGGCCCGCGACCGCGCGCCAGCAGGTGGCGCACCTCGCCGGGCCCGAGCGGCGCCGGCGCCGCGAGGACGAAGGGCTCGGTCTGAAGTGGTGGATCGCCCGGCCCGGCCTCGAGCGCGGACGTCGTCAGGAAGAGGGTCGCGACCAGCGTCAGCCCACGACGGGAGCCGGGCCCGTTCATCCTCAGGTGCTCCATTCCTTCTCTACCACTCGCCGTACGGACAGGAGAACGGGCGGCGATTATAGCCACGGCGGTCGGACCAACAATCGGCTCTCGCGCGACGGACGGATATTCAGTCTCAAGATGCATAGTGCCGGGGCCCCGCCGGTTCCAGTCCATTCCGGCCCGGCCGCTTCTGGACCCTCTCCGCCCGGGATACACTCCCCCCCCGGGGTCCGGTCACCACGGGACGGTTCTGCCTCGAGGCTCCCAGATGCCCGCCCTTCAGTTCCTGCTCGCCCTGGCCGTGGCGGCTCCGTCGGAGCTGGAGCCCTCCGCCCGCTCCGCGCTCGAGGCCTTTCGGGGGGCCCACGGGCCCTGGATCTGCGAGCCGAACCCCAGGAACGGCACCGCCGGCTTCCTCTACGGCCCGCCCATCGCCGCCGGCGCGGCCGGGGTCTTCGACGCCGCCGGGGTCATGCGGAGCGCGCGCGGCTTCCTCGAGCGCGCCGGCGCGCTTCTCGGAGTCCATTCCCAGGACCTCGTGCTGGACCGGATCGCGCGCACCCGGTCGCTCTGGGTGATCGCGTTCACGCAGACCTGGGCCGGGGTCCCGGTGGAGGGCGGCTCGGTCGGGCTCCGCTACACGCCGGAAGGCGCGCTCGCCGGGGTGGTCAGCTCGGTCTTCCCGCCCCCGGAGCCCTCGTCCGCCGTTCTCACGGCCGACGCGGCGCTCGCGCTGGCCCGCGAGCGGGCCGCCGACCGGGCCGACGCCTGCAGCGCCCGTTCCCCCGCACTCTTCTACGCCACCGGCGCGGAGCGCCGCGGCGCGCTGCTTCGGCGCCCGCGGCTCGCCTGGTCGGTGGAGCTGGAGGAGCCCGGCCCGGTCCGGCGGCTGGTCGGGCTCGATGCGGGGACCGGCGCGCTGCTCTCGGTCGTGGACCTGGTGCAGACGGCCGACGTGACCGGGAACGTGTCCGCGCGGGTGCTCACGGCGGGTCCGCTCTCCGCGCCGGCGAGCCGGCCGCTCTCCTCGCTCTCGCTCGCGGTGGTCGGCGGAGCGGGCGCCGTCACCGACGCGCTCGGCAACTTCACGATCCCCCACCCCGGATCGCAGCCGGTCCAGGTCGCGGGGCGCCTCCTGGGCCCCTGGGCCGACGTGCGGAACGCCGGCGGAGCGGACCTCGCCTTCAACGTCTCCGCCACGCCCGGCGTCCCGGTCAGCATCGCGCTCAACCCCTCCCCCGGGACCGAGGCGGCCACCGCGCAGGCGACCGCCTTCCGGGAGCTGAACCGCTTCCGCGACTGGGTGCGCGGGCTCCTGCCGGGCTTCACCGGCCTCGACGTCCCGCTCCGCGCGTTCGTGAACGAGCCGGGCTCGTGCAACGCCTACTGGGACGGAGCCGCGATCCACACGACCGCGGCGGGCGGGACCTGTCCCAACACCGCCTACGCCGACGTGCTGAACCACGAGAACGGGCACGCCTTCCACCAGGCGATCCACGGGACCACGCTCCCGCAGGACCTGAGCGAGGGGATCGGCGACATGCTCGCGATGCTCATCACCGGCCAGCCCGTGGTCGGCCGCGACTTCTACGGCGCGGGGCGTCCGATCCGGGACTACTCGATCCCCGTGCAGCCGCAGATCCCCTGGGCCGCGGCGGGGCGCCGCTGGAACGATCCCGCGTGCAACGGGGAGGTGCACTGCCTGGGCGAGGCCTGGGCCGGCTTCGCCTGGGACCTGCGGGGCTTCCTGGGCCAGCGCCTCGGGAGCGCCGGCGTGCGGGTCGCGGAGCAGCTCCTCGCCGACACCTGCCTCGCGAACCCGGGGGATCAGCCGTCGGCCGTCCGGGAGGCCTTCCTGCAGGACGACAACGACGGCGACCTCTCCAACGGGACGCCCGACTTCCTCGAGCTGGCGCGCGCCGCCGACGCGCATGGGTTCCCCCGTCCGCCCGACCCGGCGGTCCGGGTGAGCCTTTCGCACGCGCCCGTCCAGGGGACCGACGACACGGTCAACCCCATCGCGATCGAGGCGGAGATCTTCTCGCTCTACGCCCCGATCGCGGTCGCGGCGCTCGTCTACGACCGGGGCGCGGGCGACGTGATCGTCCCGCTCACGCCCGCCGGCGCGCAGGGCCGCTGGCGCGCGGCGATCCCGGCCACGCCCTGCGGCGCGACCGTGCGCTACTTCCTCGCCGCGCTCGACCTGCTGGGGAACGCCGCCACGCTCCCCGCCGGCGCGCCGGGCGGGCGCTTCGCCTTCCGGGTCGAGCACGTGGCCACGGTCTTCCGCGAGGACTTCGAGGGGCCGGCGCCCGCCTACGCGACCGGCGCCTCGCGGGGGGTCACGGACTGGGAGGTCGGTCCCCCCAATCCGCAGGGGCGGAACCCCTACGACCCGCGCGCCGCGGCTTCGGGGGTGCGCTCGCTCGGGAACGACCTAGGGAACGGGACCGACGGGAACTACGAGAGCGATACGACGAACTTCGTGGACCTGCCGGTGCTCGACCTGCGCGGGCGCTCCGGCGTCCGGCTCGCGTTCCGTCGGTGGCTCACGGTCCAGGCGCGCGAGTTCGACCAGGCGCGCGTGCGGGTCAACGGCACCGTGGTCTGGGAGAACCCGGGGGGGAGCGCGGTCCTGGACCAGACGTGGACCGACCAGGACCTGGACGTCTCGGCGCTCGCCGACGGGCGGAGCGCGGTCGCGATCCGCTTCGAGCTGAACACGAACGCCGTGGTCGCGATGGGAGGCTGGAACCTGGACGACGTGCGGGTGACCGCGCGGGACTGCAACCTGGGGGCGCTCCGGGCGGCCGATCCCATGCCGCGCGTCGGGACCGTGCTCGTGCTCGAGCTCAAGGCCGGCGCGGGCGCCGGCTGGTTCCTGCTCGCGAGCCCGTCGGCGGGGCCGACCGCCGTCTCCGGGATCGGGACCTTCCGGCTCGGCTTCCCGGTGGTGCCGCTCGGTCTCGGCGTGCTGGACTCCCAGGGGCGGGCCCGGATCACGCTCCCGGTGCCCCCGTTCCCGGCGCTCGCGGGCGTGGTCCTCCATCTCCAGGCCCTGACCGTGAACGTGCCCGCGAACCCGCACGAGCCCTACCTGCTCTCGAACGGTCTCGCCGTCGGCTTTCGGCCGTGAGAGAGCGGGGGTGAAGGCGGGCCTCTGGCAAGGCGGGTTCACAGTTGAAAGTCGAAAGTTGAAAGCCGGAGAAGAACAAGAGCCATCCTTTCCGACTTTGAACTCTCAACTTTCAACTTTGAACCTTCCTCCCCTGAGCCGCGCGGCCGCCTCCTCGGGCGGCACCGCGTTGATGTGGAAGCCGGTCCCCCACTCGAACCCCGCGAGCCGCGCGAGGCGCGGGAGGATCTCGATGTGCCAGTGATAGGGGGCGTCCCCGTCCTGGCCGAAGGGTGCGGTGTGCACGAGCAGGTTGTAGTGCGGCGCGTCCAGCACCTGCTCGAGGCGCGCCAGCACGTCCCGGAGCGCGCGGGCGAGATCGGCCCGCTCGCCCGGCAGGAGGTCCTCGAAGCGCGCCACGTGCCGGCGCGGGAGGACGTGGGTCTCGAACGGGAACCGGGACGCCCAGGGCTCGAGCGCCACGTGCGAGCCCGTGCCGGACACCAGCCGGCGCCCGTCCGCCTCCTCGGCCCGGACCACCTCGCAGAAGACGCAGCGGCCGGTCGCGTCGTGGTGCCGCCGCGCGCCCGCCAGCTCCTCCTCCACGACGACGGGCACGGCCGGGAGCGCGATGAGCTGCGTGTGCACGTGCTCCAGCGACGCCCCCGCGCGCGCGCCCACGTTCTTGAAGATGAGCGCATGCGCGAGCCCGCGCTCGCGGCCGAGCCCGCGGAGCCGCTCCTGCCAGACGTCCAGGACCTCCGCGACCGCGGTCTCGTCCAGCGCGGTGAGCGAGACCAGGTGCCGCGGCGACTCCACGATCACCTCGTGCGCGCCCGCGCCGTCCCGGCGCCGGAAGAGGCCCCGTTCCTCCGGAGCCGCTCCGGCCCCGCCCGGGACGACGGCGGGATAGAGGTTCGGGACCACCCGCACGCGCCACCCGGGCCCGTCCGGACGTGAGCCCGGCCCGCGCCGGGCCAGCACCTCGGGCGGCGTGCGGTCCTCGTGCCCCTCGCAGAACGGGCAGGGCGCGCTCCGTTCGAGGCCGTCCTCGGCGGGACGGAATTCGCGCGGGCGGCGGGCCCGCTCGGGTGCCAGGATCACCCAGCGCCCGGTCACGGGGTCCTGGCGCAGCTCGGGCCCGGTCATCTCCCGAGGATGAGCCGCGTGCCGGCGTTGGTCAGATCGGTCAGGAAGCCCAGGGCGCCGAAGATGAAGAGCACGAGCACGACGAGGAACCCGTAGCCGGCGATCTGCCGGTTGAGCACCCCCAGCGTCCCGGGGAAGAGCGAGCTGGTGATCTTGCTCCCGTCGAGCGGCGGGATCGGGAGCAGGTTGAGGAAGGCGAGGAACAGGTTCAGCCGGCACGCCTGGTAGGCCACGTCCCCGAGCAGCGTCTGCCCGATCGGAAGCGCGCGGAGCAGGAGCCCGAAGAAGATCGCGATCACGATGTTCGTGGCCGGGCCGGCGGCCGCGACCAGGAGGAGATCCCAGCGCGGGCGCTTGAGCGCGTACGGGTTGACCGGGACGGGTCGCGCCCAGCCGAAGGCCATGCCGCTCCCGAGGTACATGACGATCGGCAGGAGGATGGTCCCGAACAGCTCGATGTGGGGAATCGGGTTCAGCGTGAGCCGCCCCTGGGACTGCGCGGTGGGATCACCGCGCAGCAGCGCCACGTATCCGTGCGCCACCTCGTGCAGGATCACCGAGAAGGCGATGACTCCGACGAAGAGCGCCAGCTTCTGGAAGTCCACGTCCACCAGAAGGAGCACCGGCGGCATGGCGCCTTGGTAGCAGAGGGGTGCGGAGCTTTCAAGCGACGCCCGAAAAGGGTCAGGACCCTTCTCCGCGCCGGAAAAGGGTCCCGACCCCTCTTCGGATCCCAGCCGTCAGCGGCCCTTGCCCTTTCCGGGCCGGCCGCCCGGGATCGCCTCGCGCATCGTCTCCTCGAACTTCTTGAACTGCTCCTCGTTCAGCACCTTCTTCGCGCCGTCGCGCAGCTCCTTCTGCATCTCCTGCATCCGCTGGCGCCGGTCCGCCCGGTCGAGGTTCCGGAGCTCCGCCATCGCCTCGCGCTGGCGCGCGAGGAGCCGGTCCATCTCGGTCTTCTGCTTCTCGTCCAGCCCCAGCTCCTTGGTGAGCGCGTCCCCGTCGAAGAGGCCCCCGCGCCCCTGCGGGCGCGCCGCGGCGGCGGCGGGCTTCTCGATCTTCTCGATCAGCTTCTGGGCGGCCATCACCACTTCCTGGCGGTCGGACTTCAACGCCTCCTTGAGCCCGGGGACCGCCTCCTTCCCCAGGGCGACGAGCGCCGCGGACACGGCCTCTTGCACCTTCGCGTTCTTCGTCCCGAGCCGTCCGACGAGGTCGCGGACCAGCTCCTTCGTCTCGGCATCGGCCGCCGCCGCGCCCTCGGCCTTGACCTTCCCCACCCCCTCCTGAGCCGCCACGGGGACCGTCAGGACCAGCAGCAACCCCGTGAGCCGGAATGCCTTCCGCGCGTTCATGCTAGCCTCCATAGGGAGCCCCCCGGCAAACCACGGGCGGCCCCGGACTTCGGTTCTCTTCGTCATTGGAACCCCATGGGCCGGAAAAAGTTCCCTGCGGGCTCGTTCCGGCGCCGGGTCATCTCACGAAGCGGAACGTCCGGACCACCTGGAGGAACCCGACCAGCGAGGGCCCGTAGGAGTCCTCGACGCCCGCCAGGAGGAAGACCACGGTCCGTCCGGGGAAGCCGCGGATGCGGACGCTGCCCCGGCAGCGGAGATGTCGGGCGCCGGTGCGCTGCTTCCAGGCATAGTCCGCGCCCGTCCCGTCCGTCTCGTCCGAGAGCCGGCGCACCTCGGCCTCCCGGTCCAGCGTCCGGACCCCGCGGAGCAGGTCCTCGAGCAGCACCTCGGGCTCGCGCTCTCCGGTGTAGAGGTCGATCGTGAAGCTCATTCCGGGCGCGGGAGCGTGGACCACGATCTGCGAGGTCTCGGGTCCGGGGACGATCCTGCTCCGCTCCAGCGCCCAGCCCTCGGGGACGTCGAACGCGACCTGCTCCTGCCGCTGCACGTCCTCGGGGGTCTTGGGCGCGAGCGGCCGGACGATCGATTCGGTCCGGCACCCCGCCGCGGGAGCCAGGAGGAGCGCGAGCAGCGCGCGCCGGCTCACTGCAGCAACCGGCGCCGGAGCATCTCGTGGTTCTCGCTGCCCGGCTCGAAGAGCGTGAGCCCCCGCTCCCACAGGGCCCGCGTCTTGTCGCGCTGGCCCAGCAGCAGGTAGGTCTCGCCCAGGTTGATGATCGCGGCGATCCTCGTCGGCTCCAGCTCCAGCGTCCGCTCGAACTCCCGGGCCGCAAGCTCGTACCGGCTCCGGTCGAAGTGCTGCCCCAGCTTGAAGTACATCGTGCCGAGGTTGTTGTGGAGCTGCTGCGGAACGGCCGCGGGGCGGGCCAGCTCGGCCTGGAACCGGACCACGGCCGTCTCCAGGATCTCGCGCAGGAGCTGGAGGAGCGCGGGATCCACCGTGGCGCCCTCCTGCCTCTGCTGCTGCATCGCCTGCTCGAGCAGCGTGATCGCCTCCATGTACTCCCCGACGCTCGCCAGCTCCCGCGCGCGCTGGGAGGACGACGGGCTCCCCTTCGTACCGCCCTCCTCGAGCCGCTTGATGTTGCCGACCGTCTGCTCGAGGTTGTACTGCGCGTCGCGGTAGTTGGTCCCCTGGACGCGCTGGATGATCTGGATGGCGCGGGTCACGTGACCGGCCGCGGTGCGGTAGAGGTCCAGCGCCCGTTCGGGCTGCCGCAGGATCTCCAGCGCCTTGGCGGCGTTCCCCATCACGGCCCCGAGGTTGTTCAGGGCCTTGGCCTGCTCGGCCGGCAGCGGAGGTCGCATCGTCATCAGGATCTGGGCGTTCTCGCCGTACTGGGCCAGGGCCTCGTCCACCAGTCGGAGGTCGGCGGTCGGGGAGCGGCCCATCAGGAAGTCCTCCAGCCGGCTCCGCAGCAGATGGTTGTAGCCGAGGTTGTCCATCGCCTGGGTGAACGGGTACTTCAGCTCCTTGGCGCGCCGGACCGCCTCCCGGAACCGCTTCTCGGCCTCGAGGAAGCAGCGCTCCGACTCCTCTTCCTGCCCCGCTCTCCGCGCGGCCATCGCCCGGAGCTGCCAGCTATGGGCCGCGTTGTTCCAGTTGATGAAGGAGTGCGGCGCGGCCCGCTCGGTGGTCGTGTAGATCGTGAAGTCGTCCCTCCATTCCCGGTTCCGGGCCCAGGCGGTCGGGACGTACCAGAGGACGAGGAGCGCCGGGAGCGCGGCCGCGAACCGCGAGCCGCCCACCGAGAACAGCGCGGGCAGGAGCAGGCAGAGCCCGATCGAGCCGAGGTAGATGTGGCGCTCGTTGAAGGGGAACTGCACGTCGGGCGGGCGGTTCAGCGGCATGAGGTTCGAGAACGGCGCGGTGCAGACGAGGAAGAAGACCAGGGCCATCAGCGGCCACGGGGAGGACGTCACGAGCCCGCTCGAGACCAGCCCGCGGGGGGGATGGAGCGCTCCCAGGACGACCGCCAGGGCGCCGCCGATCCCGAGGAAGGCCTTCCAGAAGGCCGGGTCGTCGAGTCCGCGCACGAACCGGACCTGGGGGTACAGGTTCAGCTTCAGCGGGGCGAGGCACTGCGCCGCGTAGAGCCCGATGGCTTTCACGTAGGTCAGGAGGATCGTGCCCATCCCCTCGTGCCACGGGTAGCTGCTCTGGATCCCGCAGAGCCTGCGCGCGAGGAAGTAGAGGCCGATGGGGAGCGCGTAGGCCAGGGCCCAGGCCCAGACGTCGCCCGGGAACCGGGTCCGCCGGGCCCGCGACCGCGCCCACTCGACCAGGAGCAGCGCGACCGGGAGGACGGCGGCCACCTCCTTGCTGAAGACCGCGAGCGTGGCGGCGCCGAGCGAGAGCGAGAGGAGCAGCGTGCGGTCGCGGGTGGGCCGCCAGCGGGCGAGCCCCCAGAGCCAGAGGGAGAGCAGGAAGAAGGTCGTGGCGGTCACGTCAGTCCGGCCGGCGATCCAGGTGACGGACTCGGTGTGGACCGGCATGACCGCAAAGAGCAGTGCGGCCACGAAGGGCACCACGCGCTGTCCCATCACGAAGCGGAAGACCACGAACAAGAGCACGGTATTGAGCGCGTGCAGGAGCAGGTTGGTCAGGTGGTATCCGGCCGGGAACCGGTTGCCGAAGAAGCGGTAGTCGATGAAGTAGCTGAGCGCGATCGTCGGTCTGTAGTAGCCGATCTGCTGCATGGGCGCGAGCGCGTCCTTCTTGAGCGCGAGCTGCGCCAGGTCGGCGGTGAGGATCTTGGGCAGGGAGGCCAGCTTCTCCAGGTAGACGTTCTCGACGATCAGGTCCTTGTCGTCGTAGACGAAGTCGTTCCGGAGCGCGTTGCCGTAGGTCAGGGCGACCGTCGCGACGAGGACGGCGCCCAGCAAGGGATCGGTCAGGGTGCGCCGCCGCGGACGCGGCGGCTCCGGGGCTCGAGGGGTGGCCATGGAAAGGCGGGGATTCTACCAGCGGCCGGAGAGGACGTTCAGGGAGTCGGGGGCTCAGGCGGCGGCGCACCGCCCAGCGCCTCTTCCACCGCGTGGAGGAGGCGGAGCCCCTGCCAGCGGAGGTGCTGGAGCGCCTCCGACGCCGCCGCGGGGAGCGGGCCATGGATGCCGTCCGCCAGGTTGTCCACGCCGCCGAGGAGACCGCACAAGGGGGTGCGGAGCTCGTGCGCGTGGTGCGCGCCGGGCTCGCAGGCCGGCGGTGGGCCGGTCCGCGCGCGCTCGACGAGCAACACTTCGGCGGCGGGCGCGAGCGGGAGCGCGAGGCGCCGCCAGGCCAGACCGCCGCGTCGCCCCTCGCCGGAGAGGTCCAGTTGGCCGAGGCGCGCCTCGATGACGGCGCGCGGGGCATCGCTCGAGAGCCCGAGCAGCGCGGGCAGCCCGGGGTCGGCAAGGATCAACCGGCCGCCCTCGTCGAAGAGAGCGAGTCCGCTCGAATGCTCCACCTACGTCCCCCACGTCTCCCCGGACGCCATGCTCCGCCTATCGGCCCGGCCGCGGCGCCTCTTGAGCGGAGGAGGCGACGCAGGGTGAGACGGTCCGTGATCCCCCGAAGAAGGACCGCGGCGGCCGGAGTCCCCGGCCGCCGCGAGTCATCGGTCGCATCGAGGGGACGCCTACCGCCCTGCGATCCTCATCTGAGCTCCCCGGGTCGTGACCACGAGCGGGCCGCCCGGATCGCCGACCAGCAGCCACTGGAAGTACGCCGTGAGGTCGGCCAGGAGCGGCTCGTCCGGGATCGGGAAGGGGATCGACAGCGGCGGACCCGCATAGAGCGGGACGTCCAGGGAGACGTTCACGAAGCACCCGGGGATCCCGTAGAGGCCCAGGTCCAGGGGCAGGGGAATGCCGCCCCAGGTAGTGTTCGAGAGCCCCAGCCAGAGGTACGCCTCGGTCGCCGCCGTGTTGCCGAGCTCGAAGGTCACCGTGCTCCCGGTTCCGGGGATACCCGTGATCTGGAACGTCGGCTCGCCCAACGAGCCGGCGCAGGCCGAGCCGAAGAGCACGACCGGGACGTAGTAGTAGATCGTCTGACCCGCGGGCGTGACGTTTCCGGCCAGGTCCCGCACCTCACAGAGCACCCCGCGGGTCCCCGTGCGGCTGGCGCCGCCGTTGCTCGTGAGGTTCCAGGCCCGCGTCGTGGCGAACGGCTCCCAATCCGACCAGGCGCCGCCGTCGTTCTGGAACCGCATCGCATCGAGACCCGAGTGCCCGTCGTCGCCCGTGAGCGTCAGCGTCACGTCGAGCGACGTGGTGTTGGGCGCCCCTCCGTCGATGGCGAGCGTCACGTTCCCCGGCGCATCGAGGTCGACCTGATAGGGGCCCGCGGAGACGAAGTCCGTCTGCCAGTTCCCGGCCGCGTCCTTCGAACGGAGGTTGAACCAGTAGACGCCCGATGCACCGATCACCTCGGGATGGGTCGTGACGTTCTCGAGGTTCCGCGTGGTGCCCGGGTCCTCGGCCGCGCCCACGCTGAGCGAGAAGGCGTAGCCGTCGAGCCCCGAGCGGTCGTCCATCGCGGCCGTCCACTGGAGGTCCAGGTTCGGGTTGACGGACCAGACGCCGGGCGCATGCGACGTCGACGCGAGGTCGGCGACGGGCCCGGGTTCGACGGTGTCGATCAGGAGGGGACCCAGCTCCGCCGTGCCGGGGCTCCAGTTGCCCGCGCCGTCCACCGTCGCCAGCGCGAGGTAGAGGCCGTTCGAGTCCTTGGGCGCGGTCACCGTCGCGGCCGGAGGCGCCGGGTCCAGCGTCCGGACCCGCGGCGCGGGCACCGGGGACGACTCGGCCCATCCGATCGCATGGCCCTCGACGCCCGAGGCCGGGTCGGCCGCCTGCTGCCACTGGATGCTGACGGAGCGGGTGTTGGACCAGACACCCGGCGTGTGGCTCGTCGACGCCAGGTCCGAGGGCGTGGGGGGCTCCTCGTAGTCGATCCAGTAGGGACCGGAGGAAGCGTAGGGGATGGAGTAATTGCCCGCGTTGTCGCGGGGGATGATGGTCATCCACCATCCCGTCCCCGAGGAATCCACGATCGTCGAAGTGGTGACCGCCTCGGACCCGAGCGTGAGGCCCAGCCCGGGATGCGTCGGGAAGTTCCCGCTGCGCGCGAAGCGATGGGCGTAGCCGGCCAGGCCCGAGCGGTCATCCGTCGCGGCCGTCCAATCGACCTGGAGCGTCCGCACGTTGGACCAGGTGAAGGGCTGGTGGGTCGGTGAGTTCAGGTTCGTGGGGAGCGCGGGCCGCACGGTGTCGATCTTGAAGGGGCCGAACTCCGCCGAGCCCCCGCTCCAGTTCCCGGCGAGGTCCACCGTCTTCAGCCCGACGTAGATGCCGTCCGAGTCCTGGGGCGCGTTCACGACCACGCGCCGCGGGAGCGCGTTCAGGACGCGGGTGAGCGGGACCGGCACCGGAAGGGTCTCGCTCCACCCGAGCCCGTGCCCCGTCACCCCCGACAGGTTGTCGGCTCCCTGGCTCCACTCGATCGTGATGTCCCGGCCGGGATGCCAGACGTCCGGGAGCGGAACGGACGTGACGATTCCCGGCGCCGGCGGGGCCGTGCCGTCCACGATGATCGTGCCCGTGCGGGTCGCCGTCCCTCCGTTGTCCGAGCGCACGGTCCAGCGCGCGTCGGCGATCCGGTCGGTCCCGGTGAAATCCCGGAACGTGTAGGTGATCGTCCGGGGGCTCCCGGTGAGCACGTCTCCCAGCGTGATGTCGCCGCTGACGTCCCGGTCCACCAGCGTCAGCCCGTCCTTGAGCGTGGTGGACGTCCTCGTGCGGGACAGGCCGTTCGCGTCCAGGAAGTCGAGGTAGGCGTTGGTGACGAGATAGCTGGAGGCCTGGACGCCGACCGGGATGCTCGCGGTCCCACCCGGCCGGATCGCGGGGGGGCTGGCCACGTCCGTGGTCAGCCCGATGGGCGGCCTCGTGTTGCCGTAGATGTGCATCACCGCGCAGCCCCAGCGCACGGTCCCGGTCGTGGTGAAGGGGTTCACCTTGATGCGGTAGAGGGCCGGGGCCGGGTTCTTGACGATCAGGTACTCGACCGATTGGATCGTGCTGTCGGACCAGAAGTCCCCGACGTTGCCCTGGGGAGCGAAGGGCTCCTGGTCCACGAAGAGGTCGACATCCTTGACGAGCGCCGGGTTCGCACCCGGAGCGGCCTGGGGGTCGTTCCAGGTCAAGACGACCACGAGGCGGGTCGCGCCGGGCTGCACCCGGATGTCGAAGAAGTCCGTCTCACCCGTGACGTTGTCCCACCCCCAGTTGCCGATCCAGGGGACCGAGCCCGAGCTGTGAGCCTTGATGGAGGAGACCCGGCCCAGCCCCCAGTGCCAGGTGTGGGTCGGGAGGAGGTAGCCCCAGGGGCCCACCGGTTCCGCATCCTGCCAGGTGACGGCGCTTGCCTGCGCCCAGGCGCGGAGTGCCGCGCCCTCGGTCCGGAACTCGGGGAAGCGCTCCGCGACGCCCGCGAGCACGCCCGTCGTCGTGGGCGTGGCCATCGAGCAGCCGCACTTGTTCGAGTAGCCGGTCGCGGTCCCCCCGTTCACGGAGGAGGTGTCGCATCCGGTGGCGACGACGTTGGGCTTCCACCGCCCGTCGCCGCAGGGTCCGCGGCTGGAGCCGCACTCCAGGGAGCCCGGATGATTGGTCCCGTCCGAATAGTCCCGGACCATTCCGACGGCGAGGCAGTTCTTCGCCGTGGCCTCGGCGCCGAGCGTGCCGGTCACTCCACAGCCGCTGTTGCAGTCCCCCTCGTTCCCGGCGCAGAACACGTAGAGCTGGTTCCGCAGGAAGACCTCGTCGTCCACGACCCGCGCGTTCGCCTCGGACCCGAGGAAGTTGGCCGGCATGTTGCCGACGCAGCCCCAGACGCGCCAGGAGTTGCTGACGATGGACGGGCGCGGCGAGGTCGCGCCGCCCCCGTCCGTGTAGGCGTTCCGCATGTTCTGGAAACCGTTCGAGGTGAACCCCTTCACCAGGAAAATGCGCTGCGTCCCCCCGTTGTTCCCGACGTAGGGGGACATCCCCCGGAGCGCGCTGTCCTGGGTGCCCGTGCCCGCGATGGTGCCCAACACGTGCGAACCGTGGTATCCCTCCGTCACCTCATCGCAGTACACGCCGCAGCCCGAGCCCCAGAGGTCCCAGCCCACGGTGTTCTTGCCCAGGTCGACGTGGCCCCCCGAAGGCATGGGCCCCCCCCGCACGGCGAACCCCGAGTCGAGCACGCCGACCGTGGTGACCCGGACCGGCGTCCCCTCGCGGTTGTAGTCCTGGCCCATCTGCGGGACCATCCGGTCGTGGCCGGCCGCTGCGGGCCCGTCCCACTCGACGAAGGCGACCGAGTCCACCCCGACCAGCTCGAGGATCGTGGCGGGGGTGGCGTGTCCCTGGTAGGCGCGGATCTCCTCGACGTACTCGTCGATCCGCACCCCCATCCGCTCGAGCGCCGCCTGGGCCCGTCCGTGCGTCACCCACCTCCACGCCGAGAAGCGGACGTCCCCGGGGCGGGGCGGCGAGCCCGGATCGAGCTCGAAGGGCTGCGAGAGGGCGACCTGGACGCTCGCGGGGTTGAGGTCGCTCTCGAAGAGGTTGATCGTGACGGGGATCGCGGGGCCGATCTCCGGGTGGGCCACCGTCAGCGACCCCGTCTCCATCCCGCGGCGCAGGAGCGGGTGGATCTTCTGCTGCGGCTGCGCGTGTCCCACCCAGTGCACCTCGGGGAGCTGCGAGAGCGCCCAGAGCTGGGAGAGTGGGATCTTCGCGCTCCAGGCGTTGTTCGGGTGGTACTGGAAGAGCTGGACGCCCAGCGCGCGGACCCGGTCGAGCTTCGCTTCCGTGATCCGGCCCTGGAACATTACGTAGCCGTAGGTGACGTCCCCGAGCTCCCCGGTCCGGTGGCCCCGGACGATCCGGAGCGCGATGGTCGCGTCGAGCTTCTCGCCCGCGGGCGGGCGGTGGACTCCCCCGGCGAAGCTCAGGAAGTAGGGGTCGCCGAGGAGGCCGGGCGACAGCGCCTCGGCGTCCTGGGCCAGGCCCTTGTCGAACCGGTTCGGCTCGTCGGGCTGGTCGGGGTCCGGCGGGATCTCGCGGACCGCGACCGCTCCCTGGGTCACGCCGATCTGCTGGAGCATGACCTGCGCTCCTGCCGGCGCGTCGCCGTCTCCCGCCCCCTGCCGGGCCCAGGCGACGCCCGCCAGGATGAAGAGACCGCCGATGAGGTGGAATCGCCAGGAACTGGACATGGGCAAACCCTCCTGAGACGTCGCTGGTTCTCGAACTCCGAGAACCAGTGTCGCGAAGGCGCCGGGAATGACGGGGGAACCGTGAGGGAGAACCCGTTCCGCCACGCCGGCGTCCCTCCCGCGCTTGGGGTCAGGAGCCGCGGCGCGCCGTGTCCGGGCGGACCACCGCGAGCACCTGATCCGCGACGCGGTCCACCTCCGCCTCGTCGAGGCCGGGGTGCACCGGCAGGCTCGTCACGGAGGCGTTGTGCGCTTCGGTCCGGGGCAGCGAGCCCGGCGGCGCGCCGCCGAACTCGGGCAGACGGTGGAGGTCGATCGCATGGTGCACGCCGAGCACGATCCCCCGTGCCGCGCACGCCGCGAGGAGCGCCCCCCGGTCGGGGACGCGGATGGGGAAGACGTACGGACACGGCTCGTCGCCCGGGAGCCCGAGGAGCAGCTCCGGCGCGCCGCCGAAGCGCGCCTGGTAGCGCCGCGCGTTCGCCCGCCGCCGCGCCGCGAGCTCGTCGAAGCGCTCGAGCACGACGAGGAGCAGCGCCGCCTGTAGGGCGTCGAGCCGGACGTGCAGGGCCTCCGGATCGAAGTGGGAGCGGCTCGCGTCGGCGAAGTAGCGCAGCCGTCGCAGCTCCGCGGCGGCCTCCCCGCCCGGCGTCGCGACCAGGCCGGCGTCGCCGAAGGCGCCGAGCGGCTTCGTCGGGTAGAAGCTGCAGCAGACGAAGTCCGCGAGCCGTCCCAGGCGGGCGCCGGCCGGTCCGCTGCCGAAGGCGTGGGCGGCATCCACGATCAGCGCGAGCCCGTGCCGGTCCGAGATCGCGCGCAGCTCGGCCTCGGGGGCCGCCCAGCCGTAGAGGTGGACCGGAAGGAGCGCGCGCGTGCGCGGGCCCACGAGCGCCCGTGCCCGCCCGGCATCGATCTGACCCGTGGACCGGTCGATCTCGGCGAAGACCGGACGCGCCCCGACCGAGCGGATCGCCCAGGCCGTGGCGTAATAGGTGTTCGCCTGGGTGATCACCTCGTCCCCCGCGCCTACGCGGGCGGCGCGCAGCGCGAGCTGGAGCGCCGCGGTGCCGTTCGCGCAGCCCACGGCGTGGGACAGCCCGAGCCGCTCTGCCGCGGCGGACTCGAACCGCTCCACCCAGGGCCCGTCGATGAAGGCGCCCTCGCGAAGGAACTCCCCGAGCCGCGCCTGGAGCTCCGCCACCAGGCCGGCCGGCACGCCGCCGAAGAGCGTCACCGAGGGCTTCACTACAGGAAGCCCGTCTGCGCCACCGGCGCCGCCGCCCCGGGGCCCGGAAGCGGCACGCCCGACTGGAGGGCGCGAAGCGCCTCGTTCTGGGCGTGGTACGGACAGCGGAGCGCGCAGGGCTCCGCGAGGAGCCTCCGGTGGCGCGCGCCGTGCCAGAGGTCCTGGAGCGACGCCGTGCGGGCGTCTCCCAGGCTCCATTCCTCCTGCCCCCGGTGCGGCGGACAGAGCCAGCAGCCGCGCGGGCTCACGACCAGCCGGAGCCGGCTGGTCAGGCAGGGGCGCGCGAGCGGAAGCGCGGTGAGCCCCTCGACCGGCGCCTCCCCCTCGAGCACGTCCCGGAGCTGATTGTTCAAGAGCACGCGGAACCCCGGACCGGCGAGCGCGCGGGCGGCCGCCAGCTCCCGCCGGAGCGCCGGGAGCAGGGAGCGGAAGCGTGCCGCGTCGAAGGAGTAGCGCGGGCCGTAGACCGGCTTGACCTCCAGGAAGTCCGCACCGGCGCCTCGGACGAAGCGGGCCGCGGCGGCGATCTCGTGCACGTTCTCCGGGAGGACCACGAACGAGGCGCCCACGAGCGCCGTACCCGCGTCGCGCGCCCGGACCAGGAACTGCCGGAGCCGGCCGAAGTCCCCCGGGGCCGCGCCGTGGACCCGCCGGTGCGTCGCCTCGGTCCCGGCGTCGAGCGACACGCGCACGAACGCGAAACCGCCCAGCACCGCGAGTCGATGGTCCATCCGGGTCCCGTTCGTGTAGAGCCCGAGCCGGAGCCCGAGGCGGAGGAGCTTCCCCGCGAACGGGACGAAACCCGGATGGAGCGTGGGCTCGCTGTTCTCGCCCGCGAAGATCGCCGAGTCCGCGCCCAGCGCCGCGATCTCGTCGGCGAGAGCCAGGAGCCGCCCGGTCGTGAAGCGCGCGGGCTCGAACGGATAGAGGGTCCCGTCGCAGAATCCGCAGGCATGGTTGCAGGCCCCGGCGGCGAGATCCAGGAACACCGTCGCCAGCGACCGCGCGAGGTCGCCGTTCACGGCCGCCCGGGCGCGCTCCGGGTGCTCCCGGAGCTTCTCGACGAAGTCGAAGGGCTCCATCGCGCGCTCAGGGCACGACGGGACGCCCCGCCAGCGCCTCGTCCAGGTCCAGCACGAACCGGTCGGCGATGCGCTCGATCCGGAAGCGCTCCCGGACGTCCTGGCGCGCTCCCGCGGCCAGGCGGTCCGCGAGCGCGGCGTCCCCGGCGAGCCGCGCGACCGCCGCGGCGAGGGACTCCGGGCCGTCCGCAAGCAGCGCGTTCTCCCCGTCGCGGACGGCCTCGCGGTAGGCGCCGACGGGCGAGACCACGAGCGGCACCCGGAGCGCGCCGGAGTCGATCAGCTTGAGCGGGCTCCTCGCCTCGTCGATGGAGCCCTCGACGAGCGGCGCGACGATCGCGTCCAGCGCCTCGCGGCGGAGCGCCGCGTACCATTCGCCGAGGCCGGCGATCGGGAAGTACGGCCGCCGCAGGACCGAGAGGCCCGCGATCGCCCTGAGGCCGACCTCGAAGCCGTCGCTCTTCCCGAACCAGACGAACGCGGCGCCGGGCAGCCGGCGCGCGAGAGAGCGCGCGAACGCCAGGACCAGCTCCTCCGGATCGCGCGGGTCCGGCCCCGCGAGCCAGCCCACCGTGAAGCGGCGCCGCTCCGGACGCGGGAGGCGGTCCACCTCGTCGAGCAGCGCGAGCGGCACCCCGTTGGGCCGGACGAAGGCCTCGGGCCGGTCCAGCGCCGCCGCGAGGCGCGGCGTGGACACGCTCACGGCGTCGGCCTCCGCCAGGTGGGCGCGGACGGCCTCGCGCTCCGCCGCGGAGAGCCCGACCTCGGGCGCGAGCAGGTCGTCGTCCAGGTCGTAGAGGACGCGGAGGCCGGCGCGCCGCCGGTCCTGGAGTCCGGGGAGCTTGCGTTGGAACCGGTAGAGGACCACCACGTCGGCGGCGGCCAGGCGCGCCGCGAGGCCCGGAGCGGTCGCATCGGCGCGGTCCACCGTCCAGCGGGAGCCGGCGCGCCGGAGCGCGTCCACGAGGAGGTCCACCCTCCAGAGGCTGAGCGCCGCGGGGTGCCGGTCGGTCAGGAACAGGACGCTGGGCCGGCGCGACCAGTAGCCCTGGAGCGGGAGCGGCCCGCGGGCCGCGACGTGCGCGCGCATGCCGGCCTCGTCGATGACGGCGTTCGCGCCCACCGAGTCGGGCTGGAAGGCCCAGACCTCTCCGAGCAGGTCCAGGATGCGCCGCACCCGTCCGCGCGCGGCGATCCGGCGCCACAGGTCCCAGTCGAAGAAGGCGCGGAGCACCTCGGATTCGTCGTAGCCGCCCACGGCGTCCAGCGCGTCTCGGGCGACCAGGACGGCGTTGTTGCAGAAGAGGTTCCTCCGCTCCAGCGCGTCGCGGTCGAAGGGGAGGCCGAAGCGCTCGTGAACGTGCGCGCCCGTCCGGGCATCCATGAGGTGGGCCGCGCCGTAGACGAGGTCCGGGGCCGGATCGGCCCGGGCCCCCGCGAGGAGGGCCTGGAGCGCCCCCGGATACCAGAGGTCGTCGTCGTCCTGGAAGGCGACCCAGTCGGCGCGGGCCAGCGCCATCGCCTGGTTGCAGCGCCGGGCGGGAGAGCCCGCGTTCCGGGCGAACCGGACCGGCCGGATGCGGTGGTCTTCCGCGGCCGCCGCGGCCACCGCCTCCAGGGTCTCGGCGCGGGGCGGGCCGTCCGCGATCACAATGAGCTCCCAGTCGGGGAAGGTCTGGGCGCGGATCGAGGCGAGCGCCCGACGGAGGAGCGCGGGACGATCGTACGTCGCGAGCACGATCGACACCGCGGGCCGGGCGGGCACGTCAGAGTCCTCGGCGCTCGACCCCGTCCGGTCCGAGGACCGGCCGGTCCAGGCGCGGGTGATAGGGAGGCTCCAGGACGGCGCGCTGCGCGGGGGTCAGCTCCGGGAGCCGCGCGGCTCCCCAGACCGGCAGGTACTCGCGGGAGTGAGCCTGGGTCGGCGGCGAGTAGCGGAAGAGGAGCGTCCGGCGCTCGGAACGCCCGCGCCAGGGCAGCGTCCCGTGGGTGAGGGCCTCGGTGAAGAGGATCACGTCGCCGGCGCGCGCCGGGACCGGCCGGACGAGGTCGCGGTGCCGTTCGAGGCGCGTGATCGGGACCGGACAGGCGAGGTTCGCCTTATGGCTCCCGGGGATCACGCAGAGTCCCCCATCCTCGGAGCCCACGTCGCTGAGGAGCCATTCGACGACGAGGAGTCCGGAGTGGCCGTGCCCGTTCCGGAACAGGTAGTAGAGCGTCGGATCGAACTCGCGGCCGGGGGCGCCGTGGAGGAGCATCCCCTCGGCGCCGGGGCGCGATGCCAGGAGGAGCGGCTCGTGGTCCAGCCGGAAGCCCGGCCCGAGCAGCTCGAACAGGCAGGGGACGATCCGCGCGTGCGCCAGGAGGCCGACGAACGGGTCGCGCCAGGGGCGTTCCCAGGAGAGCATCCCCTGGAGCTCGCCGCGGCCGCGCGCGCCCTGGAGCGGCGCGGCCCCCCCGCTCAGGGACTCCGCGGGGCCGCGCTCCCGTATGGCGGAGGCGTGTCGGTCCACCGCTTCGTGCAGGGCGCTGAGCTCCGCCGTTCCGAGCACTCCCGGGAGGACCAGGTAGCCGTTCAGATCGAAGAGGTAGCGTTCCTCGTCGTTCATCTGCACTTCCTCGGGCCCGGTCCGCCCGCATTGTACGGGGGGGGTGGGCCGGTACAGTGGTGGAGGAAACCGAACTGGCATCGAAACCGCCGGTCATGCGGGGAACCGAATAACCGCCGGACCCCACCGCGCATTCACGAAGAGCGCCGGACAAGCTGATTGCCTTGCTTCTGGGCCGGTCATCATACGGAGAAGCATCTCGATCGCTGGACCGTAGGCCCCCAATCGCGAGGTCCTCAGGATGAACGAGCACTCTGTCCGTCGCCGCTGGGCGCGGGCCCTGCTTGCCGGGGCGAGCCTCTTGGCTCGAGTCGAGGGCATCCTGCTCCGGCGCCGCCGCCCGGACGAGCGCCTGCTTCGTGCCCTGGAGCACGATCTCCGCCGACTCCAAGCCGAGAACGATCTCCTCAGAAAACGCCTCCGCCGACTTCCAGCTCGCCGACGTCCAAGGTACCGGCCGTGGGAGCGACTTCGAATCCTGTGGCACTGGAAGCGGTATCGGCAGTCGCTTTGAAGGACGGCGAAGAGCTTCGTCGTGAGCAAGGGGACGCTGCTCCGTTGGCTGGAGGCGCTCAAGAAGCCGGGGCAGCGCCTCGTTGCGGGTCGTCGTCTTGTTCGCCGCCTTCCTGATCTCATTCACGAAGTCTCCGCCCTCCTCCGATTCGATCAACCGGAATGGGGGACCCGGCGCATAGCCCACGTACTGGCCCGACTGGGATTAAAGGTCTCGCGGACGAGCGTACAGCGAATTCTCCAGAAGCGGCGACCGCGTCGTCCGCGGCCGGTCCCTTCGAGGGTCGTACGTCGAGTGCGCGCCGGCATCATTCCTCGAAGGCCTCACCACGTCTGGTTCGTGGACCTGACCACCGTGAGGGGCCTGTTCGGTCTCGTGAGGGTGCACGTGGGCGCCGTTGTTGACGCCTTCAGCCGTTCCGTGCTGGCGATCGAGCCCCACCCGAAGGAACCGACCGCCAAGTGGGTCTGCCGGCTTCTTCAGAAGGCGATGAAGGCGTCGGGCAGTCGACCGAGGCATCTGGTCACCGATCGAGGCGCGCAGTTCACGGCCGTTCGGATGAAGCGGTATCTCCGGGGCCGAGGAATTCGACATCGCTACGGAGCGGTCCAGTCCCTCCGAAGTCTCGGGATCATCGAACGGTTCTGGCGGTCCATGAAGACGGAGGTCGCGACGACTCTGATTCTGCTGCGCGGCGTTCGGTACTTCCAGGCCAAGCTGCTCCGGTGGTCGATCTGGTTCAACGCACATCGCCCTCACCAGGGGATTCATGGCAGGGTCCCAGCCGAGGTGATCAGGCCTCGCAGACCCCCGCCCCCCATTGATGACGTCAATCGCGACGAATGGGTGCTCCTCTGCGAGCACTTCCGCGACGATCGCGAGCTCCCCATCTATCGGCTCCACCGAGCGGCGTAGCGCCGACTCCAGCAGTTATTACAATAGCTCTCTCGTCAGATTTGACGATCGGACAAGGTCCATTCGCACTTCACGCACCATCGCGCGAAGCAGCCGTTCGGCCGTCTCCTCAGACCTCGAGCCGGCTCGAAGAGTCCACTTCGAAGACTCCAAACGTCGTCTGCGCGGGGAAAGAGACCGTCAAGGACCCCGGTCCGCCGACGTTGGGCCGCTACAAGGGGGAGCGGGAGACGAGGGTCCTGGGACTGTGGAACGGGTTCCTCGACGTCACGCCCGACGGCCGGCCGGGCGGGGCATACCGATGGTGCGGAAAGCTATTTCTGCCGGACTCCATCACCGAGAAATTCGCGGCGGAGCAGGACCGAGCCTGGGGCCAGCCAACGGAGAGCATCCAGCAGGTTTTGACGCTGCAATAGGATCAGCTCTTTCAAAACTTGCATGGCGAGGAGCTGTGCGGTGGCCGGCCTGGGCTACAGGCGATCGAAAGAGCTACTTAGCGGATCTGCACTACCACCGGTGGGCTCACCCGTCGGATCGAGACTGGAGGCCCTGGGTCGAGCACCAAGCCTACCATCCAGAATGGGGTCCCGCGCGCAGCGGGCCCGAGCGAACTTAGGTCTATCAGACCACTGGCGGTCCCCCTTGCGTCGAGAGTTCCGCTCAGGCCGGAGAACCCGGGTAGCGTCCCGGTGAGGCCAGCCCAGGTGATCGGGTCGGGATTCAGCCGGATCTTTCGTCCGTCGGTGAGCCGGATCCCTGGTCGGATCCCCGAGACCCCGACGACCACGGCGTAGGGGTAGCCAGCGTCCAAAGGAAAGTCGACGAAATGATGCCACCGGTTCCGCACTCCAGCATTAGCCGTGCTCACGTTCTTCACCCGGTTCAGCACGAGGTCCATGAGCCAGGTCCGATTCTCGCCGGAGTACGGCGGGAGGCACAGGATCGTCCGAACAGGTCCTCCCATGCGGTCCCCGCGCTCGACGCAAGCGATATAGCCTGTGTTGAACACGTACTCACCGAGGGCCGTAGGCGTTTCGTCCACAGCCATGGCGGAAGGATAATGCCCCGTCGTTGTGGTTGTGGTCACTGTCCCCTGAGCGGTGACCTTGAGAAGCACTGATGGCCTGGGGCCCGACGTGCTGAACCAGGTGAGAAAGTCCCCCGTCTCCGGATCCTGAGCCATAGCCCCGCCGCTACCGAACGGGAGACCTTGGGCGATTGTCGATACGCTGCCCCACGGACGTGCCCGGAGGAGGTTTACGCCGTCTCCTGCTAGGTAGTCCCCTGTGTCAACATCCACGAGACCACCCGCCAGTGACACGATCCTCTCGAAGGCCCCGTTCCTCAAGCGATAGAGTCCCGTCTGGAGAGGCATGCCAGAAGTGCCCGAGACAATTAGGAGGCTCCGCATAATTAAGTTTACGTTTCATGAGTTCTTGGCATGCGGCCGGACTGTGTAGTTCCATTCGGGCAGCGTCTTGCTCGCCACGACGTTGAGCGCACGCATTTCGGCGTCGGTGA
>Ga0187892_10003786_pt1 | contig 26851 bp, 22 predicted proteins | sample MA1701073metaG_FD_139345 | JGI IMG/M metagenome (GOLD analysis project Ga0187892, IMG submission 139345) | Bio-ooze microbial communities from a basaltic lava cave in the Kipuka Kanohina Cave System on the Island of Hawaii, USA - MA170107-3 metaG ... | reverse complement strand
TCGTCGCCGACTCCGACCGGCATCGCATCTTGAGCTTCGACGCGGGCGGCACGCTCGTCGCCGACTCCGACCGGCATCGCATCTTGAGCTTCGACGCGGGCGGCACGCTCGTCGCCGAGTGGGGCGGCCTCGGGCCGCACCGCGGCCTCCTCGCCGCACCCGCCGGACTCGCCGTCTCGGGCGGCGTCCTGTACGTCGCCGACTGCCGGAACCACCGCGTGCAGGCCTTCGATCCCGACCGCGGGACGCCGCTCGGAGAATGGGGAGTCCACGCGATCCTCCCGCGCGAGGGGAAAGGCGCGCTCCATTATCCGGACCGCGTCGCGGTCGCGCCCGGCGGGGCCTTCGGAGTCGTCCTCGAGTCGTTCGAGAACCGTGTCCAGATCTTCGCCCCGCCGGAAGCGCCGGCGCCCGCGCCCCCGCGCGCCCCCGCCGGCGGCTCCGTTCATTTCGGCCCGGGGATCGGCGCGGCGGGCTCGGTCGCCGCGCTCATCGAGCCCGAGAAGGAGGCGATCGATCTCTACGACCTCCGCTCGCCGCAGCCCGTCCTCGTGACGACGTTCGGGGTCCCGGGCTTCGGTCCGGGAAAACTCCTGCGGCCGTCGGACGCCGCGCTCTTCGCGGACGGGCGCCGCCTCGCGGTCGCGGACGCGGGCTCGCGGCGCGTCCACGTCTACGCGATCGCTCACGATCCGGCCGCCCCGCTCCGGTTCGACCCCTTCCTCTCCCGGTTCGCGCGCTCCGTCGACTTCGCGTCTCCCGCGGCGCGCTTCGGGAACGCGCGCTTCGTGCCCGAGCCCGTGGCCGTCGCAGCCGGCGACGACGGCCGCCTCCACGTCCTCGACGCGCGGAACGGCCGGGTCATCGTCCTCGGGCCTGATCTCCTGCCCGTCTTTTCCTACGGCCGAGACCTCGTCGGCGCCACGGACGTCGCGCTCGACGCCGATGGCACGACGGCGCTCGTCGTCGACTCGCTCGCCGGAGTGGTCCGCGCGTTCGACACGCGCACGGGGGCGGAGAAAACGGCGACCGCGACGGGCGACGGCGAGGGCGGGCTCGAGCGGCCGTTCGGCGTCGCGATCGCGGCCGACGGTCGCCGCTCGATCACGGATGCCGCTCTCCACCGGATCGTCGAGTTCGATCGCGGCGGGCGATTCCTCCGCGCGTTCGGGCGGGAAGGCGTCGGAGCCGGCGAGTTCTTCAAGCCGCGCGGGATCGCCCGCGACGCACGCGGGCGGCTCCTCGTGGTCGACCACGGCAACCACCGGGTGCAGATCTTCGCGGCCGACGGCGCGTTCGACGTCGCGTTCGGCTCGCGGGCCTACGTCGACTCCACCCGGCCCGCCCGGGAGAGGGAATGAGCACGCTCACGAGAACGCTCGGCGCCGCCTCCGTCGCGATCGTCGTCCTCCTCGGCGGGGGATGCGCCGCGGAGCGCGCGCGGCCGGCGACGGCGCCCGCTCCGGCGGCGCCCGCCGCGGACGGAGGCTCGAGCGGGATCGAGAGCGGAGAGGGCACGTATTTCGTTTCGTTTACGACCCGGCCCGATCCGATCCCGGTCAACGCCGAGTTCGAGATTGAAGCGGTCGTCCTCGACGCGAAGACCCGTACGCGGCCGGCTGAAGACGTCGATCTTGCCGTCGACGCAGGGATGCCCGAGCACGGTCACGGCATGAACGTCGTGCCGCGGGTCGAGCGCCTGGCCGGAGGACGGTTCCGCGCCGTGGGGCTCGTCTTCCACATGCCCGGACGATGGGAGCTCGCCTTCGACGTGACGCGGGGCGCGGTCACCGAGCGGGCGCAGACGTTGGTCGAGATCGACTGACGCCTTTCCCATGGCCGCGCTCGCGCTCCTCCTCTCGGCCGCCGCCGCGGCCGCGCTCGGCGACGGATCCGCCATCGTCCTCGAGTTCACCGAGCGGGAGATTGCCCGCATCCGCCAGCACTCCCCGATCCCGCCGGCGCCCGACGATCCGACGAACCGCGTCCAGTCGGATCCCGCGGCCGCGCGGCTCGGCCAGTTTCTGTTCTTCGAGACGCGGCTCTCGTCGAACGGAAGGATCGCGTGCGCGACGTGCCACGACCCGAGGACGGGGTGGTCCGACGGGAAGCGCATCGCGGAGGGCATCAGAGCCCTCGACCGGCACACGCTCTCGGTCCGGAACGCCGCGTTTTCGCGCTGGCTCTTCTGGGACGGCCGCGCCGACTCTCTCTGGGCGCAGGCGATTCAGCCGATCGAGCATCCCCTCGAGATGGGCTCGTCGCGCGCCGCGACCGCCCGCCTCGTCGCGGGCGACCTCCGGATTCGCGACGCGTACTCGGCCCTTTTCGGCCCGCCCGGCGATCCCGGCGACCCGCGCGAGGCGGACCGCGTCGCCGCCAACGTGGGGAAGGCGATCGCCGCGTACGAGCGCCTTCTCGTGAGCCGGCCGGCTCCGTTCGACGCGTTCGTCGAAGGCCTCTCGGACCGCGATCCGGCGAAGCTCGCCGCGATCTCGCCGCAGGCGCGGCGCGGCCTCAAGCTCTTCGTGGGAAAGGCCGACTGCCGGCGCTGCCACCTGGGCCCGCTTTTCACGGACGGGGAGTTCCACGACACCGGCGTCCGGCCGCTCTCGGGCGGAACGCCGAGCGATCCGGCCCGGATGAGCGGAGCCGAAGCCCTCCTCGAGGACCCGTTCAACGCGCGCGGCCGCTTCAGCGACGATCCCGGGGGCGAGCGGGCGCGCCGCCTCTCTTTCCTCTCGGTCCGCTCGGAGGACTGGGGACGCTTCAAGACTCCGTCGCTCCGCGACGTCGCCTCGTCCCCTCCTTATATGCACCAGGGCCAGCTCGCGACTCTCCGCGACGTCGTTCGGTTCTACGCCACGCGGGAGGGCGCGCTTCCGCCGGGACACCATGGCGAGACCGTGCTTCGGCCGATCCCCCTCTCGGACATCGAGATGGACGATCTCGTCGCCTTCCTCGAATCGCTCACGGGCCCGGAGCCCGAGCCGAGCCTTGCCCGGCGCCCCTCGTCGCCTTGAAAGCGACCGGAACGTGCCGTACTCTGATTGACGGCCTTTTCCCGATCGGACGTCCGGGCGGACCGCTCCACGCCACCCTTCGCCCACCGAGGAGACACTCCCCCTTGGCTCGACCGACCGCCCTTTCCCTCGCCGCAGCCGCCCTGGCCCTCCTCGCCGCGGCGGCGGCGATTCTCGCGCACCCCGACGATCCCAAGTCGCGGAACCGCATCCCGCCCTTTTCGGGACATGGCTTCCAGGGCGGCGGCTCGGGCGACGACTCGCTTCCGCTCACGGTCGACTTCCCGTCGAGCGGCATGACGCTCCTCTCGTGGCTCTCGATCCCCGACCTGGCGCCGGGGATGACGTCCGCCAACGACTGCTGGGGCTACGTCTCTCCCTCGGGCCGCGAGTACGCCATCATCGGCCTCTCGGACGGGACCGCGTTCGTCGAGGTCACGGACCCGATGAACCCGGAGGTCGTCTCCGTGATCCCCGGGCCGAACAGCATCTGGCGCGACATCAAGACCTATCTCAGTTTCGCCTACGCGGTGAGCGAGGGCGGAAGCGGCATCCAGGTCATGAGCCTCGCGAACGTCGACTCGGGCGTCGTGACGCTCGTCCGCGAAGTGACGACCGGAGGGTCGACGTCGACGCACAACGTCGCGCTCGACACGGCGAGCGGGTTCCTCTACCGCTGCGGCGGCTCGTCGAACGGCCTCCGCATCTACAGCCTGGCCGACCCGTCGAACCCGGCGTTCGTCGCGAGCTGGCCGGATCGCTACGTCCACGACGCGCAGGTCGTGACGTACGCCTCGGGGCCTTACGCCGGAAAGCAGATCGCGTTCTGCTGCTCGGGCTTCAACGGCGGGTTCGACCAGACCGGTCTCGACGTCCTCGACGTGACCAACAAGGCGAGCATCGTCCCGCTCGCCCGCATCTCGTACTCGAACCCGGCCTACTCCCACCAGGCCTGGCTATCGGAGGACCGGCGCTATCTCTATCTCGACGACGAGCTGGACGAGGGCGACTTCAGCCTCAACACGACGACGAAGGTCATCGACGTCCAGAATCTCTCGGCGCCGTTCGAGGCCGCCTCGTTCTCGAACTCCTCGACGGCGATCGGGCACAACCTGTACACGAAGGGGAACCTCATCTTCGAGGCGAACTACCGCAGCGGACTCCGCGTGTTCGACGCGACGAGTCCGCTCTCGCCGACGGAGATCGGCTACTTCGACACGTGGCCCGAGGACGACAACCCGAGCTTTAACGGGCTGTGGAGCAACTACCCGTGGCTCCCGAGCGGCACGATCGTGGCGAGCGACATCGAGAAGGGCCTCTTCCTCCTCCGCGTCGGCGAGCCGCGCCTCGCGTTCGCGTTCCCGGACGGGCTCCCGGCGACGATCGCCCCCTGGGGCGCGACCGTGCGAGTCGAGATCGTCGAGAACGCGCCCGGCGACCTCGTGCCCGGCTCGGCCGTGATGCGCTACGACGCGGGGAGCGGGTTCGTCGACGTGCCGCTCTCGGGCGTCGGATCGGGTCTCTACGACGCCGAGTTCCCGGCGATCGCGTGCGGAACCGAGGTCGCCTACTACTTCTCGGCGCGGGACGTGGAAGGCTTCACGATCACGTCGCCCAACGCCGCTCCCGCTGCGGGCAATCACGCGACCGTGTCCGCGCTCGGCGTCCACGGGTTCCTCTCGCTCGAGATGGAAAGCGATCCGGGCTTTACGGTCGGCGCGCCGGGCGACGACGCGACGACCGGAGTCTGGACCCGCGTCGATCCGCGGGGCACCGCCGCGCAGCCGGAGGACGATCACACCCCGTTTCCCGGCACGACGTGCTGGGTGACGGGACAGGGCTCGGTCGGAGGATCGGACGGCGAGAACGACGTCGACGGCGGCAAGACGACGCTCGTGACCGGGCGCATCGACCTCTCGGTCTGGACCGACCCGATCGTCTCCTACTGGCGGTGGTACTCGAACAACACCGGTGCTTCGCCGGGAGCCGACGTGTTCACCGTCGGCGTCTCGTCGAACGACGGCGCGACGTGGACGACCGTCGAGACAGTCGGGCCGTCAGGCGCCGAGACCGTCGGGGGGTGGTTCCGCCACGAGTTCCGGGTGAGCGACTTCGTCGCGCTCACGTCGGCGGTGAAGCTCCGCTTCGTCGCGTCGGACTTGGGCGCGGGATCGATCGTCGAGGCGGCGGTCGACGACCTCGAGGCCTTCGAGTACGTTTGCGCCGACTGCAACGGGAACGGGATCGACGACGCGTCCGACATCCGTTCGAGCCGGAGCTTCGACACGAACGGAAACGGGGTTCCGGACGAGTGCGAGCCGTTCACGGTGATGCCGCCGGATCCAGGCGTCGCGGGCGGCGTCTTGAACACGGTGTCGGTCATGAACGCCACGCCGGGCGGACTCGTCTGCTTCTACGGCGGGTTCTCGGCCGGGACGACCGACTCGCCCGACTGCCCGGGGCTCCCGCTCGACATCCGGAAGGCGAAGCGGGTCGCGTGCCGCGTCGCCGACGGGACGGGCGCCGTCACCGCGCAGAAGACGCTGGGCAACGGGCTCGTCGGGCGGACGCTCTACGTTCAGTGCGTGGACGTCGCGTCGTGCACGGCGTCGAACCTCGTCATCCACGCGTTCCCGTGAGCGTCGCGCCGACCCGAGAGTGACGGCTCAGCGATTCCGGGCCGCCGCGTCGAGAAGGGCGCGGCGCCCCGCTTCCTCCAGCCCGAAGTCGTCGATCTCGCGCCCGAGCTTCTTGCGCGTCCCGCAGCCGCCCAGATACCCGTTCACCCGAGCCGCCGCGGTCGAGTTCATGAGATCCTCGTCGTCCGGGTAGATCTCGCGGAACTCCGCCATGAGCGCGCGCGAGTTCCGGAGCGCGTACTTCTGGTGATACGCCTCGGCGGGCCAGAAAGCGCCCGCGGGAACGAGCGCGGTGACGAGCGTCTTCCCCCCGAGGCGCTTCTCCTCGCGGTCGCGCGACGCGATCGCGAGGCGCTTTTGCTCCTCATCGTGGAAGAAGAGGATCGCCGCGTACTGCCGCGACCACGCGCCGCACGTCGCGTCGTGGCTCTCCCAGAAGACGTCGAGAAGCTCCTCGTACGTGATCTTCGAGGGATCGAAGTCGATCTGGATCGACTCGGTGTGGTCGCCGAGCGAGTGGTAGGTGGGGCTCTTCTTCGTTCCGCCCGCGTAGCCGACGCGAGTGCGAACGACTCCCTCGAGACCCCCGAACCGGGAGTCGGGACCCCAGAATCAGCCGAGGGCGAACGTCGCCGTGCGGACGTTTTCCGGAGCGTTCCGGTCGATCGGCGGGATCGTCTGCTCCCGCGCGGGCGGTGAATGCGTTGCCATGTCGGCGTCCTTGCGGATCGGCGCGAGCGCAGCGAGGAGAAGGGGAAGGACGAGGTTGCGTCGCTTCATGCTCGTGATCTTGGAGGTGCCGATCCGCCTCGAGGTTACACTCGCGGCCCGTGAGCCCGAAGTGGCGGAATCTCCTGCTCCTCGCCCTCGCCGTCCTCCTCGCGAAGTCGCTCTGGTTCTCGGCCTCCGCGGTCGTGCCGCAGATCGCCCTCGAGTGGCGGCTCGGCGACTCGGGAAAGTCGTGGCTCACGATGAGCGTGCAGCTCGGCTTCGTCGCAGGAGCGCTCGCGAGCGCCGCGCTCAATCTCGCCGACCGCCTCCCGCTCCCGAGGCTCGTGGCCGCGAGCGCGCTCGTCGCCGCGGCGGCGAACGCCGCGATCCCCCTCTTCGCGAGCGGTCTCGCCCCCGCGCTCGTGCTCCGCTTCGCGACCGGCGCGGCGCTCGCGGGCGTCTACCCGCCCGGCATGAAGATCATGGCGACGTGGTGCAAGGAGGACCGCGGCCTCGGAATCGGGATCCTCGTCGGCGCCCTCACCGTCGGCTCGGCGGCGCCGCACCTGATCGCGGCCGTGGGCGCCGCGACCGGCGGATCGGGCGGCCTTCCGCCGTGGCGGGCGATCCTCGCGGCCGCGTCGGTCCTCGCGGCGGCCGGCGCGGCCGTCGCTTTGATCTTCGTCCGGCCCGGACCGCACCTCTCGGAGGCGGCGCCGTTCGACTGGAAGTACATGGGGAAGACGTTCACGGAGCCGCCGCTCAGGCTCGCGAACCTCGGATACCTCGGCCACATGTGGGAGCTCTACGCGATGTGGGCCTGGGCGCCGCTCTTCGTGGCCGCGAGCCTCAGAGCCGCCGGCTCGAGCGAAGCCGTGGCGCGAGTCCTCGCATTCGCGACGATCGCGGCGGGAGGCGCGGGCTCGGTCGCGGCCGGTTTCGTGGCCGATCGGTTCGGCCGGTCGCGGACCGCGATATTGTGCCTCGCGGTCTCCGGGTCGTGCGCGCTCGCCGCCGGGTTCCTCGGCGGCGCGCCCCTCATCCTCGCCGTGGTCGCGATCGTGTGGGGGTTCGCGGTCGTCGCCGACAGCGCGCAGTTCAGCGCGGCGGTGAGCGAACTCTGCGACTCGCGCTACGTGGGCACCGCCCTCACGGTCCAGACGAGCCTCGGTTTTCTCCTCACGGCGGTGACGATCCGCGTCATCCCGCCGATCGAGGCGCGATTCGGGCCCGGCGTCGCGTTCGCGGCGCTCGCGCTCGGACCCGTTGCCGGCATCGTCGCGATGCGCCGCCTCCGCGCGCGCCCCGAGTCGTCGCGCATGGCGTCCGGGCGGCGGTGAACGGCGGAACGGAAAAAACGGTACCAGGTACCGTTTCCTACATTCGGCCGCGGCGGCGCTCCTTCGAGGGGAGGATCTCGAGGCACGTCGTCCACCAGCCCGTGCGGATGGTCGCGACGAACTCGGGCGGCAGGCCCTCCCCTTCCATCTCGGCCGCGAGCGCCTCGTGGTCGTACGCGAGCGGGACGAACTCGGCCTCGCCGCCCTCCGCGTCGAGGATCGCGTAGAAGACGCGAGCCGTCCCGTCGTTCTCGGGGCGCCCGAGGACGCCCGCGTTGACGAACCGCCGCCCGCCCGGGAGCGCCCGCTGCCACTTCAGCCCCGTATGCGTGCCGGCGATCCAGTCCGCCTCGAAGTCACGGCAGAGCTTCTCGAGGAAGTGCGAGGGGGTGGTCGATTCCCAGAGGAACTCGTTCATCCGCCGCGGCGAGCCGTGGCAGAGGAGCACGCGCCGGTCGCCGAGCACGATCCGGATCCCGCGCGGGAGCGACGAGAGCCACTCGCGGTTCCGGGGCGACGTCATCTCGAACGTGTACCGATACGACAGCCGCGCGAAGTGGTTGTCGCGCGGATCGGTGTACCCGCACTGGCAGTCGTCGAGACCCCGGCCGATGGAGTCGTCGTAGTTGCCCGCGAGCGTCGCTATCCCCGCGTCCCGGACGATCTCGATCGCGCGGTCGGGGCGCGGCCCGAACGCTCCGAGGTCGCCCAGCGCGAACATCGCCTCGGCGCCGCGGCGGCGCGCGTCCGCGATCGCGGCCTCAAGCGCGACGTGGTTGCTGTAGATGCCGCCAAAGAGCGCGACGCGGCCGAATCGCCCGGCGTCACGCACCTTCGGCCCGTCCGGACGACGCGTTCGAGCAGATCGAGCCCCAGAGCCAGCACGAGTAGCACGCCTGGTGCCGGAGCGCGAAAGCGCTCGCGGCCGCCGCCGCGACGTCGCCTCCGAGGCGCGCGTCCTCCTTCTCGATCAGGATCGGGCAGACGAAGACCCCACGGTCGGTCACGATCCGGCTCTTCGAGCAGAGGAGGTCGCCCGCGTCGAATCCGTCCATCATCTCGCGTGTCACCCACTGGTCGGGATCGTAGCCGCCGCCGCGCTTCTCCTCCGCGCCGATTCTAAGAACCGGGATCATCTTGATGCGCGGGCGCTCGTAGCCGGCCGCGCGGAGGACCGCCTCGAACTCGCGGAACGCCGCCCCGTCGTCGTCCGTCCACGGGCGGGTGACGGTCACGATCGGGAGGAACCCGGCGCGGGCGAGCCTCACGATCCCCTCGAGCGCCCTGCGGAACGTGCCCGGGCCGCGGATGGCGTCGTTCTCCTCGGGCGTGGCTCCGTCGAGGCTCACCCGAAGCTCGAGCGAATAGGGCGACCCGGCGTCGATCCGGGCGAGCTCCTCGACCGTCCGGTCGGCGAGAACGAGACCGTTCGTCAAGACCGTTGCGGGTCCGATCGCGAGCGTCGCCTCGAGGATCGAAACGAGGTCCTTGTGAAGGAAAGGCTCGCCGCCCGTGAAGTAGTACTCCTTCACGCCGAGCCGCCGCGACTCCTCGAGCGCCGCGAGCACGCTCTCCTCCGTCAGGAAGCCGAAGGTCCTGTTCGTCGGTCCGCACGAGATGAAGCAATGGGCGCACGTGATGTTGCAGACCGTGCCCGCGAGCTGGAACCAGAGGTCGTCCAGCGACTCGAGAGCGACCTCGGGCGGCGCCGGCGAGGGGTGGACCCGGGGCTTCGAGGCGTTCAGCGGCAAGCGACGTCCTTTTCCTGGTCCATCACGGCGAAGAGCCTCTTGGCGGGATTCCCGACCAGCGCGACGAAGAGGTCGCGGACCTGCTCCCGTCCGATGGTCGTGAGGAATCGCGAGTTCCGCCCGTAGCTCTTCGCGCCGAGGACGAAGAAGCGCGGCTCGGGGTTCTCGAGCGAGTCGGCGCCATGCGGCTTCTGCTCGAGGCAATCGCCGCCGGCCGCGTCTCCGAGCAGCGCTGCGGCGAGCTTCATCGTGCCTTCGCTCGCGTAGCACTGATGCACTTGAAGCTCACGGTGGAGCGACACGTCGGGCTCGAAGCCGACGTGCGCGACGACGGCGTCGACGGCGAGGTCGACCGGCCCGGCGGCCGTCCTGAGCCGGACCTCGAAGCCGCTTCCGTCCGCGGCGGCGCGGATCGCCTCCACGTGCGAGCCCATCACCCGCTCGACACCGGTGCCGGGGGTAAGAGCCTCCTCGGCCGCGGCGTTCGCCGCGATCTCGAGCGAGCGCCGCTCCGCAAGCGGATCTTCGGGCTTCGGGCTGTACGGCGCGACCGCGTCGTCGCGCGTCGCCCACACGACGCTCGTTCCCGGCGCCTTTCTCGCGAGGTCGCGGAGCGCGACGAGGGTCGTCGCGGCGGAATAGCCCGTGCCCACGAGGAGCGTCCTCCTCCCCTCGAACGCGGCGCGGTCGCCCCCGAGCGGGTCGGGGAGGTGATAGCGGATGCGGTCGCGGAGCCGCCGCTCGCCGATCGCGGGCTCGCCGCCGGGTCCCATGTACCGCGCGGTCGAGTACGTTCCCGATGCGTCGATCACGACATCGGCCGTGAACGCGCACTCGCCGTGGGAGTCCGAGTCCGCGAGAATCCGGAACGGGATCTCGGCCCGGCGTGGATCGCCGAGCAGGTCGCCCTTCAGGGCCCGCTCGCGCGCGACGGAGACGACGCGCGTCCGCTCTCGGATGCGGGCGCAGAGTTCGGAGGAGCGGGCGAGGGGCTCGAGGTAGCGGTCGACGTACTCGCCAGCCGACGGGCACGCGGCCGAATCGCCCGGAAGCCCGCCGATCGCGCGGAGCCCGAGCGGCGACACGTTCATCGACCACGGCGAGAAGAGCCGGACGTGCCCGAACCGCCGGAGGTGGGATCCCACGGTGTCGGCCTCGAACACCGTCGTCTCGAAGCCGAGGCGGTTCGCGACCAGCGCCGCTTCGAGGCCGATCGGGCCGGCGCCGATCACGGACAGGCGGACGCCTCGCGGGTCGAGCGGTGGGATCATGGGGGACGCTCCTCCGGGACCGAGGCCATTCTACGAGCGGAGGCCCCGTTCGGCCGGGTGATAGACTCGCCCGCCGATTCTCATGTCCGACGCGAGACGCCGCCTCCCTCCGGGCCAGGTCGAGACGAAGAAGTGGCCCGTCCTCCACCACGGCGAGGTTCCGAAAACGGATCTCGCGAAGTGGGACTTCCGCGTGTTCGGCCTCGTCGAGGAGCCGCTCCGCCTTTCGTGGGACGAGTTCTCGCGCCTTCCGGCGACGGACACGAAGTCCGACATCCACTGCGTGACGCGATGGAGCCGCTTCGACGTGCGCTGGCGCGGCGTTCTCGTCAGCGAATTGATGAAGCGCGTCCGGCCGAAGCCCGGGGCGAACTTTGCGCTCGCTCACGCCGAGGGTGACTTCACGACGAACCTCCCGCTCACGGACTTCCTCCTGCCGGAGAATCTCCTCGCCACGCACGCCGACGGCGCGCCGCTCGCGCCCGAGCACGGCGGACCTCTCAGGCTCGTCGTTCCGCACCTCTACTTCTGGAAAAGCGCGAAGTGGCTCCGTGGAATCGAATTCCTCGAGAAGGACCGCGCGGGGTTCTGGGAGAGCGTCGGCTACCACCGGCGCGGAGATCCATGGGCCGAGGAGCGATTCGAAGAGGAGTGACGCCGTCGCGCCTCGCGACGGCCGCCGCGGCCCTCGCCGCGGGCGGGCTCGTCGTGGCCTGGCTCGCCTGGCGGCTCCTCTCCTCGTTCGGGGACGAGGCGGTGCTTGCGATCCTCCGCGAATCGGGCGCGCGCGTCGAGCACCGCGGCGACTCGGGCCGTCTCGAGGTCCTCCTCGAGGGCCCGGACGCGGACGACACAGCGCTCCCGGCGATCGCGAAGCTACAACGCCTCGAGAGTCTCGCTCTCCGCGGCGACGGCGTCACCGACGCGAGCCTCGAGATGCTCGCGCCCCTCGCCGCATCGCGCGGCCTCCACTCCCTCACCCTCCAGAGCACCCGAGTGACCGCCGCGGGGCTCAGGCACCTGGCCGCGCTCGGGATCCGCGCCCTCGTTCTCGTTCAGAACGACGGGCTCGATCCGGAAGAGATTCCGCGGATCTCGAACCTCCGGCGTCTCGACCGGCTCACCCTCTACGACCGAAGAGTGACCGACGCCGACCTCGCCCGCCTGGCACGGGAGCTCGCCCCGTGCCAGGTCGCCCGACGGGACTAGGCGTCCGGGATATTTCTCGTATTTTCTTGACAGTCGGAGAGCGCCGGCGCGACAATTTGCCCGCCGAGCGCCAGGCCCGCGCGCCGGCAGCGGTGAACGACCGTCACGGGTTCCCGCAGGAGGACGGGCCGCAGGGTGAGCCGAGAGGGGTATCTAGAGATGTCATTCCACAGGAGGAGATACCGCGCCGGAGCGGTGACGTTCCTCGCGGGCACGATCGTCGTCTCGTTGTTGGGAGGTCTCGCGCGAGCGAACCTCCAGTCGAGGGGGCCCATTTCGCCGGACAACGGTTTCCCAGAGTCCTACACCGACAACGACGGGCTCACGCTCGGACTCTGCCTCGACACGGGAGGCAACTGCCTCCTCGAGCTGCCGAACCCTGGCCAGCCCGTCTCGTTCCCCGACAACTTCGGGCCGGAGGCGTTCTACTTCTTGGCCGAAGCGACGATGCCGACGAACGGCGGCGGAGCGGCGCTCTGCGTCCTCGCGCTCGAAGCGGCGTTCATCAACGAGGAGCCGATCGACGGCGATCAGGTGGTGTTCGCGCGCATCCGCTTCCGCGTCGACAATCTCGTCGACGGTGAAACCTACACCGTCACCCACCCATACGGAGTCGACGTGTTCGTGGCTGAGGGAGCCGGCCGCCGCGGCATCAACTTCACCGAAGACGTCGGCATCGCGGCGGGGATGTTCAACGGAGCTCTCGCCGGCCGCATCGGCCCGTTCCTCCAGTGGGACCCGGCCGAGTCGGCCCCGCCGGCCGGGTTCATCGGGAATCCGAACGTCCCCCACACCGTGATCGGGAGCCCGTTCGGAACGAACTTTTTCCGCGTTCAGGGTCCCAACGTCGGCGGCCCGGGCGTGCATTCGATCGAGACGGACCAGTTCGCCGTCTCCGGACAGATCGCGCCGGGCGCGCCGCAGCCCTTCGATTTCGCGAGTCTCCGCGTCACGACGAAGATCGGCACGCCGTTCCCCGACGTCGGCCACGTCTCGAACGAGGACATCGTGCAGTACGACATGGCGACGACCATGTGGTCTCGCTACTTCGACGGCTCGGACGTGGGTCTCGCGGCCGCCCGCATCGACGCGTTCACGTGCATTCCGGGCGGCGACATCCTCATGAGCTTCGACGCGCCGTTCAACGTCCCGGGACTCACCGGCGGCCCGAACGGCACGCTCGTCGACGATTCCGACATCGTCCGGTTCACGCCGACGTCGCTCGGCGAGAACACGGCGGGCTCGTTCTCCTTCTTCTTCGACGGCTCCGACGTCGGGCTCACGACCTCGAACGAGGACATCGACGGGCTCGGCTACGACGCGCCTCGGAACCGGCTCTTCATCTCGATCAACGGCACGGGCTCCGTGCCGGGGGTTTCGAACGTCCAGGACGAAGACATGATCCGCTTCAACATCGCGACGTCCGGCGCGTCGACGTCCGGAACGTGGACCCTGATCATGGACGGCTCGGACTTGGGTCTCGGCACGAGCGCCAGCGAGGACATCGACGGCATTTACCGGAGCCCGGCGACGGGCGACTTCGTCTTCTCGACGATCGGGAATTTCTCTGCAGGCGGAGCGTCCGGAAACGAGAGCGACCTCTTCCGGTTCATCCCCGTGCAGCGCGGCGCCACGACGACGGGCAACCTCGGCCTCGTCGTCGACTCGGCCGCGATCGGAATCCCGGCGGCGGCCGACGTCGGAGACATCGACATCACGGAGTGACGCGCTTCGACTGAAGTCTCTCGGGCCCCTCGGCGCCCCGGTCTCTCGGGCCGCCCGGGGGCCCGTCCCGTTTTTCGGGCGGCTCGATCCACCGCCGGCGGCGCGCGCGACGCCTCTTCCGCGAGAGCCCGAGCGTCCTTCGAATTCGCGTCCCCGCCCGCGTCCGGCTGCTGGGTAAGGATTCATCCCGGGAGGTCGCCGTCCTGCCGGCCGGCCGGCGGGTAACGCACGAAGTTTCCTGTATTCTCTTGACCCTTGCCGGGGCCGGCCGCGACAATCCCGCCGCCGAGCGCCAGGCCCGCGCGCCGGCCGCGGCCGACGGTCGATGCCGGTCGCCGCGGGAGGGCGGGCCGAGGTGTGTCCGAAGGGGATGTCGCCATGCCATTAAGGGTCGAGCGGAAGAATTGTGCCGGCGCGATGACGTCGCTTGCCGTCACGGCAGTCGTCACGATGTGCGGAGGTCTCGCGGAGGCGAACCTCCAGTCGAGAAGCGCCGTCACGCAGAATCACGGATTCCCGGATTCGTACACGGACGCGAGCGGCCGGACGCTCAGCCTCTGCCTCGACCGGGGAGGCAACTGCCTCCTCGAGCTGCCGAATCCGAACGCCCCGGTCTCGTTCCCGAACAACTTCGGGCCTGAGGCCTTCTACTTCCTCGCGGAAGCGGCGATGCCGACCAACGCCGGCGGCGAGGCGCTCTGCGTCCTCGCTCTCGAGGCGGCGTTCGTGAACGAGAACCCGCGCGCCGGCGACCAGATGGTGTTCGCTCGCATCCGATTCCGTGTCGACAATCTCGTCGCCGGCGAGACCTACACGATCACGCACCCGTACGGAGTCGATGTCTTCGTGGCGCAAGGCTCCGGCCGGCGCGGCATCAACTTCACCGAGGACGTCGGGACCGTCGCGAGACAGTTCGACCTCGCGCTCGCCGGCCGCATCGGACCGTATCTCGAGTGGGATCCGGCCGAGTCCGCCCCCCCCGCCGGCTTCATCGGCAATCCGCTCGTCGAGCACACGGTCATCGGGAGCCCGTTCAACACGAACTTCTTCCGCATCGAAGGCCCGAACGTGGGCGGCCCCGGCGTGCACTCGATCGAGACGAACATGTTCGCCGTTTCCGGCAGCATCGTGCCGCCTCCTCCGCCGCCCTTCGTGTTCGCGATGCTGCGCGTCGCCACGAAGAACGCCGCGTCGTTCCCCGACATTGGCGCCGTCGCGAACGAGGACATCGTCCAGTACGACTCCGCGACCGGCCTGTGGTCGAGGTACTTCGACGGCTCCGACGTCGGACTCGCCGCCGCCCGCATCGACGCCTTCGCGTGCCTGCCGGGAGGCGACATCCTGATGAGCTTCGACGCTCCGTTCAACGTGCCGGGCATGACAGGCGCCCCGAGCGGAACGCTCGCGGACGACTCCGACATCGTGAGATTCACGCCGACGTCGCTCGGAGCGAACACGGCCGGATCGTTCTCGTTCTACTTCGACGGATCGGACGTCGGGCTCACGACGGCGGACGAGGACATCGACGCGCTCGCGGTCGACGCTCTCGGGCGTCTCCTGATCTCGATCAGCGGCTCGGGATCGGTCTCGGGCGTGACCGGTATCCAGGACGAGGACATCGTGCGTTTCGATCCGACCAGCCTCGGCTCCGCGACCGCGGGGACCTGGAGCCGCGTCACGGACTCGTCGGACATCGGTTTCGGCACGAGCTCGACCGAGGACGTCGACGGCCTCCACCAGACGGCGTCGGGCGAGTTCCTCCTCTCGACAGTCGGGAACTTCAGCGCGAGCGGAGCGACCGGAGGCCGGAGCGACGTCGCCCGATTCGTCCCCACGCAGCTCGGTTCGACGACTCAGGGCTCCGTCGGCGTCGCCGTCACGAGATCGTCGATCGGCATTCCCACGGCGGCCGACGTCAGCGACCTCGACGTCACGGAGTGATCGGCGAGCCGAAAAGACGCCGGATTCACTCGGGCCCCTCGAGGCGATCACGCCCCGAGGGGCCCGGAATCGACGCCGGCCCCTCGCGAGGCGGATTCTCGCTCGAAACTTCCCATTCCTCCACGCTATCGCGCCCGATCTCCGAGAGAAAGCGCGACACGCGCGTGATGAGCGGAAACCCCGAGGGCGCCGCCTGCATTCGCGGCCAGGAAAGATGGAGGTCGTCCTTCGCGCGCGTCACCGCAACGTAGAGGAGCCGGCGCTCCTCCTCCTCGCCGCCGGGCTCGCGGAGCGCGCGCGCCGACGGCATCCGCCCGTCGACGAGCCCGATCACGAACACCGCGCCCCACTCGAGCCCTTTCGCCTGGTGGATCGTGCTGAGGCAGACCTTTTCCCTCTCGTCGTCGGCCGCCCCTTCGAGCACGGTCTCCCCCGACGGCGTCCCCGTGAGCGCCACCTCGGAGAGGAGCGCCTCCACGCTCTCGAAGCGGAGCGCGTGGCGCGCGAGCGCCTCGAGGTCCTCGAGCCTTTGCACGGCGTTCGAGAACTTCGAGAAGACGACCGCCTCGTAGCCCCCTTCGCCCACGACCGCGGTCACGAAATCGGCCGGGCGCGACGCGAGGCCGCTCCGGAGCGCGCGGCCGAGGAAGGCGACGAACGACTGCCACGCGTCGCGCGCCCCCTTCGGAATGAGCGCGTCGGCCCGCCCCGCGATCGCGGCCTCGAGCGGCGTCAGGCCCGTCACTGCCGTGAGCGCCGCGTGAAGCTTCGCCGCCGTCGCCTCGCCGACCCGCGGGAGGAGCGGAAGGACGCGCCGCCACGCCAGCTCGTCCCACGGGTTGTGGGCGAGCCGGAGATGCGCGAGCACGTCCTTCACGTGCGCCTGCTCGAAGAACCGGATGCCCGACCGGATCACATACGGGATGTTCCGCCGCGCGAGCTCGAGCTGGAGCTCGATCGCATGGTAGTGCGAGCGGTAGAGGACCGCGCAGTCATCGAGCCGCCGCCCCTCGTCTCGCAGCTCGAGGAGCCGCTGCGCCACGAACCGCGACTCCTCGTCCCCGTCGGCGAGCCCGACCAGCGCCGGCTTCGGCCCGCCGGGCCCGCGCCGCGCGACCAGCGTCTTCTCGAACCGGCGCGGGTTCGCGCGGATGACCGCGTTCGCGAGCGAGAGCACCTCCGGCGTGCTGCGGTAGTTCGTCTCGAGCTTCAAGACGCGCGAGCCCGGCCATCGCTCCGGGAACTCGAGGATGTTCTCGATCCGCGCCCCGCGGAACGAGTAGATGCTTTGCGAGTCGTCGCCCACGACGGTCACGTTCTTGTGCCGCGACGCGACGAGGTCGACGAGGTCCGCCTGGAGGCGGTTCGTGTCCTGGTACTCGTCGACGAGGACGTGCTGGAAGCGGCCCGAGATCTCCTCGCGCGGCCCGGCGTGCGTCTTCATGAGGACGAGCCAGAGGTTCACGAGGTCGTCGAAGTCGAGGGCGTTGAGCGCCCGCTTCCGCTCGTGGTACCGGTCGGCGACCCGAACGATGTCCTGCGTGAGCGGCGCGAACTGCGGGGTCCGCCGCTCCACCACCTCGACGAGGTCGGTCTCGGTGTCGATCGCGTGGGAGATGAGGTCTTCGAGCACGTCGCCGCGCGGGAAGCGCCGCTCCTTCACGTCAATTCCGAGGTCGGGGACGCACGCGTCGAGGAGCTTCCGCGAGTCTTCGCGGTCGAGGATCGAGAAGTCGCTCTTCCGCCCGAGGACCGGCGCGTACCGGCGGAGAAGGCGGTGCCCGACGTGGTGGAACGTCCCCGCCCAGACGCTCTTCGCCTCGGCGGGGAGGAGCGCCTCGACGCGCGAGACCATCTCGCGCGCCGCCTTGTTGGTGAACGTGAGGAGGAGGATCCGGTCCGCGGGCACGCCCGTCTCGAGGAGCCACGCGACACGGTACGTGAGCGCGCGCGTCTTCCCGCTGCCCGCGCCAGCGATGACGAGCGTCGCGCCCGGCCCGGCGGTCGCGGCCGCGAGCTGCTGCGGGTTCAGCGCGTCCGCGTACGGGATGCGGAGCGCGCGCGCCGGCGGCGCCGAAGGCTTGAGGGGGTAGCGGCGAGCCATGGGGGAGGACCGGGGCCCTCATTCTACAGGCCCCGGTCCCCCACCCAGCCGCTTCAGCGCTTCTCGAGCCGGAACGCGGAGACCGAGAGACCCGCGTCGCCGAGCGCCTCGCGCGCGTTCACCTCGATCGCGTCGCACGGCTCGTTGAGCCGAATGACGGCGCGCTTCTCCTCCGGGTACACGTCGGCGTCGAGCGTCTTCTCGAGCGAGACGAGCGCCTTCCGCGCGCGCCCGGCCGCGGCCGCGTCGGTCATCTCGGGGATCGTGATCTCGTAGACCGCGCAGGCCTTCGGCCATTCGCGGACGGCGAAGCCCTCGAGGCCGAGCCCGCTCCGCTTCAGGGCGGCGGCGACGGTCTTCTGGTCGAGCGAGGAGTCTTTCGCGAGCGTCACGACCGCGGCGCCGGTCGCGTCCACGGAGACGCGGTCGGCCGCCCCGAGCGCGGCGCGGAGCGCGTCCCGCGCGGCGCCGTGCTTCCCAGGCTCGAGCCCGCTCACCTGGAAGACGTAGGCGGTCGTCATCGGCGGCGCCGTCGAGGAGAAGCTCGACACGCCGAACCCGGCGGCGGTGAGCGTCTTCGTGAAGGTCTCGCGGGCGATCGTCGCCCCGTCCTTCATGGTGACGGTGGCCGTCTTGCAGTCGAAGTCGAGCTTCGAGATTCCCGGCAACTTTCCCAAGGCCTCACGGACCTTCGGTCCGCTGCTTCAGCTCGTGCCGGAAACGCCGACGCGGTAGACGGTCGCGCTGGCCGCGACGGCGCTCTCGGAGCACGCCGCGGCGAGGACGGCAGCGGCGAGCGCCGCCCCGTGGAACAGCTTCTTCGTCATCGAATGGCTCATGGTTTCTGGGTCTCCGGCTGGTTCAGACGCTGGCGGGAGGGGAAACGTTAACACGCTCCCGGGCCGCCGCCACCCGCCCGAGCGGCGTCACCCGGACGAGCCCGTGCCGGAGGAGGATCGGCTCGTGCCGCCTCCGGATCGTCTCCATCGCGATCCCGGTCGTGGCCGAGAGCGCCGCGAGCGACACCGGCGCCCGCGCCGAGACGAGCGCGTCGCGGATCTTGCGATCGTCCTCGTCGAGTCCGCGCTCGTCCACGCCCAGGAATTCGAGCGCCGCCATCGCGTTGACCCGGTCGAAGGGCCCGATCAGCGCCTCGTCCCAGACCGCGAGCGCCCTCTGAGTCAACCGGATCGCCTCGCGCGCGAGCCCGCGCGACGCCCGCGCGATGACGAGGGCAGCCGCGTCGTCCGTGATGCCATGCCCCTCGCGGCGCGCCGTCCGCCTCGCGATCTCGGCCAGCTCTTCCTCTTTGTAATGCGAGAGCGCCTCCCGGATCGAGAACCGCGACTCGAGCGCCTCCGGCAGCGCCTCGCGCTCGGTCGTCGCCGCGATCAGCGTGAACGCCGGCACCTCGAACGAGAGATTGCGCACGAGCCCCTTCGAGCGCACCGGGACCGTCACCCGCCCCTCGGAGAGCGCCTCGTAGAGCGACTCGGCGACGGGCCGCGGCAGCGCGTGGATCTCGTCCACGACGAGGACGTCGCCCGGCTCGAGGTCGAGGAGCGGCGCGAGGATCTCGCTGGGCTCTTTGATCTGCGGCGCCTGCACGACCCACGCCCTCTTTCCCATCTCGCCCGCGAGCGCGCGCGCGAGCGTCGTCTTGCCGAGGCCCGAGGCCCCCGAGAGGAGGACGTGCCCGAGCGGCGCCTTCTTCTTCCGAGCACGGTTGACGGCGATGGCGAGGTTCGCGATGACGCGCGACTGCCCGACGAGGTCGAGGAGGCGCCGCGGCGCGTGACCGTCGGGCGGCGCGGGCGGAGCGGGCTTTGCGCGGAGCGTCGCGGCCCGCGAGCCGGGCGTGAAGGCGGCGGCGCCGTCGAACGTGAAGAGGTGCGCGTGGGACTCGTGAAAACCGCGACCCACCGGATTCGGAACATCCTGCAATTCAACGATTTGCGAAGTCGCCCGTGGCGCTTGCGCGCCACGGACGTCAACCTCGATCCCGTGCGTCCCCGAGCCTGAGAGCGGCTCGATCGGGCGGCCCTCAGCGTCCCGGATCTCGAACGCAGAGGGCGCGGCGCCCGTGATCGTGAGGCGCCCGTCGTGGAGGCGCCCGTGGCAGGGGCGGCAGAGCGTGACGAGGTTCTCCTCGGTGTCGGGTCCACCCTCGGCGCGCGGGACGACGTGGTGCGCGTGGAGATCGACCGGGCGGCCGCAGACGAGGCACCGCCCCCCGTCGCGCGCGAGGACGCGGTCACGGACGGTCGAAGACCCCGCGTCGCACGCGAGCGCGTCGGCGGTGGCGCCGTCGACCGCAATCGGACCGTCGGCGGTTGCCGCCGTCGCCGCGCGGCAGCCGTCGCAGCGGTGAACGACGACCTGCGCCGAGGGCCGCGCCGCGAGGCGCATTTCGGCGGCCGCGAACGAAAACTCGCCCGCGAGCACGAACCGCGCGAACTGCCGGAGCATCTCCGCGTCGCCGATCGATTCGCCGGCCTCGGCGGCGAGCTTCTCTTTCGCGCGCTCCCACTCGGCGAAGGCCGCGCCGTCGACCTGGGCCGTGATAGCGAAGCGCACCCTCGGGATGGCCAGCTTCCCGTCGCGCGGTCGGTCGCCCTTCTTCGCGCCCGCGACCGCGCGCTCGAGCTCGGCGCACCTCATCGTCAGCGCCGCCTCCAGCCACTCGGCCTCGGTCTCCGGCGTCGCGACGCGGACGAGCATCCGGAGCTTCGTCCAGAGGAGCCGCCCGTCGCGGAACGCCCCGTCGATCGCCGGGATCTCCTCGAGCGCCGCGCCGACGGCAACGAGATCGCGGGCCTCGCGGCGCGAGAGGCCCTCGCGCATGACCGCGTAGTGGACGGCGGAGGCGTGCCCCGTCTCCTGATGCACGCCGCGCGACTGCATGTCGTGGAGGTAGAAGGCGAGCTCCCGGAGGCCGACGGCCGTCCGGCGGCTGGCCCGCGCGATCGACTGGCGGAGGCGATTCGCCGGGAGCCCGTGGAAGAGAACGACGCACGCAGACCGGTCCTTCGATGCCGTCGTCATGGCGGACACCCCCCCGCTTTATTAGGCTTTATATAGTGCAAAATAATACCTAACTTTAGTGGGGTGTCAAGCGGCCGCCGGGCCCTTTTTTTGGCCGATCTTCGCCGATCCGTAGAGCCCCGCGCCCACGGCGACGAGCGCCGCCGTCTTCCCCACGGTAGGGAGGTCCACCTGCGCCATGAGCCAGGCGCAAATGAGAAGCGCCGCCGCCGGGATTGCGAGCCCGCCCGGGAGCCGGAACTCGCCCTCCACCCCGGCGAATCGGCGGCGGAGGCGCGGGATCGACGCGACGCTCGCCGCGTAGCCGAGGAGCCGGGCGAAGGAGCTCATGACCGCGAGGTCCGCGAACGTCCCCGACGCCCCGAGCGCGAAGCCGAGGGCGCAGTAGACGACGATCGAGACGTGGGGCGTGGCGAAGCGCTCGTGGACGCGCCCGAAGACGCGCGGCAGCGAGCCCTCGAGCGCGAGCGCGTACGTCATGCGCGGCGCCGAGAGGACGGCCGACGCCGAGTTCCCGAGGATCGACATGAGCGCCCCGATCGAGATCATCGCGGCGCCGAACGGCCCCATCATGCGCGCGGCGGCGTCCGCGAGCGGCCGCTTCGAGGCCGCGAGATCCGGCTCGACCGCGACGCTCACCGCCTGAACGAGGACGTAGAGGACGGTCACGAACGCCGCCGTCGCGAAGAGCGCGCGCGGCATGTCGCGCTTCGGGTCGCGGGACTCTCCGGCCGGAATGAGCGCGCCTTCGAACCCGATGAACGCATAGAAGACGAGGAGCATCGCGCCGCCGAATTCGCCGAGCGGCGGCGGCGCCGCCCCGGCGAACGGCCCGGGCCTGAGGTACGCGAGCCCGACGAGGACGAAGACGGCGAGCGGCACGAACTTCGCGACCGTGATCGCCATCACGGAGCCCATGCCGCGCTTCACTCCGACGACGTTCACCGCCGCGAAGAATGCCGCGAGGACGAAGATGACCGCGACGCGCCCCACCCCCGTGCCCAAGCCCTCGACGTATCCGGCGAGGTAGGTCGCGAGGAGGTTCGCGTTGGCGGCGAAGCTCGTCACGCGCCCGACGTAGAGCACCCACCCGGTCTCGAACGCGGCGAACGGCCCGAACGCCGCGCGCGTGTAGAGGATCGGCCCGCCCGTCCCCTGGAAGTAGCTCGAGGCCTGCGCGAACGACGCCATGAGCGTCGTCATGAGGACCCCGCAGAGGAGGAAGAGGACCGGGCTCCACGCGCCCGCGAGCCGGGCCGCGTCGGCCGGGAGCCCGAAGATCCCGGCGCCGACCATGCCGTTCACCGCGAGAACGGCGATGGCGAGCCGCGACAGCTCGCGCTTGAGTCTCTCGGGCTCCTCCGGCCGGGGGGAGGCGACGGTCAGGGCTTCTTCCGCGGGTCGTCCGCCGGGTTGCAGTAAGTGACGTCGGCCGCGCCGGGGGCGTAGCGGACGTAGACGACATCGGTTTTCGCCTTCGACCAGTGCGCCGCATTCGGCGAGACCTTGACGTAGCCGCCGGCCGGGATCGTGACGGCCGTCGCCTCGTCCACCTTCTCGCCCGTTCCGAAGAGGATCGTGCCCGAGTGGACGAGCGCGATTTCGTCGGCCGAGTGCCGGTGCGGCGGAATGAGCGTGCCGGCCGGGATCTTCACGAGGACGGCGCTCGGCCCTTTCACGGTGTCGCCGTGGAGCACGCTCGCCATGATGCCGGCGGGGAGCGACCTCGCCGGCTCCCACTTCACGTCCGTCGGCTGGACGACGACCGAGCCCGCCGTGCCGCCCGACTGACCTTCCACGGCCGCCACGACCGCGAGCAGAACGGCCGCCGCCGCCGCCGCCACGACAAGCATCGACTTCGCTTTCATGTGCTCTCTTCCTTTCCTCGTCATCGCGGCGGCGACCCCGCGCTTCCAGCGAGAAGCCCGCCGTCGACGTTGAATTCCGCTCCCGTCGTGTAAGCCGACTCGTCGGAGGCGAGGTGGACGACGACGTGCGCCACCTCCTCCGGGGTGCCGAAGCGCTTGAGCGGCGTGTCGCGCACGAACGCTCTCTCGCGCTCGGCCCGGTCCGGCCCGGATCCGAGAAGGGGCTCCCACAGCGGCGTCAAGATCGCCGCCGGGTGGACCGAGTTGCACCGGATGGCGAGGCCTTCCGCCGCGCAATAGAGCGCCACGGTCTTCGTGTGATTGCGGACGGCCGCCTTGCTCGCGGCGTACGCGGCCGCGCCGGGCATCCCCACGAGCCCTGAGCGCGACGACACGTTGACGATCGAGCCCGTCTTCCGGCGCCGCATCGCGCGGATCGCGTACTGGCAGCCGAGAAACGTCCCGTCGAGGTTCGTGGCGAGCACCGCGTGCCAGTGCGTGAGCGTCGCGTGCTCGGGATCGTGCGGCACCGCCCCGCCCTCGAAGCCCGTGACGCCGGCGTTGTTGACGAGGACGTCGAGCCGACCGAACTCGGCGAGGATCGCCTCCATCGCAGACTCCCAGTCGAGCGGCTCTCGGACGTCGAGCCGGCGGTAGCGCGCCGAGGCCCCGAGGCTCGACGCGACCTTCTTCCCCTCCTCGTCACGGATGTCCGAGAGGACGACGCCAGCCGCGCCCTCGCCGACGAACGCGCGCGCGACGGCCGCGCCGATGCCGCGTGCGGCGCCGGTCACGAGCGCGATCTTTCCTTCGAGTCGCGGCATGGATCGCTGTCCTTCCCTCGAACGGCCGGTGATTCTATTCCACCGCGCGCGCCGCGCCGGATATCCTTTCGCCCCAACCATGCGTCGAGCCACCGCCGAGTTCGTCGCCGTCGTCGCGACCGGAGCGGTTTTTCTCGTCTTCGAGAACGTCCTCGACCAGAAGCTCCTCTTCATCGCGGTCGCGGCGGTCGCGTGGCTCGCCTACGTGGCGCTGCGGTTTCGATCGCCCGGACAAGCGCGCGAGTGGGGCTTCCGCGCGGACAATCTCCGCCCGGCCCTCGCCGCGAACGGGATTGTCGTCCTCGTCGCCGCGGCCGCGCTCGTCGCGTACGGCGCCGCGCACGGGCGGGGGTTGCCGCCCGCGGGATTCTTCTATCTCATCGCGATCTACCCGATCTGGGGCCTCGTGCAGCAGTTTCTTCTCTGCGCGCTCGTTTGCGGAAACCTCGTCCGCGCGACCGAGCGCGCGGGCCTCGCCGTCGGCGCGAGCGCTCTTCTCTTCGGGCTCGTGCACCTCCCCGACTGGACGCTCGTCCTCCTCACGTTCGCGGGCGGGCTCGCGTGGTGCGCGATCTACGTTCGCGTCCCGAACCTCTTCGTGCAGGGCGTCGCGCACGGCCTTCTCGGCGCGCTCGCGTACTACGAAGTGCTCGGGCGCGATCCCTGGACCGAACTTTTCGGCCCTCGTTGACACCACGCTTCGGGACCCCAAGAATGTCGGCCTCGAAAGGGCCCGCTCTCATGCCGCGATTCCGTGTCCTCCTCGTTCTCTTGTCTCTTCTCGCCGCCCCGGCGGCCGACGCTCAGCCGTTGGACGAGGAGAAGAAGTTGTCCTCGCTCGCCGGCGAGTACCTCGACCTCTCCTGCAAGCTGAATCCGTCGTGGGCGAGTTCCCTCGGCTACCGGAAGTACGACTCGCTGCTCGACGACTTCCAGTCGTCGGCCGTCGCCGAGCGGGTCGCGCTCGCGCGGCGGCATCTCGCGCTCTTCCAGGAGGTCGATGCCCAGAAGCTCTCCGTCGGAGCACGCATCGACCTCTCGCTCCTGGTCGCCGACGCCGAGGCGACGATCTTCACCTGGACGGAGCTGAAGCCGCAGAAGTGGGATCCGGGCGTCTACAACGACGCGCTCGGGACGGCGATGCTCTACCTCACGCTCCTCCCCGACGACTCGCCGCTTTGGCCCGAGCGGCTGCGCGCGGTGCTCGCGCGGGCGAAGGAGGTGCCGCGGCTCTTCGAGCAGGCGCGCGCGAACCTCGACTCGGCGTCGCCCGTTCTCGTGAAGCTCGCGATCGCCCAGAACCCGGGCCACGCGGAGACGTTCGAGACGGACCTCCCGCGCCGCTTCGACAAGGCGCCGGCAGAGATGCGCGCCGATCTCGAGGCGGCTTGCGCCGCGGCCGCGAAGGCCGTCCGCGACTACCAGGCGTGGCTCGAGACCGTGCTTCTCCCCGCGACGAAGGGCGATTGGCGGCTCGGCAGCGAGCTGTGGCGAAAAAAGCTCCGCTTCACGCTCCAGACGGATCTCACCCCCGAGCAGATCCTCGAGAGCGCGTGGGCGGCGTTCCGGGCGACGCGCGAGGAGATGCTCGCGATCGCGGAGCCGCTCCACGCGGAGATGTTCCCCGACCATCGCCACGAAGAGGAAGGCGAGGAGCGGATCGACGCGATCGTCTCCGAGGTCATTCAGCGCGTCTCCGACCGGCACTCGACCCGCGCGACGCTCTTCGCCGACGTCGAGAAGTGGATCGCGAAGGTGAAGGGCTTCATCGTCTGGCGGGACGTGATCGGCCTACCGCCCGCCACGGACAACTTCGTCGTCGAGGAGACGCCCGGCTACCTCGGCGCTTCCGCAACGGCCTTCTTCAGCCCGGCGCCGCCCTTCGAGCCGGACGCGAAGAAGGCGTACTGGATCTCGCCCGTGCCCGTGACCGGAGACCCCGAGGTGGACCGCCGCACGGAGGAGAGCCTGCTGCGCGAGTACAACGACTACGGCCTCCAGACGCTCACGATCCACGAAGCGTTCCCGGGCCACTACGTCCAGTACTGGTACGCCCAGAACTCCCCGCTCGCCTCCATCCACAAGAAGGTCTACGCGTCCGGGACGTTCGTCGAGGGCTGGGCCGTCCTCGCCGAGCGCATGCTCTACGAGATGGGCTACGCCCTCGACGACCCCGCGAACCTCCTCATCCACAAGAAGACTTTTCTTCGCACGCCGCTCAACGCCATCCTCGACCAGACGATGCACACGACCGCGATGAGCGACGAGGAGATCGACAAGTGGGCGCTCGACCTCCTGACGAAGAAGGCGTTCCAGGAGGAGGCCGAGGCGAAGCAAAAGCTCCGGCGCGCGAAGGTGACGTCGACGCAGCTCTCGACGTACTTCGTGGGCTACCTCGAGCTGTCGCGCCTTCGCGACGCGTATCGCGCGAAGACGGGCGCCGACTTCCGCCCGCGCGAGTTCAACGAGCGGCTCCTGAACCTCGGCTCGATCCCGCCGAGGGACGCGGCGAAGCTCCTGTTGCGCCAGGAGGAGGGTGGAGACGCGAAATAGCGTCGGGATTACACATCTCTCCATCGCTCACCAATCACATTCGCCTTCACACAGGTGGAGAAATGATGAACACCAGGCAACCATCACTACCACAAGCCTGGTTCGAAGAGTCCCTGATCTCAATGCACCATTCGTATTCCCTGCCATATACAAGGCACATATCCGGATACACCGAACACAACGAAGAGAAGCACACTGACGAGGCAGCGTACGTTCTCTCGAACACGACCGCTCCACCAATTCGCTCACGGATGATTAGGCGATACGAGTTTGCACCCTCGATCCCATTCCACTGAAACGTCGGTCTGCAGTCCCTAATGCTCCCCCTGGGAGCGATCAGTTCAGGAGGCCCAATCCACACAGAACCACAAACCGTCCACGAACTCACCCCAAACGCATTCTCGGCGCGAACTCTGAAGTACACATATTTCCTACTGAATGCCGCCGCTACGCGGACGCACGTGCTTGGATCCGCAACCACAACCTCGTCATCTATCACATCAAACGAGGCCCTCAGCGACCGCTGAGTCCGGTACACGATTGCACATGGAATCCGCGTCCAGCATAGATCAAACACGCCGTCGCAATCAATCTGAGGGCACCACACTATTTGGGGTCTTCGGGGTTTCGTGTGGGTCTCTCTGGCTCTGGATGCCCGTCGCCCCTGCCCGCCCGAACCCTCAGCGGTGCGTGAAGGGTCCAGGCGGCAGGGGCGACTCGTTCCGGGCGTTGGCTGAATTGCTCTCCTCGACGCGCTTCACCGGACGAGGGCGACGGTGCGTATCCTGGAGCCCATGCATGACCGCGATCTCTACAGCACCATCCTCGGTATCCGGCCTCCGTGGTT
>Ga0187892_10003785_pt1 | contig 26852 bp, 24 predicted proteins | sample MA1701073metaG_FD_139345 | JGI IMG/M metagenome (GOLD analysis project Ga0187892, IMG submission 139345) | Bio-ooze microbial communities from a basaltic lava cave in the Kipuka Kanohina Cave System on the Island of Hawaii, USA - MA170107-3 metaG ... | reverse complement strand
CTCGACAACGTATGGGCAGGCGGCGATTGCGTCGCCGGCGGCAAGGACCTGACGGTCACCGCCGTACAGGACGGCAAGCTCGCCGCCGAATCCATCGACCGGTATCTCCGGTCGGGGGGTGGATCATGAGCAGGAACGGAAATGGCGCCGTGGATCTCTCCTGCGAGTTTCTCGGCATCCGCTCGCCGAATCCCTTCTGGCTGGCGTCGGCGCCGCCGACCGACAAGGCTTACAACGTCAACCGCGCCTTCGAGGCGGGCTGGGGCGGCGTGGTCTGGAAGACGCTGGGCGAGGACCCGCCGATCGTCAACGTCAGCGGGCCGCGCTACGGTGCGATCCACTCGAACGACCGGCGCGTGATCGGATTCAACAACGTCGAGCTCATCACCGACCGGCCGCTCGCGACCAACCTCGCCGAGATCCGCCAGGTCAAGCGCGACTGGCCCGACCGCGCGCTCGTGGTCTCGGTGATGCTGCCGATGAATGCCGAGGCCTGGGCGGAGTACGTGCCGAAGATCGAGGACACCGGGGCCGATGCGCTCGAGCTCAACTTCGGCTGCCCGCACGGCATGTCCGAGCGCGGCATGGGATCCGCCGTCGGACAGGTGCCCGATTACATCCGCCAGGCGACCGCGTGGTGCAAGGCGGTCGCGCGCATCCCGGTCATCATCAAGCTCACGCCGAATGTCACGAACATCCTGCCGCCGGCGAAGGCGGCGCAGGACGGCGGCGCCGACGCGGTCTCGCTCATCAATACGCTCAACTCCATCATGCGCGTGGATTACGACACGCTCACGATGTACCCGGCGACTGACGGCAAGGGTTCGCATGGCGGCTATTGCGGGCCGGCGGTCAAGCCGATCGCGCTCCACATGGTCGCTGAGATCGCGCGGCACCGGGACACGGCGGGTCTGCCGATCTCGGGCATCGGCGGCATCACCGACTGGCGCGATGCGGTGGATTTCCTGGCGCTCGGCGCCCGCAACGTGCAGGTCTGCACCGCGGCGATGGTCTACGGCTTCAAGATCATCGATGACCTCCGGAGCGGGCTCGCGCACTTCCTGCGCGACAAGGGCATGAAGAGCGTCTCGGAGCTGGTCGGCCGGGCCGTGCCCTCGGTGACCGACTGGCAGTACCTGAACCTGAATTACGTCGTGAAGGCGCGCATCGACCAGGATCTCTGTATCAAGTGCGGGCGCTGCCACATCGTCTGCGAGGACGCCTCGCACCAGGCGATCACGAACCAGGTGAACGGCGAGCGGCGCTTCGAGGTCATCGATGCGGAATGCGTCGGCTGCAACCTCTGCGTCAGTGTCTGCCCGGTGCCGGACTGCATCACCATGGAGCGGATGACCGAAGGCGTGGATCCGCGCACCGGGCGCACGATCACGGAAGAGAAGGGGGATTGGACCACCCACCCGAATAACCCGATGCGCCGCACCTGCCCGTGACGCCCGACTGGCAGGCGATGCTCGCGGTCGTCCTCGCCGAGGCCCGCGCCGGGCTTGCCGAGGGCGGCATCCCGATCGGGGCGGCGCTATTCGACGGGCAGGGCAGGCTCCTGGGACGCGGGCGCAACCGGCGGATCCAGGAGGGGGACCCCTCGGTCCATGGCGAGACCGATGCTTTCCGCAAGGCCGGGCGGCAACGCAGCTACCGCGACACGGTCATGGTCACGACGCTGGCGCCCTGCTGGTACTGCAGCGGGCTGGTCCGTCAGTTCAATATCGGCACGGTCGTGGTCGGGGACTCGGTCAACTTGCAGGGCGGCCTCGACTGGCTGCGCATGCACGGCGTGCGCGTCGTGGACCTGCAATCCGCGGAATGCATCCGGATGATGGGCGACTGGATCCGGACGCACCCGGAGCTCTGGAACGAGGACATCGGCGAGCCCTGAGCACGGAAGCCGCCGGAAGGTTATGATCGCGCCCTCACCTTGCATCTCCCTGGGGAGGGATCACGATGAAAAACAACAAGCTGGCGCTCGCCGTGAGCGCCGTTTGCAGCGCGGGCATGGGATTCGCAGCGCCGGCAGCGGCCCAGAGCACCTTCGATCCGGTGATCGTGACGGCCCAGAAGCGCGAGCAGAGCATCTACGACGTGCCGGTCGCGATCAGCGCATTCACGGGGGATACGGTCGAGCGGCAGGGCATCACCGACCTGACCGACCTCGGCAAATTCGTGCCGAACCTGAATGTCACCGGATTCTCGGCCGGACATACGTCCTCCGCCAACCCGTTCATCCGCGGCATCGGCATCCAGGACCACCTGATCACGACCGACCCCGGCGTCGGCGTCTACGTGGACGGCGTGTACCTGGGCCGCCAGGTCGGCCAGAACTGGAGCCTCGCCAATATCGAGCGCATCGAAGTGCTGCGCGGCCCGCAGGGAACCCTGTACGGGCGCAACTCGATCGGTGGCGCGATCAACATCATCACGCGCAAGCCGGGCGACGAGGACGAAGGCAAGGTCTCGCTGACGGCCGGCTCGCGCGGACGGCTGAATGCCGAAGGCTATGCCAATCTCCGGCTCACGGATCAGGTCGCGCTCTCGTTCACCGGCGCATTCCAGCGCCGTGACGGCCTCGGCCACTTCCTGCTGCTCAACAACCCGCGCAAGGAAGTGGGCGAATTGCAGGATATCTCCGCGCGCGTCGCGCTCCTGTGGGAACCCACCGACCGGCTCTCATTCCTGTTCACGGCCGACGCCAACGAGGGCGACAACGGGCTGCGGCCTTATGACACCCTGATCGACGAACTGGGTGCCGCCTGCCGTGCGAATCCGCCGATGGGAGGCTGTTCGGGTCCGGGGAACGCAAACGGCGCCGTGTATGACGCCGGTTACCGCAACGCCGACTCTGCCTCCGATCCCTACAACAACAACACCGGCCAGTCCGAGCAGGTCGCGGTGACGAACGAGGCTCAGGGCTTCTCGCTCACCGTGGAGTTCGCCGCGTCCGACGCGCTCAACGTCAAGTTCATCGCCAGCGACCGCGACTCCGAGTATTCGTCCGGGCTGGATGACGACAGCTTTTTCGACGATTTCCTGACCTTCCCGGAGGACGGCGAGGCCGACCAGCGATCCTTCGAGCTGCAGTTCAGCGGCAAGACCGGCGCGATCGACTACGTCGCGGGCTTGTATCACTTCGAGGAGGAAGGCGGCAACACCCAGTTCCCGTACACGTTCAACGGCGGCGGCGGCGGCTTCTTCTTCCTGGGGCAGGACATGGACAGCCAGGCGGCCTACGCGAACGTGGGATTCAGCGTGAACGACGCGCTTCGCATTGCGGCCGGCGTGCGCCACACGCGCGATGAGAAGACGGCGCGCACGATCCTGATCCCGGCTGTCCTTGACGAGACGCAGAGCCGCGACTGGTCGGAGACGAGCTGGGACCTGTCCGCGTCCTACAAGTTCGGCGAGCGCATGACGGCCTACGGCGCAGTCCAGAGCGGCTATCAGTCGGGCCAGTTTCCGCCGCGGCCCTTCTGCCTGTTCGGCTGGTTCTTCGGCGGCGGGCCCTACTGCTTCCTGGCCAACGACAACGTCACGGCGCGCAACTACGAGGTCGGCCTGAAGGGGCAGCCGTTCGACAACCTCGAGATGAGCATTGCGCTCTTCTACACCGACTACACCGACCTGCCCTACCAGGTCAGCACGACTTCGGGCGGCGGCTTCACGACTACCAACATCATCGTGGACCAGGTATCGCAGGGCGTCGAGTGGGAGGGCACCTGGGCGGTGACCGACAACTTCCGGCTGCATTCCACGGTCGGTTACATCGATGCGGACGTAAAGGGTGCAAACGCAACGACAGTCGCGCCGTTGACTCCTGAACTGACGGCCTCACTCAGTCCCGAGTTCAACTTCGCGACGGCGAACGGCGAAGTCATCCTGCGCGCCGACTGATCGCATCGCGACGAGATGTTCGGCGAGCCGAGTTCCCTGCCAGGCCGGTTCACTTCCATCGAAAGCCGTGACTTGATCAACTTCGACTTCAGCTACCGTTCGGAAAGCGGCGGCTGGACGGCCGGGGTCTATGGCCGGAACGTGACCGACGAGCGCTACGACAATGCCCGCCTCAACACGGGGGATTACGTGCTGATCATGCTGTCGAACGACGCGAGCGAGTTCGGGGTCCGGTTTACCAAGGAGTTCTGAACCGCCGAACGCAATCTGGTACAATGTGCGCGTCTGGTGATCCCTCAGTTCTGACTCGCCCGGTCCTTGGCGCCGCTTCGGCGCGTTTCCCGACCGGGTCCAGCCACACCGAAGCATTGCCGAACCTGCGAGTGGATCGCCACGCGCCGACAACCGTATTTCAAACGAGCAATCCAAATGACCAAGCTTTTTGTGGGTAATCTTCCTTTCTCCGCCACCGAGGAATCGGTGCGCGCCCTGTTCGCGCCGCACGGCACGATCGATTCGCTGGCCCTGATCAACGACCGCGACACGGGTCGCCCGCGCGGCTTTGGCTTCGTCGAGATGCCGAATGCCGATGCCGCCAGAGCCATGCAGGCCCTGAACGGCACGAACTTCGAGGGGCGCGACCTCAAGGTCAGCGAGGCACAGACCAAAGAGCGCAGCAGGCGCGCGGGCTGACTTGCGCATCGTTTCCCGCACGACCCGGTCGGCGCTCGAACAGCGCCGCGACGAGTCGCAGCGCCGCAGGGCCGCGGCGGGAACCATTCGCACCGCCTTTCCGCACGTTGACCTGGTACGCGTGCAGCTGCGTTTCGGCCCGGGCGCCGGTTCGGCCCCGGCCGCGCAGCTGCACGCACTCCACGCGCCGGCGTCGGCCAGTTTCGAGTTCGCCTGCCCAGTCGGCGATTGCGACGGCAACTTCGATCTGAACGGCGTGATCCGTCCGCTGCTGTCGGCGTCGGGCAACCATGCCGACGGTAACCTGCATTGCACGGGCACCCGCGCGCACGGCAGCGCTGCACGCCGGTCCTGCGGGCTGCTGCTCCGGTACCGCGTCTCCGCGCTGTACCGGCTCCGGGGTTGATCGCAGACTCGATTCCGCAATGATCTAGAATCGTCGCAGGGTGCGCATGCGTGCGCCGGGGGGCGCGTTGCGGGAACTGACTTTCAAGGCGCTCGGACTCGGCGTCCTGTTCGGCATCGTGTTCGGCGCGGCCAACGCTTATCTCGGCCTGCGCGCCGGCCTCACGGTCAGTACCTCGATCCCGGTCGCGGTCATGACGGTCGCGATCTTCCGGCTGCTGGCCCAGTTCGGCCGGCCGGGCACGATCCTCGAGGCGAACATCTCGCAGACCGCCGGCTCGGCCTCGAGCTCGCTCGCCTCGGGCGTGATCTTCACGCTGCCGGCGCTCTTCATGTGGGGCATGGCGCCGGATCTCCTGCAGATGGTGCTGCTCGCGCTCTGCGGCGGCATTCTCGGCGTGCTGTTCATGATCCCGCTGCGCGACTACCTGCTCGTGCGCGAGCACGGCAGCCTGCCGTATCCCGAGGGCACCGCCTGCGCCGAGGTTCTGAAGGCGAGCCAGGAACGCGGCGCGCAGGCGGCGCACGTGTTCTTCGGCCTCGGCATCGGGGCGCTGTTCAAGGCGGCCACATCCTGGGCCAAGCTGATCCCGGACAGCCTGTCGCTGAAGTTGCCCTTGCTGCCGAAGGCGGGCCTCAGCATGGACCTGTCCGCGGCGCTGTTCGGCGTCGGCTGGATTCTCGGTCCGCGCGTCGCGACGATCATGGTCAGCGGTGGGCTACTGGCCTCCGTCGCGCTGATTCCCGGGATCGCGGTGTGGGGTGAGGCGAGGGTCGAGCCGCTGTTCCCGGAGGCGGTCAAGACGATCGTCCAGATGTCGGCCGGCGAGATCTGGAACCGCTACATCCGCTACATCGGCGCGGGTGCGGTCGCGACCGCCGGCATCCTGACGCTGATCCGCGCGATCCCGGTGATGCTGCAGAGCTTCCGCGCCAGCGCGCGCGAGTTCCGGGCGCCCGCCGCGGCGCGGTCGGAGACGCCGCGCACCGCGCAGGACCTGCCGTTCTGGTTCCTCGCCGCGGGCGTCGCCGCGATCACGCTGGTGATGGCGCTGGTGCCGCAGGTGTTCAGCGTGATCGAAGGCGTGCCGCGCCAGCTGGTCGCGGCGCTCTGCGTGGTGCTTTTCGCATTCTTCTTCGTCACCGTCGCCGCGCGCATCGTGGGGCTCGTCGGCGTGACCAGCAATCCGACCTCGGGCATGACCATCGCCGCGCTCCTGGGCACCGCGACCGTCTTCATGGTGCTGGGCTGGACCGATGCCACCGGCAAGGCGGCCGCGCTCATGGTCGGCTGCGTGGTCGCGATCGCGGCTTCGATCTCGGGCGACATGTCGCAGGACCTCAAGACCGGGTTCCTGCTGCGTGCGACGCCGCGCAGCCAGCAGCTCGCGCAGCTCGCGGGCGTGCTGACCTCCGCGACCTTCGTCTGCCTGTCGGTGCTATTGCTTGCGGAGACTTTTGGCTTCGGTGGCAAGGATCTGCCGGCGCCGCAGGCGACTTTAATGAAGCTCGTGATCGACGGCGTGATCGATCGTTCGCTACCCTGGGGACTGGTCGGCATCGGCGCGGGCATAGCGCTTGCGGCCGAGCTCGCGCGCATCCCCTCGCTGCCTTTCGCGGTGGGCGTCTACCTGCCGCTCTCGACCATGACGCCGATCTTCCTGGGCGGGATGCTGCGGCTCCTGCTCACGCGCCGGCGCGCCGCGGCGGTGGCCGAGGACCGCACCAATCGCGGCGTGCTGCTCGGCTCGGGTTTTGTGGGCGGCGAGGGGATCCTGGGCGTCGGACTTGCGGGAGCCGCATTCGTGCTCGGCAGGCGGCCCGACGGCTTGGGCCACGCCTGGGCCGGCGAGATCGGATCCTGGCTCCTCGGCGCCGCCGCCTTCGCCGTACTTGCGCTCTGGTTCGCGCGGCGCGCGCGGGAAGCGCGGAGCGAGACCTAAGCCGGTTCGACGTTCGCGTTCAACCGGAACAGGTTGTCCGGGTCCCAGGCCTTCTTGATCTGCCGCATGCGGCCGATGTTGCCCTGGTAGTTCTCGTCCACGACCGATTGCGCTTCGTCGGCGACCTCGTTCATGTAGTAGCCGTGCGTGTAGGACTCGAGCGAGCCCCACAGCCCGCGCAGGTAAGTGACGTGCGGCGTGCGGTCGCGCTCGAGTGGCCAGCTCACGAGCGTCAGCAGATTGTGCTTCGTGTAGCGGTGCGGGAAGGCTGTCGCCTCGGCGCGGACTTCGCCAATCGCGCCGCCGCCATGCTGGAAGAAGAGCATGCTGCTGCGCTCCGGGTGACCCTGGAATCCCGCCAGGATGGCGTCGACCATGCCCGGCCGGAAGTCGCCGATGAAGCCCGATTTCAGGTAGGTGCCCAGGTTGCGTGGGTCCGTGTTGTCGTGCATGCGTTGGATCGCCGTGTAGTCCATCGTCCGGATAGCGCCCGCCATCGGGTTGCCGAGCTTGCGGACCGGCTCGAGCGCGCGTTCCGCATCGGCCGCGGGCCCCGAATAGCAGAGGCTCAGGATGATCATGCCGGGCGCCCCGCCCGGCGGCGCCATCAGGATCACGTCCGTGTACAGCTCGCGCGGCGCCTTCGAGCTGTATTCGCCGTAGAACGCCAGCAGCTCGCGCGCGCGGTCAAACGGGAACACGAGGTCGCCGCCGATGACCTCGCGCTGCATCGGGTGCAGGCTGAATTCGAAGCTCGTGACCACGCCGAAGTTGCCGCCGCCGCCGCGTACGCCCCAGTAGATGTCGGGATGCTCGTCGGCATCGGCATGGTGCAACTGACCGTCGGCCGTGACGATGTCGACGCCCTTCAGGTTGTCAATCGCGAGACCGAAGCGGCGCGCCAGGCGGCCGAAGCCGCCGCCGAGCGTGAGTCCGCCGACGCCGGTGTGCGAGACCGTGCCTGCGGTCGTGACCAGCCCGTGCGACATGCATTCGTGGTCGATTTCCCCGAGCAGGCTGCCGCCCTCGACGTAGGCGACCCTCGCCGCCGGGTCCACGCGCACGCCGCGCATGCGCGAAAGGTCGATCTGGATGCCGCCGTTGCAGGTGGACTTGCCGCCGAAACTGTGTCCGCCGCACTTGACCGCGGTCAGCAGGCTGCGTTCGCGTGCAAAGCTCACGGCATTCCGGACGTCGGCGACGCCGGTCGGCTGCACGACCAGCGCGGGCCGCATGTCGATCGAGCGGTTGAGCACGCGCCGCGCCTCTTCATATCCCGGGTCTCCGGACAGCAGGAGACTCCCGCGCAGCGCGGCCTTCAGCTCTTTGACGGCGGCCTGCTCGATGACGATGGCCTTGCCGCTGCCGGTCACGGCCGGGATTCCGCCGGCGGCCTGGGTTGCGGCCTGATCGACCGCAAACAGCCTGCCGTAGGGCAGGGCGCAGGCGACCGCGGCCGCCACGGATGACTGGACGAAGTGTCTGCGATTCATGGGCTCCCCCCCGTATCGGGCGGTCCGCTCTTGGAGGCGGATCGCAGCAGCAGAAACGATGCGAATAATACGACAGCTACCACGCACCAGCGCAAGGCGACCATCGGCATCTCCTTGACGACGAAGGCGGCCGCCGGCACCGCGGGGATGCCGCCGAGCGCGATGCCGATGACGATCCGGAAATCTATCCGCTCGGCGCGCGCGAAGCGGAAGCCGGTCATCGGCATCAGGTAGGCGCAGGCGCTCGCCATGATCGGAAACGCGAGGCGCGGGTCGAGCCCGAGCAGGCTCAGCAGGATCAGCGACGGAGCGTAGAGGCCGATCCCGAAGGCCATCAGCGCGCCCAGCAGGAAATGCACGGAGACGGCGATCGCGAACTCAGGGGTACCGAGCGACTGCGCTAAGCCGCCTTCCGGCATGAGCTCGAGATTGCGCAGCGCAAAAAGCAGTGCCGCAACCAGGAGCGCGATGCCGACCACCAGGCGCACGATCGGCACCGGCGCGCGGATCACGAGCGGCGCGCCCAGGAGCGCACCTGCCACCGAGGCGGCGATGCATGACCCCAGCAGCCAGGGGTCGACGTGCACGCCGAGCAGGACCAGGAAGATCGCCGACTGGACGATGGTCGGGAGCGCGTGGCCGGTGTTGAGCGTGGCCGGGATGAAGGCGTCGGGCACCAACGCCCGGAACTTGATCCAGGCGGTGGTCGGCGCGAAAGAACCGATGCCGAGCGTGTCGAAGAAATTGGTGACTGCCCCCAGCCCGATAGACTCGGCAGTCGGCCGCAGCTCGCGGCGGCGCGCGGCGGTCTTTACGAGGACGGTTGTGAATGCGACGCCGAGGATGCAGAGTCCGGCGAGGAGGATCGTGACGATCACGGGTCCCGGCGCCTGGGCATGGTGCGAACTTTAGTCGATCCGGCTTAACATCGGGTCAGACTGGCGGCCGTTGCTCCGGCCCGCCCCCAACGCGGGGAGTCCCAAGTATGCCGATCCGGCTGAACCTGTCGCTGCTGTGCCTCGCGCTCGTGGCATCGCTTTGCGTGGCCCTCTGCCTTCCCGCGCCGGTCGCGGCGCAGGAAGTCAGCCCGCGACCGGAGCCGCCGATCGAGGATGAGCCGCCGGCCGCGGAGGATGATCCTGCCGCGGAGAATGAACCTCGCGCGGAGGATGGCACCGCTGATTACGAGGAATGGGAAGGCGTCCCGCTTGATGAGGATGAGGCCTGGGTGGAAGAGGTGATCGAGGACGAATCGGACGACGCCATCCCCTACGATCCGAGTCTGGAAGCTGCGGGTGAGGAATGGGTCGTGACGGAGTTCGCGGACGACGGCGACTGGATCGAAGACGCACCGGCCTCGGCAGAGGACGGTGTCCTGGAGCCCGGTGACCTGCCGACGATCCGGCGCGGCCCGAGCAGGCCGCGACCGGCCGATGACGAAGACACCGCGTACTCCACCGGTGGCAGGCCGGTGCGCGACACCGGCGCACCCTGGCAGGCGCAAATCTACTATCCGCATTCCGCGCAGCAGTGGGCCGGAAAGATCGCGCAGGGCACGCCTTTGTGGCAGCTGCAGCACTATTGCGGCGGAGCACTGATCTCGCAGGAATGGGTGCTGACGGCGGCACACTGCATCGATGAAGACATGGTCAAGGCCGGCTACCGCGTGCGCCTTGGCGTGCGCGACATCTCGAAGGACCAGGGCTGGACCTACAAGATCGACCGCATCGTGCGCCATTCGCGCTACGACTCGAAGAAACTGCCGGCGACGCCCAACATGTACGCGGACGACATCGCGCTGGTGCACATCGTGGATGACATCCGTCAGCCGCCGCGCGACCCGGCGCGCGTGCGGGCAGTCCCACTGTACGAGCGTCCGGTACCGGCGGGTGCCGAAGTCACCGGCACCGGCTGGGGCAAGACCGAAGCGGTCGAGGGGCATGCGCCCAGCGCGATCCTCATGAAGGTGGACCTGCGCGTCATGGACACGCAGCGCTGCCAGAATCTGCCGGGTTACGGCCCGGAGAAGATCCACGGCAAGGTCATCTGCGCCGCGCACCCGGAGCGTTCCACCTGCCAGGGCGACAGCGGCGGCGCGATCATCCTGACGAACGGCGCGCCGACCGTCGTTGGCGTCGTCAGTTGGGGCAAGAAGCGGTGCAGCGGCGACGGCCAGCCCGGCGCCTACACGCGCGTCGAGAGCTACCTCAACTGGATTCGCGAGGCGATGAGCATCGATCCCTCGCGAAACTCGCTGCCGTAAAGGACCAGGGCGCAGCGCAGCCATCCCGGCAGGCACCGGGATGGCCGTCGCAACTGGCTGCCGCTCTCAGCCGCCGGTCGGTGCCGGCTCGGGCTCGGAAACCTTGTCGCCGCCGGACTGCTCGGCGTCCGTGGAAGCGTCGGTCGCAGGAGCCGTGTCCGCAGGCGCCGCCTCGGGAGCCGGCGGAGCCTCGGTTGCCGGGGCCTCTTCCTTCTTTGCGCAGGCTGCGAGCAGCAGCGTCGCCAGCGCGGCCGTCAAGGCCGTCGTCAATTGCCGCATGATCGTTCCCCTTCGTTCTAATCTCCGGCGTTACGGGCGCCGGTTCCAGCGAGACTAGTCGAAACCGAGGCGTTTCAGCAACTCTCCGAAGCGCGGGTCGTCCCGCAGCGGGTCCAGGAAGGGGTCGTTGCGAGAGTAGATCAGCCCGGAGTCGCCGCGCGCGCGCGCGCGTTCCAGCCGGTCGACTGCCTCGCCGAGCCGGCCCCACTGGGCAAGCACCTGCGCCTGTTGGTAGAGCACCCGGTCGCCGTGCGCCGATTCCAGGCGGGCGAAGGCGCTCTCGGCCTCGGCGCCGGCACCGAGGCGGCGCGCCACGATCGCGATGCCGGCCAGCCGGAAATCCTCGACCGGTTCCGCTTCGAACTCTGCGCGCGCCTGGTCGAGGCGGCCGAGCTGCACCAACGCATCGCCGATCGCCGCATGAGCGCGCGACAATCTGGGGTTCATGGCGAGTGCCTGGCGCGCCGGCGGAATCGACGCCTCCCAGCGGCGTGCCGCGTACTCGATCGATCCGGCGGCACGGTGGATCAGTGGATTGAGCCGGTCGAGGACCAGAGCCCGTTGAATGGCCTCGGCCGCCTCGCGGTGGCGGCCGCAGCGCGCTGAATATTGGGCGTAGCGCGCGAGCACCGTGGCCTCGCCCGCGCCGAGCTCGCGCGATCGCTCGAAAGGCGCGCGCGCCGCGCGGGCCTCGAGCCGGCCCTGGAACAGGGTGAAGCCGAGCGTCGAATGTGCATCGGCCAGGTCCGGAGCCAGCTCGATCGCGCGCTCCGCCGCCGCGACGGCGTCGTCGTACAGCATTGCCAGCTCGCCGATGCTGCCGTATTGATTGGCAATCGCCGTGAGCGATCGTGCCCGCGCGGCATGGGCGGCGGCGTAGCCCGGATCGGCCGCGACTGCGGCATCGAACTGCGCGAGCGCTGCTCGCTCCGAGGCTTCGTCCGCGCTCAGATCGTAGAGCGCCCGCCCTCGCAGGTAGGCGTCGTAGGCCGGGACGCTATCAGTTCCGCCTGCCGGTACCGCACCGGAATCGGCCGCGTCTCCCGCATCGGCTGCGAAGCGCGTGACCAGAGCGTGCGAGACCTTGCCCGAGATTTCACGTTGCACGGCGAAGATATCGCTGAGCGCGCGCTCGTAGATGTCGGACCACCGGCTGAATCCGCTGGCGCCGTCGATGAGGTCGGCCGTCACACGCACGACATCGCCGGCGCGGCGCACGCTTCCGTCCAGGAGGTACTCGACGCCCAGTTTCGCGGCGATGGTCACGGCATCCTCGGTGCGCTCGCGGAACTGACGCGAGGACGCCTGTGCCATGACCTGGAGCGAGAGGTTGCGTGCCAGCGTGGCGCGCAGTTCCTCGGAGAGGCCGTCGGAAAAGTACGCATGATCGGGGCTGCCGCTCAGGTTTTCGAACGGCAGCACCGCGATGCTCGGCGGCGCGCTGGCACCGCGCCGGAAAGGGCCGAACCACCACGAGGCGAATCCCCCGCCGGCGACCGCCGACGCGCCGGCTGCAATCGCCAGCATGCGGCGGCGGCTCATGCCGCTGCGCGGGACCGCAACCGGCATTGCCGGGGCCGGGCGGCCGGCCGCGGCAGCGACGCCCCGCAGGATCGCATGCATCTCCGCGGATGCGGGGTCGGCGCGCCAGCGGGTGAGGTCGACGGCGTGGTACTGGAGAAAGCCGATCGGGGGCTCGGTGCCGTCGAGCGTCACCGGAACGAGCTTGCGCAGGTCGCGCCCGCGACCGGCCTCGTCGAGTACCCAGTCTGAAGTCACGGACGCACGGGACCAGCAGGCGACGACGGCATCGCATTTCTGGAGCGATGTCTCGATCGATTTCGTGAACGCCGCGCCGCCTTCGATCAGGCGGTCCCACCAGACGTCGAGACCGGCCGCTTGCAGGGCCGCGGCGAGCTTCGCAACCTGCGCCTGATCGGAGCGCGCATAGCTCAGGAAAACCGTCGGGCGCGGTTTGCCGTCTCCCATGGTTGCGCAAGTCTACAATGCCGGCAGGCAACCGGAGGATTGCCGCATGCCATTCATGGTCGCCGGACGGCGCCTCGGCGCCGCGATCCTGGGCTTTGCGCTTGCGCTGCCTGCGGCGACAGCGCCGCGCGTGCCGCCCGGGGTGTCGGCACAGGCGCTTGAGCTGCTGAAGCGCTCGATCTCCTACCGCACGGTGGCGGGAGAGGGGCAGGTCCCGGCCTACGCGACCTGGCTCGCCGAGGTGCTGGTGGCCGGCGGCTTCGACCGCGACGACATTGCGATCGAACCGCACAGCGAGACCGCGACCCTGGTCGCGCGCTGGCGCGGCCGCGACCCGAGGCTCGCGCCGCTCCTGCTCTCCGGCCACATGGATGTCGTGGCGGCAAACCCGGCGGACTGGCAGCGCGACCCCTTCACTGCCGTGGTTGAGAGCGGCTTTGTATATGGGCGCGGCTCCGTCGACAACAAGTTCGGCATCGCCACCATGGTCGCGACACTCGTCTGGCTGCGGCAGGAAGGCTGGCAGCCGCGGCGTGAGATCGTGCTGGCGCTCACCGGCGACGAGGAAACTACGCAGGACACCACCGCGGTGCTCGCCGGGCAATGGAAGCATGCGTGGATGCTGCTCAACAGCGACGCGGGTGGGGCTGCTCTCAGCGACGACGGCAAGCCCGTCGTCTATGCGCTGCAGGCGGCCGAAAAGACCTATGTTGACTTCGAGATCGGCTTCACCGGCCCGGGCGGGCACAGCAGCCGGCCGGGCCCGGACAATGTCATCCACTCGCTCGCCCGCGCCATCACGCGCATCGCGGAGCTGCGGTTTCCCACGCGCTCCAGTGAGCTCACGGTCGCGTACTTCCGCGCCGCGGGCCCGCTGACGCCCGGAGAGACGGGCGCCGCGATGCTGCGCTATGCGGCCGACCCGACGGACCGTGCGGCCTACGAGCATCTCGCCGCGCAGCCGGAGTACGTTGGGCAGCTCGGCACCACTTGCATCGCGACCATGGCCAAAGCCGGGCATGCGCCGAACGCGCTGCCGCAGAGCGCGACCGTCAACGTGAACTGCCGCGTGTTCCCCGGCGAGCGCATCGAGGAGGTGCAGGCGGCGCTCGAGCGGGCCATCGACGACCCGGCCGCGAAGTTCCGCGTGCAGGGCACGCCGCAGACGAGCGAGGCCTCGCCATTGCGTCCGGACCTGGTGGCGGCCCTGCGCCGCGCGCTCGACCTGCGTGCGCCGGGGCTGCCGATCGTGCCGACGATGTCCGCCGGCGCGACCGACAGCCTGTATTTCCGCAACGCAGGCGTGCCCAGTTACGGCGTGGGCGGCGTATTCATGCACCCGCGCGACAACTTTGCGCACGGGCTCGACGAGCGCGTGCCGGTCGCCGCGATCGACGGCGCGCTGTTGCAGTGGCGGAGCCTGCTCAGGGACCTGGCAGGCTCCGCCCGCTGACTCTCAGAAGTCGATCGCGACGCGGCCGTAGACGTAGCGGCCGGAGCGTCCGAACGGCGAGTAGTTCGAGAACGGGGTGTTGCCGGTGGCGTTACGCGCCGCCGGAAACGCGTCCGGATATTCGTCGGTCAGGTTCTCGGCGCCGAGCGCCACGCGGATGTTGTCGTTCACCTCGAAACGCGCCTCGAGGTCGAGCAGCGTCTGCGCGCCCAGGCGGAAGTCGAGTGCCGCAGAAGTACCCGGGTCGAGTGCCTCGCCGTAGCGCGTAGCACGCAGGGTCGCGCCCAGCCGATTGAGCTTCCAGTTCACGATCGCCGCGTACTTGTTCTCCGGATTGCCCTCCTCGAAGGTGAGGATGTTGATCCGGTCGAACAGCGGCGGCGGCGGCATCAGCGCCGACAGCGGCGCGGTCGCCGGCACGCGCGTCACGTCGGTCTTGTTGTAGTTCGCGACCAGCGTGAAGTCGAAGGCGCCCGCACCGGCGGCCTGCCACGGCCAGCTGACGACGACGTCCAGGCCCTCGGTCTCGGTGTCGACGCCATTGATGAAGAAGCGACCGCCGCCGATGCCGACGAAGCCCTGGTTCTGCAGGAACTGTCGCACGTTCGCCTGGGTCAGGTTTTCCGACAGCACGATTCGGTCGTCGATGTCGATCCGGTAAGCGTCGACCGTGACCGTCACTTCGCCGAGCCTCAACACCGCGCCGAGCGAGTAGTTGACGGACTCCTCGGCGTCCAGCGGCTGCGCGCCGAGCGCAATCGCGACCGGGTCGCTGACCGGGAAGGTCGTGATGTCGAACGGCACGCCGTTGATGAAGTTGGTCGAAGTGGTCGCAAAATACTGCTGCGGCAGCGAGGGTGCGCGGAAACCGGTCTGTACGGAGCCGCGCAGCGCGAAGGCCTCGGTGAAGTCATAGCGCAGCGCGATCTTGCCCGAGACATTGCTGCCGAAGTCCGAGTAGTCCTCGACACGCAGCGCGGTCGAACCGAGCAGCTTCTCGGTCAGGTTGGCCTCGAGGTCGAGGTAGGCGCCGACCGCCGTGCGGTCCTGGTTCACCTGGTTCGAGGGCCGGAATCCCGGGAAAACCTGCGCGCCCGACGCGGTCGGCTGCCCGTTCGGCAGCAACACGCCGCCGTTGCGGTAGGAATCCGGCTCGCCGGCGAAGATCTCATAGCTCTCGAGCCGCGCCTCGAGCCCGGCCGCGATGTTGAGCGGGGAGGCGAAAGCCCCGACTGCCACCTGTCGCACGCCCGAGAAATTGAACACGAGCTGGTCGTAATTGAAGCCGCCGGAATCGAACTGCGTCGGACTCGCGGGGCCGAGCGAACGGTTCAGCGTGTTCTCGATGGTGAACTGCATCTCGTTGAAGCCGTACACCAGCGAGCTGTCCATCTCCCAGTCACCCAGGGGCCAGGCGACTCCGGCCGCCGCGCTCCAGTCCGTGACGTCGGGCTGGATTATCGGCAGGAAGCCGTCGGGGTAGATCTGAATGACGTTGCGGTCGTCGAGCGCGCGGCGGTAGAAGCCGGCCGAATGCGCCTCCCGGTCCTGGTAGCTCGCCCAGCCGTAGACGCGCGCGCCGTTCGCGAGCTCGCGCCCGCGTTCGCAAAGAACGTCAGCTGCTCCAGGTCCGGCTCGCCGTACCAGGCGTTGAAGCGGTCGAAGCTCGTCTCGCGTGGATCGAAGGCGCCCGACACCAGCGGGTACTGCTGCCGGAAGTCCCAGCCGTCGCGCTCGGTGCGCTCCTGGTCCTTGTACTCGAGCGCGAGCGTGAGGAAGCCGTTGCTGCCGAGCGGCAGGCCCTTCCAGCCCGAGACCGTGAGGACGTCGCCATCGGAGGGGTCGCGGTCGAGCACCGCCGGCGCGGACCAGGTGGCGCCCGCCGGCGGCGTTCCGGTCGGTGTCGAGTAGCCGGTCTCGCGGGTGCCGAAGGAGCCCGTGATGTTGCCACCCTCGCGTTCCTCGAGCAGGCGCACGTTGATCACGCCCGCGATCGCATCCGACCCGTATTGCGCCGAGGCGCCGTCGCGCAGCACCTCGATCGAGCGGACGATCGCCGTCGGCACGGTATTGAGATCCACGGCCGCGGCGCCGCGGCCGATGGTGCCGTTGACATTCACGAGCGAGGCCGCGTGGCGGCGCTTGGAGTTCAGGAGCACCAGTGTCTGATCCGGCGCGAGGCCGCGCAGCGTCGCCGGGCGGATCGTGTCGGTACCGTCAGCGAGCCCGGGCCGCGGGAAGTTGAAGGAGGGCAGGGTGACCGAGAGTGCCTGGTTCAGCTCGACGATGCCGGCGTTCTGCAGCGATTCCCCCGACACCACGTCGACTGCGGCCACCGTCTCGAGCGCAGAGCGGTTGGCGACGCGCGTGCCGGTCACCACGACCGCGCCGAGCTCGTCGGATTCTTCGGTCTGGTCCTGCGCCTGTGCAGCGGCTGCGCCCAGGATCGCAGCGATGCCCGCCACCAGCGCCCTGGTCTTTCCTGAAGTCACGGAATTCATGGTTTTCACTTCGAGATCCTTGAGTTGAGCCCCCGATGCACGATAGCACAGTGGACTCAGGGGTATGAGCGCTGCCGGTGCAGCAGCCACAGCCCGGCGCCTACGACGATCGCCGAGCCCACGAGCATGCGGGCGCCGGGCAGCACCTCCCAGACGGCCCAGTCGAGGCCCACCGCCCAGACCAGAGCCGAGTACTCGTAGGGCGCGACCGTGGAGGCCGGCGCGAGCCGGAAGGCCTCCGTGATCAGGTACTGACCCGCCCAGCCGATCAGGCCGATGGCGACGATCCAGGGCCAGTCCGCCGTGATGATCGGCAACCAGCCCGGTGCCGCCAGCGCCCCGGCGCTGATGGACAGCAGGAGCAAGTACCAGAACACCATCGCGGCCGTGGTATCGCTCCTCGCGAGGATGCGCACCAGCACCACCACTACCGCGTAAGCGAGCGCCGAGCCGAAGGTCGCGAGTCCGGCGATGCTCACGATGCCCTCGACGGTCGGATTCAGCATCACGATGACGCCTGCGAGGCCCGCGGCGATCGCCAGCCAGACATGGCCGCGCACCTTTTCGCCGAGCAGGAGCGCCGCCGCGAGCACGACGAGGAGCGGCGCCGACATGAAGATCGCATAGGTGTCGGCCATGCTCGCGCGCGCGAGCGCCCACAGGAAACCCCAGAGCATCAGAATCGCGAGACCAGCCCGGGCGAGGTGCAGGCCGAATCGCACCGGGCGCAGCTCGTGCAGCCGGCCCGTCAACCAGTAGGTGAGCGCCACGAATGGCAGCGAGCTCGCGCCGCGCAGGCATGCGATCTGGAGCGCCGGGTAGCGCACCGAGATCTGCTTCATGATCGCGTCCATGATCGCGAAGACGCCGACCGCGGCCACCATCATCATCACGCCGCGGACGCGCTGGCTGCGCTCGCTCATCGCGCCGGCAACCGCCCGATCAGAAGGCTCGCGAAGCCCGCAAGCGCCGTGAGGTCCTGGTCGTCGGGGCCGTCGGGGTCATGCGCATTCGAATAGGCCGCGATGATGATGCGCCTCCCGTCCGGCAGCTCGGCGTGCACGATTTCGGCCAGCGTGTCGTAGGCATTTCCGATCTTGCTCTCGTAAACGGCGCCTTCGGGAAAGCCGCCGCCCATCCCGCTGTTCGCCGAGATGCGCGGGCGGCGCAGCCGCTCGCGCAGGTAATCCCGCGCAGCGCCGCCGAAATCGCCGCTCACGAGCGCGAGCATTAGCCGCGCGGAGTCGTCGGCATTCATCGAGTTGCGTCCGTGGCGCTCGAGCGCGAGCCGCTCGAGACCTTCCGGCATCTCACCCGAATTCGTCGGGTAGGTCTTGTTCAGGAGCCGCTGGCTGCCGAGCAGACCGTGGCGGGCGAGCAGGTCTTCGGTGTATTTCCTGTGCGCGAACCACGCTTCCCAGGCGATATCGTCCGCCGGCCCGTTGGCGGTGCCGCTGATCGCGTCTACCACGATGCCAGTCGCCACGTTGTCGGACTCGCGCAGCATCGGCTGCACGAACTCGTCGAGGCAGTCCATCCGGCGCCCCTGTGTTTCGCACCACTGCGCCGCGGCGATGCCGAAGGCGAGCTTGACGCAGCTCGCCGGGTACCAGGGGCGATCGCCGCCGACGCTGCCGCGCCGCCACGCGCCGTCGCGCGCGGCGAGCAGCACCGTGACGTCGAGCCGCTCGAAGCGGGCGCCGGCGAGGTAATGGGAGCGAGCGCTCTCGAGCGCGCGCTGGACCCGGGCATCGTCCCGAATGCGGGCGGCCGGCGCCCCGGGCGACGGGGGCTGCGCTGCGCATGCGCAGACCGCAGCAGCCGATAACGCCATTGCCGCCGATCGCCAATGCACCGCCCGTCTCCCGCTACAATCGGCGTGCACAGTAACGTCCGGCAGGCGGAGCGACAACATGAAGGTCTACGGCAACGTCCTCGAAATGGTCGGCAGGACGCCCATGCTGCAACTCCGGAAGCTGGACGCCGGCCCCTGCCAGCTGTATCTGAAGCTCGAGCTGATGAATCCCGCCGGCTCGATCAAGGACCGCATCGGCCTGTCGATGATCGAGGAAGCCGAGCGGCGAGGCGACCTCAAGCATGGCGGGACGATTGTCGAGGCGACGGCCGGCAATACCGGCCTCGGCCTGGCGCTGGTGGCCGCACAGAAAGGCTACCGCGTGGTGCTCGTGCTGCCGGACAAGATGAGCCAGGAGAAGATCTTCAACCTGCGCGCCATGGGCGCGGAGGTCGTGCTGACCCGCTCGGACGTCGAAAAGGGCCACCCGGAGTACTACCAGGACCTGGGCGCGCGGCTCGCGCGCGAGAACGGCTGGTATTACATCAACCAGTTCGCGAACCCCGACAATCCGAAGGCGCATTCCGAGAATACGGGTCCCGAGATCCTCGAGCAGATGCAGGGGCGGGTGGACGCCGTGGTCGTCGGCATCGGCTCAAGCGGCACGATCGCGGGGCTCACGAATTGCTTCCGCGCGCACGCACCGGACATCGAGATCGTGCTGGCCGATCCGGAAGGATCGGTGCTCGCCGATCAGGTCAACACCGGTCGCTACGGGCGCGCGGGCTCCTGGCAGGTGGAAGGAATCGGCGAGGACTTCGTCCCGGAGATCTGCGACTTCACGATGTGCCACAAGGCCTACAGCATTCCAGACGCGGAGTCGTTCGCGACCGCGCGCGAGATCCTGCGCCGCGAGGGCCTGCTGGTCGGGTCGTCCACGGGGACGCTGGTGTCGGCCGCGCTGCGGTACTGCCGCGAACAGCGCTCGACCAGGCGGGTCGTGACCTTCGCCTGCGACACCGGCAACAAGTACCTGTCGAAGCTGTTCAACGATTTCTGGATGGAAGACCAGGGCTTCATCCGGCGCGAGCGCCATGGCGACCTGCGCGACCTCGTGGGCCGGCCGCACGGCGAGCGGGCGACCATCATCGTCGGGCCGGACGACGTGCTCACGACCGCCCATAACCGGCTGCGCAATGCCGGCTTCAGCCAGCTGCCGGTCATGCAGGAAGAGCGGCTGGTCGGCTTCATCGACGAGGACGACATCATGCGCTACGCGTTCGGAGATCCCGAGCGCTTCAATGACCCGGTGCGCAAGGCGATGCACACGAATTACCTGATGGTCGAGCCGACCCTGTCGCTCAGGAACCTGGTCGCGATGCTGGACGTGCAGCCATACGCCGCAGTCATGGACGCGGGCGGATTCCACGGCCTGATCACGCGCGCCGACGTGCTGAACTACCTGCGCCGCCAGATGACCGCGGCTCCGCCGCACTGAGGGAGCGATGAAGAAGAGCCCGATGCGACACCCGGGATTCGCCACGCGCGCGATCCACGCCGGCCAGGAGCCGGACCCCGTGACGGGCGCGGTGATGCCGCCGATCTACGCGAGCTCGACCTATGCGCAGGAATCACCCGGCGTGCACAAGGGCTACGAGTACTCGCGCACGCAGAACCCGACGCGCATGGCCTTCGAGCGCTGCATCGCCGACCTGGAAGGCGGCACGCACGGTTTCGCCTTCGCCTCCGGCATGGCAACGACCGCCACGCTGCTGGAGCTCGTCGACTCGGGCAGCCACGTGCTCGCGATGGATGACCTTTACGGCGGCACCTTCCGCCTGTTCGAGCGCGTGCGGCGCCGCTCGGCCGGGCTCGAATTCACCTTCGCGAACCTGCCGGACGCCGCGGCCGCGGAGCGGGCACTCCTGCCTGCGACCCGCATGATCTGGATCGAGACGCCGACCAACCCGCTGTTGCGGCTGGCCGACATCGCGGCGATCGCGCAGCTGGCGCGCGCGAAGGGCGTGCTGCTCGTGGTCGACAACACCTTTGCCACGCCCTGGATCCAGCGCCCGCTCGAGCTCGGGGCGCACATCGTCATGCACTCGGCGACCAAGTTCCTGAACGGCCATTCGGACATGGTGGGCGGCGTCGCGGTGGTGGGCGACGCCGCGCTCGCCGAGCGGATCGCGTACCTGCAGAACGCGATCGGCGCGATATCCGGCCCCTTCGACAGCTTTCTCGCCCTGCGCGGGCTCAAGACACTGCCGCTGCGCATGCGCCGGTCGAGCGAGTCCGCGCTCGAGATCGCTGCCTGGCTCGAGCGGCACCCGCGCGTCGAGCGGGTGCTCTATCCGGGCCTGCCCTCACACCCGCAGCACGCGCTCGCGCGGCGGCAGATGGCCGCAGGCGGCAGCGGGATCGTCACCTGCTTCCTGAAGGGCAGGCTCGCGGAGTCGCGGCGATTCCTGGAACGGCTCGAGCTCTTCACGCTTGCGGAGAGCCTGGGCGGCGTCGAGAGCCTGGTGGACCACCCGGCGATCATGACGCACGCCTCGGTGCCGCCCGAGGCGCGGGCGAAGCTCGGCATCAACGACACGCTGGTGCGGCTCTCGATCGGAATCGAGGACCCCGTCGACCTCGTCGCCGACCTCGAATCCGCCCTCGGCTGAAGCAATCTCAGCGCAACCGCCGCACACGCAGGCCGTGCGGATCGGCGCGCTCCACGCCGTCGGCTCCGACGTTGCTGAAGCGGACGATTCCCGCCAGCTCGCCGCTGCGCCCCCCGTTCGTCACCTTGACGATCCCGAGCCCCGGCGTGGCTCCGCGCGCATTGTGCGGATCGCCGGAGAGCGGCGTGGGCCCGCGCAGGGCGACGAACACCAGCTTGCCCGAAGGCGCGACGTCGCTGAGGTCGGGCGCCGCATTGGAAGTCAGCCCGCCGTTCAAGGCGATCGTCCCGACGCGGCGATCGTCCGCGGTCGCGAACACCTCGGCGGTGTCCGCGTGCCGGTCGAATACCCACAGAAAACGGCCGCGGTTTCCCGCCAGCACCATGCCGTGGGAATCGTGGGGGCCGTCCACCTGGTAGACGACTTTCGCCGCCGGTGCATTGACTGCCGGCAGGGCGGCCGTACGGAACTCGTCCAGGCCGAAGCGGTACACGTCGAAGCCGTAGAGGTGGAGGTGCTCCATCGGGCCCGGGCGTCCGCCGGAATTGAGGTACAGGCTGCCTCCGATCTGCAAGCCGCCGCAGCCATTGCCGTGGACGGTGTTCATGTCGTACTCGGCCACGATCCGCATCGGCGTCGGGCGCGGATCGACCACCAGCATGCCGCCGCCCCTCAGGGTCACGAACGCGAGATCGCCTGCGGCGCTCAGCACCGGGCAGATCGGGGCGTTATCCGGCCGTAACCCGGCCGCCTGGCAGGCACTGCCCGAGGGCGTGGTGCAGGTCGCAAGGTCGAGCGTGGCGTCCGCGTTGTGGACGAAGCGCCCGGCGGCGAAATCCGAGTCGATGCGCTCCAGGCGCTTGCCATTCTGATTCGCGACCAGGACGTAGGAACCGTCTTCCGAAGGGAAGGCAGCATGCGCCTGGCGGCCGGTCGGCGACTGCGTCGTCCGCAGGCAATCGACCGGGGCGCGCGTCGCGGCATCGAGCACGAGCACGTGTCCGCTCGCGACGAATGCGATGACGGCATGGCTGTGCCCCGCATTGAACAGCACCATGTGCGGCCGCACGGGATTGGCGCCGGTTTTCTCCCGGCACAGCGCGGCGGAAGCTCCGCCGAAGTCGACCTTCAACGCGGATTCCGGCGGCGGCGTGCGGCCGCCTGCGAATTGCTGGCCGTCGAAGATATAGAGCGTGCCGCCGTGATCGAGCCCGCGCGAGTCGGACTGGTCGATGACCCAGACTTCGAACTTGCCGGACCCGCCGCTTGCGCCGAACGCAGTCGGGGCCTGCAGGAACCAGCCCGCACAAGCCAAGGCAAGGAATTGCAAAACGCGCCCGGTGGTTTTCATGTCGACCTCCCCGCAAACAGGAAACCGGGCAAGCCTACGCCCGGCCGGCAGAGCGCGAAAGGGGCCGGGTTACTGGAGTCGTTGCACGACCCGGCCGTCGGCGAAGATCGTCAGATCGTCGCCGAGGTCCGCGGTCGCGGTGACCGTGCCCGTGGCGAAGCGCACCTCGATGTCATACTCGCCGCTCCAGGGCGCGCCGACCAGGAGGTCGTACTGGCCCTGCGACTGGTAACCGGAGCCTGACTCGATCACGCGGGTCATGATTCGGCTCGGCGCAGCCTGCGGCGTGATGCGGACGATGCGGCCCTGCTGGTTGCGCTCCCCGCCGGCGCCCAGAACGCGTATGCGGATGCGTGTCGCGATGCCTGAGATCGACCGCATCAAACGGTAGTTGACTCCCCAGCGCGCAAGGACGTCGGTCACGCCATTGTTGTCGATGTCTCCGCAGGCGATCAGGTCGTTCTGGGCGACCAGGTCGTTGGCGGCGGTCAGGCCATTGCGCACCGCCGAAGGCAACAACTGTCCCGCGACGTTGATCAGGATCCGCGGCGTACCGGTGTTGGTCGCGGTGGCATTGCGCGCGAACAGGACATCCTCGAAGCCGTCGCTGTTGACGTCGCAGACATTGAGGCCCTGTCCGGACACGGCCTGCGTCGTGTCCTCGGCGACGATTGTGCCGGCATCGAACGCGCCGGCGTCGAAGCGGTACAGGCGCACGACGACCCCGTCCAGGTGCACCAGGTCGAGGTCGCCGTCCAGATCCACGTCGATCAGCTTGAGGCCGAGGTCGGCGCGCACCGGCATGGCGACCGCCGCGCTCGCATCGCTGAACGTGCCGTCGCCGTCATTCATGAGCAGGCGCGACCCGAACAGCAAGTCCACGAAGCCGTCGCGGTCGAAGTCGACCGCCTGGCCGCCGCGAGGGACGTAGGCCGCGCCGGCCGGGTTGGCGTCGACGCCGGCAGCTACTGCAGTGTCGGTGAAATTGCCGCCGCCGTCGTTGATGAGCAGCCAGTTGCGCGCGCCGTCGCCCTGCGTGTGGTCGTTCGGCGCGAACAGGTCGACGTCGCCGTCGTTGTCGAAGTCCGCGGCAAGGACCGTGCCGCCGAAGCCGCCGATGCCGAGGGTCGTCACGCCCGCCGAAGTCTGGTAATTGCCGGTGCCGTTATTGACGTGCAGCAGCGCGACCGAGCCCGCCGTGCCGGCCGCGGATGCGGTGTTGCTGAAAAGGTCGTCGCGTCCGTCGCCGCTGAAATCGGCGAAGCGCGAGTCGCCGCTGACGCGCGGGGCCGCGAGCAGGTCGCCGAGTCCCACGTCCGCCAGCATGCGCGCCGTGAAGCTCGTGTCGCACGCATTGTTGGCGCGCCCGCCGGTCGCGGTGACGAGGTCGAGGCAGTCGTCGTCGTTCGGGTCGCCGAGTGCAAGACCGGCGCGCGGCACGTCCGATGTGACGACGTTGTGCGCCGGCGAGATCACGACCGGGCCGCCGCTGCCGATCCGGCTGCCGTTCATCGCGATGACGCGGTACAGGATTGCCGCATTGACCGCGACCCCGGCGCGTACCAGCGGCGAGGACGCGGTCTCCTCGAAGAACGCGTTCGGCCGGCGTCCGGCCAGGGCATCGGCCGAGCCCGAGAAATACACGCGGTAGCCGGTCGCCTGCATGGCGGTGGCGAAGTGAATCGTGTGATCGGGATCCTGGGCGGTGACGACCGCCCACTCGACCGTCCCTGGAACCGGACCCGGCTCGGCGCTGACCTGCAGGCTCCGGGGACCGGTTCCGCCGGAGGTGCGGGCCGCGATCCGGTAGCTGTGAGTCCGGAAATTGGTGAGGCCGGTGTGCGTGAATTGCGTGCCGGTGACGTCCGCGATCACATTGTTCAATGCGCCGCCGGGCGAAGTTCCGTCGCTCCAGAAGATCACGTAGTCGTCGGCGTCCGTGACCGCGTTCCAGGACAGCTCCACCTGGCCGTCGCCGGCTTCGGCAGCCGGGTTCGCGGGCGCCGCATGGGGCGGGCTCTCGCCCAACAGGCCGCTGCAGCCGCTGAGCCAGGCTGCTGCCGCGAGCGCGAAGCTTGCAGTGACCGCGCGTGCCGCGGTTTCCGGTGCCGATGCCATGCAGGAACTCACCCCGTGACGCGATCGAGCATTAGACCATATCAGCGGCCGAGGTTCAGGCGGCGGTTCAGGCCGCGACGGGGCGAAGGTCCAGGCGCGAGCTGGCGGCCATGCAGAAGATCTCGACCGGCCGCGAACGCCCGCGCAGCACCAGCGGAGGCAGCTCCAGCAGCCCGCCGGCCGCCTGCTCGTCCAGCGACTGGCGCACCGAGCGGGACAGCAGCACTTCGCCCGCGCGCGCGCGCTGCACCAGGCGTGCCGCCACATTGACCGTGTCGCCGATCAGCGTGTAATTCGGTCGTTCCGGTGCGCCCACGTCGCCCACGATCACGTCGCCGGAATTGATGCCGATACCGAGCCCGGTCTCGAGCCCGAGGCGCTTCTTCCATTCGGCCGCGAGGCGGCCAAAGCCGGTGACCATGCGGCGCGCCGCGGCGACCGCCCGTTCGCTCGCGTCATCCGCGGGATCCGGCAGGCCGAAGCCGGCCATCATGCCGTCGCCCGCAACGTGGAACACGGCCCCGCCGTGCTCGACTGTGACCGTCGCCAGCATCGCGAAGTAGTCGTTCAGGAGCGGCACGACTTCCGCCGGCGTGAGCCGCTCGGCGACGGCCGTGAAGCCGCGCATGTCGGCGAACAGCACGGTGCCGCAGACGCGCGCCTGGCCGATTCCGCTGCGCGCGCGCGCCGTGCAGCGGCAGCGGTCCTGCTGGTGCAGTTCGAGCGTGTTGCCGGCCGGGTCCCGGAAGTGCAGTTCGCGCGAATCGGGCCCCAGCGGCCCGTGTACGACGCGATAGGGCACGGCGAGCCGGTCGAGCTCCGTCTGCGCGTCCTCGATCGAGGCGACCGCGAGCGCGACGTGCGGACCGGTCGTGTCGAATTCCCCGGGCGGGCTGCGCTCGCCGCGGGAGACGAGGTGGATCTGGGACATCGTACCCGCATTGATCCGCAGGCATTCGGCGGGCCGGTCCCAGGCCGCCAGGTCCGCTTCGAGGCCGAGCACCTCGGCATAGAAGCGCCGGGCCTCGGCGGTGGCGTCGGGGCCGGGCTGGATGCGCACCGCGTGATGGTGCAGCCCGGCGACCTTCACTGCCACGGCTTGGTTTCCGCGTCGAACAGCTCGACCGTAAGGTCCAGCAGGCGCTCCTCGCCGGGCGCGAGCCCGCCGACGCCGATGACCTTGCGCGCGAGTTCCGCGCCTTTCGCGTCCCGGATCACGACTACGACGGAATACTCCCCCGGGCCCTCCGTCGCCGGTCGTGAGAACTGCCCCGAGACCTTGAGCGCAACCTTGCCCGGCTCCTCGGCCGCCGCATCCTTGCGGTGCTCGAAGCGCAGGTGATGGCGACAGGCCGGGCAGACCGCGGCGCTCTCGAGGATCGTCGCCCGGCAATGCGGGCAGGACCTCGTCTTGCCGACGGTTGCAACGCGACGATTGACTGCCATGGCCCTCAGTTACGGGTGGCGGTCCGGGGCGTGCCGGTCTCGCTCCAGCCGAATTCGGCGCGGCCGCGCATGCGAGCGCCGCCCGCGACCGCCAGCGAGCCCGCGTTGATGTCGCCGTTCACCACGGCGGTCTGGTGCAGCTCGACCCTGTGTGCGCTCTCGATGTTGCCCTCGATCTCGCCGGCAATGACGACGGAGCCCGCATGCACCGAGCCCGCGAGGTGAGCGCCGGATTCGACCGTCAGTGTGCCGTCCACCTTCACGTCGCCCTTGAAGCGGCCCGCGATGCGCACGTGCCCGGAGCCTTCGATCTTGCCCTCGAAGGTCAGGCCGGAAGCGAGCACCGATTCCTTGAGCTCGCGGCGCGCTGCCGGTTCCTTTGCGGCTGTCTGCGGGGCGGCGGGCACCGGTTCGGGCCGCGGGCGCACTGCCGGCGGCGCGGCCGGCACCGCCTCATCGGTATTGCTCGAGTCCTTGGCAACGATGTCCTTCCAAATGGCCATGGCGGCTCCTCCGGGTGGGGGACGCCAAGAGTAGCCAGTTGG
>Ga0187892_10003783_pt1 | contig 26865 bp, 22 predicted proteins | sample MA1701073metaG_FD_139345 | JGI IMG/M metagenome (GOLD analysis project Ga0187892, IMG submission 139345) | Bio-ooze microbial communities from a basaltic lava cave in the Kipuka Kanohina Cave System on the Island of Hawaii, USA - MA170107-3 metaG ... | reverse complement strand
GCGCGACGACCCGGCGCAGCAGGAAATCCTCGAACTTCTCGGACATCTTCCGCCGCGGCACGCGCCGCCGGATCTCCTCGCGCGTCGCCTCCAGCATCTCGCCGTACCGGACGCCCGCGGGACAGACCGACTCGCAGCCGCGGCAGCCGAGGCAGAGGTCGAGATGGCGCCGGAGAACGGGCGTCGGGTCGGCGCGCCCCTCGAAGAGCGCGCGCATGAGGTAGATCCGCCCGCGCGGCGAGTCGGGCTCCGTGCCGAGGAGGCGGTACGTCGGGCACGCGGGAAGGCAGAGCCCGCAGTGGACGCAGTCGAGCGTGCGCTGGTAGGCGAGGAGCTCGGGAATCGTCTTCAGGCTCCCCATCACACCCCCCGGCCGATCCGCCCCGGCGAGAGGACGCGCTCGGGGTCGAAGACCCTCTTCAGCCGGCGGTGCACCTCGAGCGCGGGCCCCGGGATCGCGAGCGTCTCGACGCCCGAGCGCTTCACGTCGGCCGGCGCGCTCTCGACGACCGCGAACGATCCCTCGGGGAGCCCGGCGCGGATGTCCTCGATCCTCGCCCGCGCGCCGTCACCGCGGCCCGCGTCGAACCGGACGATGACCGCTCCGGCCGCCGGGCGCGCCACGGCCCTGGCGCCCGGCCCCGCTTTCGCGCGGAGCGCGACGAGGAGCGGGATCGCCGCCGTCGGCCGGCACGCGATGCGCACGACGACGGCGTCGTCCGCCGGCCGAGCGACCTCGCGGAGAGCGCGCCAGACGTCCGAGTCGTCGTCGAGGACGGCCGACGGTTCGAGGCCGAGCGCCTTCACCGCCTCGATCTGGGCCGCGACCGCCTCCACCGACTCCTCGAAGAGGACCGCGACGCGGAGCCGCGGCTCCTCCTCGATCCACGCGTCGGCGGCGGACGGAAGGAAACGGCCGCGCCCGAGTTTCACGAAGAACTCGCTCGCCGCCTCCGCGTCCCGCGCCTCGAGGAGGACAGTGCGGCGCGACCGCTCGAGGGGCTTGAGCTTGAGCGAGATCTCGACGAGGACGCCGAACGACCCGAGCGACCCGCAGAGGAGCTTGTGGATGTCGAATCCGCTCACGTTCTTCACGACGCGGCCGCCGGCGCGGGTCACCTTTCCGTCGGGCGTCGCGAGCGCGGCGCCGATCACGTAGTCGCGCGGCGGTCCGTAGCGCGCGCGCTTCGGGCCGAAGGCGTTCGTTGCGACGAGCCCGCCCACCGTCCGGTCCTCGACGCCCGCGGGGTCGAGCGGGAGCGTCTGCCCGTTCTCCTGGAGCTTCGCGAGGAGGTCGACGACGCGGACGCCCGGCTCGACGGTCGCCACGAGGTCGCGCGGGTCGTACTCGAGGATGCGCGAGAGCCGCGTCGTCCGGAGCGCGACGTCGAACCGCTCGATCGCGTTCCCGAGGGCGAGCGCGCTCCCGTTGCCGACCGGCGCCACGGCGAACTTCTCCGAGCCGCACGCGCGGAGCGCCTCGACGAGCGCTTCCCGGTCGGGAGGCTCGGCCACGGCGCTCGAGCGGAGCCCGTCGATCGTGACGCTCCGGGTCGCGCTGACGGCGTCGCGGCCGAGGACGGCCGCCAGTTCCTGCCGGGGATCTCTCATCGTCCTTCGGTCGCCGGTTTCGAGAACGCGTGGCGCACCTCGACGCACGGGTGCGTCGGGAACACCTTGCGCGGGTTGAGGAGAAGCGTCGGGTTGAAGACGGCCTTGACGTCTGCCATGCGGCGGAGGTCGTCCTCGGTGAAGAGGAGCGGCATGAAGTCCTTCTTCTCGACGCCGATCCCGTGCTCGCCGCTCAAGGCGCCGCCGACCGACACGCAGAGCCTCAGGATCTCCTCGCCCATCGCGACCACGCGCCTCACCTGGTCCGCGTCGCGGCCGTCGTAGGCGATGAGCGGGTGGATGTTCCCGTCGCCGGCGTGGAAGACGTTGTAGACGGTGAAGCCGTGCTTCCTTCCCAGCCCCTCGAGCGAGCGAAGGACTTCGGTCAGCCTCGAGCGCGGGACGACGCCGTCCTGAACGTAGATGTCGGTCGAGATCCGGCCCGCGACGCCGAACGCGTTCTTCCTCCCGGCCCAGAGCTGCTTCCGCTCGTGCGCGTCGCGCGCCGCGCGGATCGAGAGCGCGCCGTTCCGCGCGAGGATCTCCTCGACTTGGGCCTCGAGCGCGTCCATGCCGGCCTCGAGCCCGTCCAGCTCGACGAGCAGGACGGCGCCCGCGTCGCGCGGATAGCCCGCCTTGTGAACGGAATCCTCGATGAGCCCGATCGTCATCTGGTCGAGGATCTCGAGCGCGGCCGGGAGGATGCCGTCGGCGATGACGTCGCTCACGGCGTTCCCCGCCTCGACCATCGTCCGGAACGGAGCGAGGAGCGTCCGCACCTCCTCGGGGAGCGGCGTGAGCCGCACCCAGATCTTGGTCACGATCCCGAAAGTCCCCTCGGACCCCACGAGGAGGCCGACCAGGTCGGGCCCCGCGAGCCCCTCCTCTGGGCCGCCGACGACGAGCCGCTCGCCGGTCCCGAGGACGATCTCGAGGCCGAGGACGTGGTTCACGGTGACGCCGTACTTCAGGCAGTGCGGCCCGCCCGAGTTCTCTGCGACGTTGCCGCCGAGCGTGCACGATGCCTGGCTCGACGGATCGGGCGCGTAATAGAGGCCGTCCTTCTCGACGGCCTTCGAGAGGTCGAGGTTGACGACGCCCGGCTCGACGAGGGCGTAGCGGTCGTCGCGGTTCACCTCGAGGATCCGGTTCATCCGCGCGCACTCGACGAGGACTCCGCCCACCGCCGGGAGCGCGCCTCCCGAGATGCCGGTTCCGGCGCCGCGCGGCGTCATGGCGACCTCGTGCTCGAGGCAGAGCTTTACGATCGCCTCGACGTCCTCGCCGCTCCTCGGGAAGACGACCGCGTCCGGCCGCACTCGCGAGATCGTGAGGCTGTCGCACTCGTACGTGAGGAGCTCCTCGGGCTCGGAGAGGACGGCGCCGGGGCCGAGAAGCTTGCGGAGCTTCTCGAGGAGCCGGGGGGCGAAGGTGGCGGAGTTCATCATGATGGCGAGGCGGAGGTCAGAGGGGGGCCAATCATAACGCGGGCGAAGGACCCGGGCCGCCGGCGCCGGAACCGCGCGGCGGGCGTCCGCTTGACGCGGGCGGCTTGGCGCGAAAAGCTCGTGGGCGATGGCGAGGCCGCGACGGACCCAGGAGCCCTGCCCCGAGTGCGGAGAGCCGCTCTCCGCGGGCGGCACTTTTTGCCGCGCGTGCGGTTTCGACGCCGCGGCAGCCGAGGCGGGGGAGGAGGGCGAGTTCGACTACGACGACTTCCTCGATTCGGAGGGCCTCGCCGGCCCGGCGGGGGGGGGGGGGAGGGGGAGGGGGAGGGAAAAAAAGCTGTTCTGGACGGCGGTCGCGATCGTGGTCCTGGCCGCGTTCATTCTCGTGTTCGTGATCTCGTGATCCGCGGTTACAATCGTGTCGGTATGTTTCGTCGACTCACTGCCGCGGGGATGATGATCCTCTCAGCCGTAGGAACAGCCACGGCCCAGCCCGCCGTCTGCACGAACCGCGGCGACGACACGGTCACGATCTTCGAGGGACGGTCGCTCGCGGTCCTCGGCACGGTTGCCGTCGGCGCCGAGCCGCACGACGTCGTCCTCTCGAGCGACGGGCAAAGGGCGTTCGTCTCGAACTTCGCAGGCGGCTCGATCTCGGTCGTCGACCTCGAAGCGCGCGCCGAGATCTCGCGCATCCCGGTCGGTCTCGGGCCGCACGGCCTGGCGCTCAGCCCCGACGGGACGCGGCTCTGGGTGGCGCTCGCTCTCGAGGACTCGCTCGCCATTCTCGACGCCTCGACGCTCGTGCGGCTTTCGACCGTGAAGGACGTGAGCGACTCGCCCACGGTCGTCGGCTTCAACCGCTCGGGAACGGAGGTGTGGGTCGTGAGCGTGGGGTCGACGCACGACGTCGCGATCGTCGACCCGGTGCTCGCGATCGGCGACCCCGACAATGCGGTCCGCGAGCGCATCATCGTCGGACTCACGCCGCGGGGGCTCGCGTTCAGCCTCGACGGGACGAAGGCGTGGGTGACGAACGGCTCGAACGACGATGTCTCGCTCATCTCGATCCCGTCGCACTTCGAGCGCCGGATCCCGGTCGGCCTCCGGCCGCTTCGCGCGTCGCTCGATCCCTCGGGAGGAAAGCTCTACGTCTCGAACGTCGGCGACGGCACGGTGAGCGTCATCGACACCGCCACCGACGAGGTCGTGGACACGATCGGCGGCTTCGACGGCCCGCTCGGAACGGCGTTCAGCGCGGACGGTTCCTTCCTCTACGTGGCGAACACGGGCGGCACGGACGTCACGCGCGTGAGCCTCGCCGATTCCGCGTCGCGGCTCGCGGTCCGCTCCGGCGCGTCTCCCGGCGATCTCGCGATCCGCGACGAGCCCGCGATCGCGTGCCGCCTCGGGTTCGTCAACGCGCGGGGGCCGGGAGGGATCGTCCCCGTCCTCTTCGCGCACGGCTCGATCGGCGGCCGCGACCGGGTGCTCGACGTCGCCGTCGGCGAGCCGCTCTTCCTCATGGTCGGCTCGCCGCCGGACGGCACGCCCCTCGCGCGGGTCGCGCTCTTCGTCTGGCGTCGGGCGCCGACGGCCGCGACGGTCTCGCCGCAGCCCTACGGTCTCGTCGAGGCTTGCCTGCCGACGCCGCTCTCGGGCGGGTCGCCGCAGCCGATTCTCCTCGTCAACTCGTTCGGGCACGAGGATCGGATGGGGGTCGCGCGTGTCGGCCCGCGGCTCGCGCCGTTCACGCTCACGATCCCGCCCGGCATCCCTCGCGCCGGGAACTTCACCGTGCAGGCGATCGTCGAGGACGCCCGCGGCCCGAACCGCCGCGCGAGCTTCTCGAACGCCATCGTGCTCCGCGCGCGTTGACGCCGTGGAGGGCGGCGGGGACGTCGATTCCGCCGTGCGCGCGGCCGCGTTCGCGTTCCGCCGCAAGGAACTTCTCGATGCCGCGCAAATCGTCGGGGACCGAGATCCCTGCGGCGACCCGGTCGTTCGGAACGGGCTCGCGATGTGCAAGCTCCACCACGCCGCGTTCGATCGGCACCTCATCGGGATCCGCCCGGACTACACGGGGGCCGTGCGCCGGGACATCCTCGACGAGGAGGACGGCCCCATGCTGATCCACGGCCTGAAGGGCGTCGACGGATCCCGGATTCGCGTGCCGCGCGGTGAGCGTGAGCGGCCGGATCGATCCCGGCTCGAATCGCGGTTCGAGGTCTTCCGGCGCGCGGAATGACGGGGCCGCCTCGTCCGCGCGCTCACACCGCAACACGGCCCCAAGGCGTCACGTCCACGAGCCCGAGCCGGATGAGGTACGGCTCGTGGCGCGAGAGGATCGTCGCCTCTTCGATCGAGGTCCGCGCCGCGAGCGTCCGGAGCGAGACCGGGCGCTTCGACGCGCGGAGCGCCTCGAGGATCTTCTCGTCTCCTTCGTCGAGGCCGTTCTCCTCAATCTCGAAGCTCGCGAGGATCGCGCGCGCCCGCGCGGCGTCGAGCGGCGCGCCGCCGGCTGCGCAGAGGACGCTCCTCGCGAGGTGAAGCGCTTCGCGGGGCACGTCCCGCGACGCCGCCGCGACCACGAGCGCGGCGTCGCCCCGAGCGCGGGCATGGCTTGCTTCAAGATCGCGGCCAGCTCCTCCGGCGAGTACGGCTCGAGCCTCAGCCGGAACGCGAACCGCGACGCGAGCGCACGGGCGATCTCGTTCGGCTCGCTCGTCGCCGCGATCAGCGTGATCCGCGGCATCTCGAACGCGATCTGCCGCGATTCGCTCCCCGAGCGCACGGTGATGGTGATGCGCTTGTCCTCGAGCGCCTCGTAGAGACCCACCATGACCGGTCGCGGCAGCGCGTGGATCTCGTCGACAAAAACGACGTCACCCTCGGACATCGAGTGGAGCGTTCCGAGCGTTTCGCCCTGATCTTTCACGTTCGAGCCCATGAGGCCGGGCCCAGCTTGCCTGCGATCGCATGGGCAACCGCCGTCTTTCCGAGACCCGGCGCACCGGAGAGGAGGACGGGATCGAGCGGGACGCCGCACCGCCGGGCGTCGCCGATCGACGGCTGGAACATCGCCTTCACGCGCGCCAGGCCGATGAAGTTCTCGAAGTCCCTGGGCCGGTCGGGCGGCGGCGGCGCGAGCGGCCCGCGCACGAGCGGCGTCGCGCGCCCGGCGCCCAGCGTGATCGTCACGAGGCCCGCCGTGTCCACGCGGGAGAAGTCGAAGAGATCCCGGTGCCGGGCGAGGAAATCCGGAGGCACCGGATTCGGAAGTTGTTGTAGATCAATCACTTCCGAACTCGGAAGTGGCCCACGTGGGCCTTGCGGCGCACGCACCCGGACGACGATCCCCCCGAATCCAAGGCCCGTCCGGGCCGCGATGGGGCTCCCGTCCTCGTCCGTGATCGTGAGATCGTGCGGCGCCGTCCCCGTGATGGAGAGGCACCCGTCGTGGACGAGTCCGTGGCACCGTCGGCAGAGAGTGACGAGGTTCGACTCCGTGTCGGGACCGCCTTTCGCGCGCTCGCGGATGAGGTGGGCGTGAGGGTCGAGCGGGGAATTGCAGTGAATGCAGCGCCGGCCGTCCCGGGCGAGAACGCGCGCGCGGAGCGTCGCGTCGTCACTGCCCGAGGTCGCGTCGCACGCGAGCGCCTTGGGGGGGCGGCTCGATCGCGATCCGTGCGTCCGCCGTCGCGACCGCGGCCGCGCGGCACTCCGAGCACTCGTTGACGGCCACAATCGTCCGTCCGCCGGAACCCGCCGGCGATCCGCTCTGGCCTTCGAGCGTCTGCCGCGCGAGGAAATCCACGACCTCCAGGTCGCTCATGGGCACTGCGGCTTCGTGCGAGAGCCGCTCCTTCACGAGCTCCCACCGGGCGAACGCCAGGGCGTCGAGCATTCCCCCGGCCATGAATCGCACCTTCGGGATCGCGAGCCGGTCCGAGCGCGGACGCTCTCCCTTCCTCACGCCCGCCACGGCGCGCTCGAGCTCCGAGCACGTGAGCGAGAGCGCTTGCTCTAGCCACTCGGCCTCGGTCTCGGGCGACGCGATGGCGACGAGCGCGTGGAGCTTCGACCAGTGAAGCCGTCCGTCGAGAAACGGCCGGTCGATGAGGGGCAGTCGATCGAGCGCCTCGTCCACGGCGAGGTAGTGGCGCGCGGTCCGGCGCTTCGGGCCCTCGCGGGATTCGGCGTAGTGATCTGCGGAGACGTGTCCGATCTCGGCGTGGAGCCCGCGGCTCTCCATCTCGTGGAGCAAGGAGGCGAGCCTCCGCTCTCCAACGTCGTTCGGGCGGCGTCCGCGAGCGATCCCCTTGCGGACGTTCTTCGCCGAGAGTCCCTTCTGAAGCGGCACCTTCAGGAACGGGCGATTGGCTCGCGTCGACGTGGCGGAAAGCCCTCTCGTGCTGGCTCTGCAATACCCGAAATAGTACCTAACTGTTTGGGGAAGCAAAGGTCTTTTTGCGTTCATGTTTAGGATCTGTCGCGGCCGCTTTTTCCTTCCACGATTGACGACGAATTACGCCGGGCCTAGCATCGCGGATCCCAGGGCTCGCGCCGCGAGATGGAGAGTCTCCGTGCGCCGAGTTGCCGAGATCGCACTCGCCGTCCTTTCCACCGCTGCCTCCCCCACCGCCGCCCAGTGCACGATCACGGTGCCGGACGACGCCGCGACCATCCAGGCCGCGATTGACGCCGCGCGCGGCGGCGACACCGTCTGCGTCCGCGCGGGGATCTACTACGAGAAGATCGACTCGCGCGGGAAGAGCATCACGCTCCGGAGCCTCGGCGGACCCGAGGCGACCGTGATCGACGGGAGCCTCGCGGGGAACGATGATGCGACCGTTCGGTTCGTCACGGGGGGGGCCGGCTTCGTGCTCGACGGTTTCACGATCACGGGGGGCGGCGGGCCGTTGGCCGTTGGCGGGGGTGTCTCCATCGTTTGCGAGTTTCCGACGATTCGGGGCTGCATCATCACCGGCAATGAAGCGGCGTTCGGCGGCGGCCTGTTCTGCCGGTGCACCTACTTCACCATGTCCGATTGCGTGGTTTCCGGCAATCGAGCCGCATACGGAGGCGGATTTGGGACCTCCGAGGCGCGCACTCTCGTTTTCGTTCGCTGCGTCTTCGACTCGAACGCGGCCGATGAAGAGGGAGGCGCCGCGTGGCCGTGGGACGATTCGTGGATCAGGTTTCGTGGTTGCCGCTTCGTCGGCAATTGCGCCGCCCAGGGCGGCGCCGTGCGAGTTGGTGAGATTGGTCCGGATTGGGAAAGCAGCCGGGTTGCCTACGAGAGCTGCGTGTTCGAACGGAATCGTGCGTCGACGACAGGGGGAGCCGTGCATGTCGGCCCCTGGGACCCTCCCGCTTTCTTCGCTTGCAACTTCGTCGGCAACAGCGCCGGATCGTCCGGAGGCGCCGTTTTCGGAAGGTCCTCTCTTTCGCTGAGATGCATCTTCTTCGGAAACGAACCCGACGACGTGGATGGATCTCCCGACATCATGGACAGCCTCATACGCGGCGGACACCCCGGCGACGGCAACCTCGACGCGGACCCGCTCTTCGTCGATCCGGAGAGAGCCGACTATCGGCTCTTTCCCGGCTCCGTCGCGATCGACCGGAGGTCGAACGTCGGGCTCCCGTACTGGGTCCTCGCCGAGGAGGACGCCTCCGGCGCCCCGCGTTTCGTCGACGGCGACCGCGACGGCCGGATCGACATCGACATCGGCGCTTTCGAGTACGTTCCCGCCCCGTACGACGCCCGTCTGGGAAACGTGAACGCCGGCGCGGGCGCGGCACGGCGGGCGGACGTCCTCCTCGTCAACGGCTCGCCGGGCGCGGGCCCCGAGCGCGTGGTGAGCGTGGCGCGGGGCGCCCCGGTCACGATCGCGATCCTGAACGCGCCCTCGCGCGCAACCTCTCGATACGTGGTCTACGGGCGCCCCGGCGACTCCGGCGCCGATGCGGTCCACGTCGCCGCGCGCGGGCCGCTCGTCCACCTCGGCTGGACGGCGATTCCGACGCCGCTCACGCCCGGCTCTCTGCGCGCGACGATCACGTGGAACACGCTCGGGCACGAATCGATCCTCGGTGCGCCGACCCGGCCGACGGCAGTCGCGCCCACGACGCTCCTCGATCGGCCCGCGGGCTTTGGGAAATCGTTCGACGCGACGTTTCAGGGCTTCATCCAGGACGATCTCGCGCCGCTCGCGGCACCGGGCGTCGCGACCACGAACGGAGTCACGATTCGCGTCGAATGAGGCGAGTCGTCGATCCGCCCGCGCGGCGACCGTCTATACTGGGCGCGGCCGCTGGCTCGCCGTCCCCACCCGGTTCACGCCCTTGCACCGTCGATGCGCCGCCGTCTTCGCGCTCCTCGCACTCGTCTCCGGCTGCGGCGACGGGACGTCCGCGGCCGGGCGCGGCGGTCGGCCCGAGTCCGCGCCCGCGGACGTCCGCCTCGTCGCGGCGGCGACGACCGCGTTCGAGCGCACGGTCCACGTCACCGGCACGCTTGCGGCCGACGAGGACGTCGTCCTCGCGTTCAAGGTCCCGGGCCGGCTCCTCGAGATCGGCGTCGATCTTGGAAGCCGCGTGAAGAAGGGCGACGTCGTCGCGCGCCTCGACCCGACGGACTTCGAGCTGCGCGTGAAGCAGGCCGAGGCCGCCGTCCGCCAGGCGCGCGTCCGGCTGGGTCTTCCGGCCGAGGGCGGCGACGACGCGATCGCGCTCGACGAGATGTCCGGCGTCCGGCAGGCTGAAGCGACGCTCGCGGAGATGCGCGCCGAGCGCGAGCGCACGCGCTCCCTTTACGAGCAGAAGCTCGTGCCGAAGTCCGATTTCGACCGTATGGAGGCCGCGTACCTCGTCGCCGAGAGCCGCCGCCAGGACGCGCTCGAGGAAGCCGGCATCCGCCAGGCGCTCCTCGTCCAGCGGCGCTCGGACCTCGCGATCGCGGAGCAGGCGCTCCGCGACTCGGCGCTTGCGTCGCCGCTCGACGGCGCCGTGCGCCGCCGCCACGCCTCGCCCGGCGAGTACCTCGCGGTCGGCGCGCCGGTCGCCACGATCGTCCGCACGCACCCGCTCCGCCTCAGGCTCGCCGTGCCGGAGCGCGAGGCGCTCTCGCTCTCGATCGGGCTTCGGGTCAATCTCCGCGTCGAGGGCGACCCCGCCACGTACGAGGGCCGCGTCGTCCGCCTGAGCCCCGCGCTCTCCGAGCCCGACCGGACGCTCCTCGTCGAGGCGGAGGTGCCGAACGAGAGCGGGGCGCTCAGGCCCGGCTCGTTCGCGCGCGCCGAGATCGTCGCGGGACGGGACGATAGCGCCGTCGCGGTCCCGGAGACCGCGGTCGTCTCGTTCGCGGGGATCGAGAAGGTCTTCGGCGTCTCGGACGGCCGCGCGGTCGAGCGGCGCGTCGAGACCGGGCGAAGGAAGCCCGGCCTCGTCGAGATCGTGCGCGGGCTCGCGGCCGGCGACGAGATCGTCGAGGCGCCCGGAAACCTCGTCTCGGGCGCGCCCGTGGTCGTCGTCGAAGCGTCCCGATAGCCGATGCAAAAGCTCGCCGAGATCTGCATCCGCCGCCCGGTCTTCGCGACCATGCTCGTCATGTCGCTCGTCGTCGTCGGCGCGGCGGCGTATCTCCGCCTCGGCGTCGACCGCTTCCCCGCCGTCGACCTCCCGACCGTCTCGGTCCGCACGGAGCTTCCGGGTGCGGCGCCCGAGGAGGTCGAGATCGAGGTCTCGCAGCCTCTCGAGGAGGCCGTCAACACGATCGAGGGGATCACCGAGCTCCGCTCGGTCAGCGGCGCGGGCCGCTCGTTCCTGATCGCGACTTTCGAGCTCGACCGGGACGTCGACCTCGCCGCGCAGGACGTTCGCGACCGCGTGGCCTCCGCCGTGCGCGAGCTGCCGCGCGACATCGAGCCGCCGATCGTCTCGAAGTTCAACAACGACTCGTCGCCGGTTCTCTCGGTCGCGCTATCGGGCGACCGCACGATCCGCGAATTGACCGAGATCGCCGACAAGGTCGTGAAGGTCCGGCTCGAGCGCTCGCCCGGCGTCGGCGAGGTCCGGATCGAGGGCGCGCTCGAGCGCGCGGTCAACGTCTGGATCGACCCCGACCGGCTCACCGCGTTCGGGATCCCGATCACGCAGGTCCGAGACGCGATCCAGCGCGAGAACGCGGACGTCCCCGGCGGCAACGTGACCGAGGAGCGCCGCGAGCGCTCTCTCCGCACGCTCGGGCGCATCGCGAATCCCGAGGACTTCAACGGCCTCCTCGTCGCGAACGTGGAGGGGCGCCCGGTCCGCCTCCGCGACGTCGGACGCGCCGAGGACGGGACGAAGGAGGAGCGCTCGCGCGCGCGGCTGAACGGGGTCCCGACGGTCTCGCTCGAGGTCAGGCGCCAGTCGGGCGCGAACACGGTCGCGGTGATCGAAGGGGTGAAGCGCGAGCTCGACGCTCTGCGCTCGATCGTCCCGGCCGACGTCTCGATGGAGATCATCCGCGACCAATCGCGCTACATCGAAGAGGCGCTCGCGCAGATCAACGCGCACCTCGTCATGGGGAGCATTCTCGCGTCGCTCGTCGTCCTCCTCTTCGTCCGGAGCTGGCGCTCGACGCTCATCGCCGCGGTCGCGATCCCGGCCTCGGTCGTCTCGACGTTCGGCGCGATGGCGGCGCTCGGCTTCACGCTCAACAGCGTCACGATGCTGGCGCTCGTGCTCATGGTCGGCATCGTCATCGACGACGCGATCGTCGTCCTCGAGAACATCTTCCGGTTCGTCGAGGAGAAGAAGATGAAGCCGTTCGAAGCGGCGCGCGAGGCGACCGCCGACATCGGCCTCGCCGTCATGGCGACGACGCTCTCGCTCGTCGTCATCTTCGTTCCGGTCTCGTTCATGTCGAGCGTCTCGGGCCGGTTCCTCTACCAGTTCGGCATCACGGCGGCGGTGGCCGTGATGGTGAGCCTCCTCGTGTCATTCACCTTGACGCCGACGATGAGCGCGCGGCTCTTCCGCGCCGAGCCGCCCGGACCGGAGGGCGAGGGAGGCGTCCCGGCCGCCCGTTCCCGCCGTGGCTTCTACTCCGTGATCGACCGGGCCTATTCCAGGATCCTCGGCGCGGCGCTCCGCCACCGGCTGGCCGTCTGCGTCCTCGCGCTCCTCGTCATGGCGTCCGCCGTGCCGCTCTTCGCCGTCGTGAAGCAGGACTACATCCCGTCCGACGTGGACGAGGCGGAGTTCGACGTCAACGTCACCGCGCCCGAGGGCACGAGCTTCGCGGCGATGGACGAGGTGATGAAGGCGGTCGAGGCGGAGATCCTCTCGATCCCGGGCGTCGAGCTAGTCCACGCGCGGACGGGGGGCGGGTTCATCTCGGGAGTGAACGGCGGCGAGGCATACGTCCGGATCGCGCCGCACTCGGAGCGGATCTTCTCGCTCGCGCGCCTCGCGAAGGGGATCGTCTCGGGCGACCCGTTCGAGGCGTTCCGCGGGAACTACAGCCAGCGCGACGTGATGACCGAGGTAAGGCATAGGCTCGCGAAGTTCCCCGATCTCAGGTGCCGCGTGCGGAACGCGCCGTCCTTCAACATCGGCGGCGGGAACTTCGAGATCGACTTCGTCCTGCGCGGCCCCGAGCTCGAGGAGCTTGCCGCGTACGCGGAGGAGCTGCGAAGGCGCTCGCAGGACTTGGGCGGCATCGTCGACGCCGACACGACGCTCAAGCTCGACAAGCCGGAGCTCCGCGTCACCGTCGACCGCGAGCGCGCGGCCGACCTCGGCGTCTCCGTCCGCGACGTGGCGGCCGCGCTGAGAATCATGGTCGGCGGCGAGCAGCGCGTGTCGCGCTGGCGGGACGAGACTCTCGGGGAGGAGTACGACGTCGAGATCCGGCTCGAGGCCGGGCGGCGAAACGACATGTCGGCGATCTCGCGCCTGCACGTGCCGCGCCGCGACGGCTCGCTCGTGCGCCTCGACAACCTCGTCAAGATCGAGTCGGGCGAGACGGCGTCGCGGATCGACCGGCTGGACCGCCAGCGGCAGGTGGGGCTCCGGGCGTCGGTCGCGCCGGGCTACGCGCTCGCCGACCGGCTCGAGGCGCTGCGCGGCGCGGTGCGCGAGATGGAGCTGCCGGCGGCGTACACGACCGCGATCGCGGGGCGGGGGCGCGAGTTCGAGAGGACGTTCGACGAGTTCGTCTTCGCGTTCGCGCTCTCGATCGCGTTCATGTACATGATCCTCGCGGCACAGTTCGAGAGCTTCGTCCACCCGCTCACGATCCTCCTCTCGCTGCCGCTTGCGACGCCGTTCGCGCTCCTCTCGCTCGAAATGACGGGCAACTCGCTCAATCTCTACTCCGCGCTCGGCATCCTCGTCCTTTTCGGGGTCGTGAAGAAGAACTCGATCCTGCAGATCGACCAGATGAACCGCCTCCGGGACGAGGGCGTCGAGCGCACGAGCGCAATCCTCGCCGGCAACCGGAACCGGCTGCGGCCCATCCTCATGACGACGTTCTCGCTCGTCGCCGGCATGCTCCCGCTCGCGCTCGGAACCGGCCCCGGCGCCGAGGAGCGGCGCTCGGTCGCGGTCGTCGTCATCGGCGGCCAGATGCTGGCGCTTCTCCTGACGCTCGTCGTCACGCCGGTCGCGTACTCGCTCTTCGAGGACCTGGGGACCGCGCTCGGCTTCGCGCGGCAGGGCCGCCGCCGCGCGCGCGCGGAAACGCCCGGGTCGGTCGAGACGACGGCGGCGTGACGCGCTGCTACAATCCCGGCCCTTTTCAGCTTCTTTTTTCCGTTCCGGAGAGCATTCTCATGTCGGACGCGCTTCACATCGTCACGCTTCCCGGCGACGGGATCGGCATCGAGGTTTTGCGCGAGGGCCGGAAGGTCCTCGACGCCGCGCTCGAGGTCTGCGGTCTCAAGGCCCGCGTCGAGGAGATCGAGTGCGGCGGCGAGTTCTACCTGAAGCACGGCTCGCGCGACTGGCCGGAGGGCTCCGAGGAGAGGTGCGCCGCGGCCGACGTCATCTTCCTCGGCGCGGTGGGCTGGCCCGATCCGAAGACGGGCGGGCCGGTCACGATGGCGAACGGGAAGATGGCGGGATACGGGCCGGTCATCGGGAACCGCGTGGCGCTCGAGCTCTACGCGAACGTGCGTCCGGTGAAGCTCTACCCCGGCGTCACGCACCGGATCCACGGTGGCCGGAAGCAAGTCTGGGAGGCCGGCAAGGTCGACATCACGTTCATCCGCGAGAACACGGAAGGCCTCTACGCCGGGATCGGCGGGACCGTCCGCAACGAGGGCCGCCGGATCGTCGCCATCGACAACCGGCTCATCACGCGCCCGAACGCCGAGCGCGTCATCCGATTCGCGTTCGAGACCGCCAGGAAGCGCGCGAGCGGCGCGCCGGTCGACGGGAAGCGCCGCGTGACCTGCATCGTGAAGGACAACGTCCTCGAAGGCTGCCGCTTCTTCCGCGACATCTTCTTCGAGATCGCGCGCGACTATCCCGGCGTCGAGACCGAGACGGCGATCATCGACGCCTTCACACAGTGGCTCGTCACGCGGCCCGAGTGGTATCAGGTCTGCGTCACGACCAACATGTTCGGCGACATCGTGACCGACCTCGCCTCGGTCCTCCAGGGCGGCATGGGCATGGCCGTCGGCTGCAACGTGGGCGACAAGCACGCGATGTTCGAGCCCATCCACGGCTCGGCGCCGAAGCACGCCGGCAAGGACCGTGCGAACCCGTTCGCGATGATCCTCGCGGTGAAGGAGGGGCTCGTCTGGGTGGCGGAGAAGAAGAAGCTCACGGACCTCGCGCGCGTCGCCGCGAAGATCGAGGACGCCGTCGCCGGCGTCATCGCGGACGGGAAACCGTTGACCTACGACCTCGCGGGGGAGAAGAGCGCCGCCCGGGCGAGCGAGGTCGGGACGGCCGTGAAGGAGCGGTTCCTGAAGCTCGCGCGGTAGCTAGATAGAATGCCCCTTCGCGCCCCGGCGCGAAGGGAGGTTTGAGACATGTCGCCGATGCTGCCGCCGATCGGTCTCGCCGTCGTGGTTCTTGCCTCGATCGCTCCCGAGTCGCGCGCCGCCGACCCGACTTGGACGGCCCGCTACGAGGTGCGGTTCGGCGCGACGGAGAAGGGGATCCCGAAAGCGGACGTCCACGTCGCGCTCGAGTGGATCGGGAAGCCCGCGCCGCGACCGCCGTGGGTGGACGTGGGCATGGCCGACGACGCTTTTCCCGGAGGCTACGGCGCGTTCGTTCGCGACTTCCGGCCGGCCGAGACGAAGCGGCTCGACGAGCGCCTCGGCCGCCATCACCTGCCGGTCGCGGACGACGGCTCGGTCGCATTCGACTACTCCGTCGTCCTCGAGCACGACGCGGCCGGGTGGGGGCCCGGCCCCGACGAGGCGCCGTACGCGTTCGACGGCGGCGCGTTCTGGACGGGACGGGCGCTCTTCGTGACGCCGCCGCGATGCCGGTTCGAGGTGACGCTCGCCGCGCCTCCGGGCGAGCACGTATCGACGTCGTTCGCGCCCGTCGAGGCGCGGCCGGGCGCTTTCGCCGTGGAAAGCGAGGCGCGCCTCCGCGACTCGTTCCTCATGGTGGGGCGCCACGCCGAGAAGACGCTCCGGGTCGGCGGCGCCACGGTCACGCTCGCGCTCGCGGCCTCGCTCGAGCCGTCTCTCCCGCACCTCGAGTCGTCGGTCGAGACGTTCCTCGCCGCCGCGGGCGACCTCTTCCGGAGCGCGCCCGAGGGACGGATCCTCGTGTGCGGGAGCGCCGGCGCGCCAAAGGGGTCGTTCCACGGCGGGACGTTCTCGCGCGACGTGAGCCTCCTCGTCGACTCGCCGCTCGGGCCCGAGAACCGCGCGCGCTGGGTTCCCTTCGTCTGCCACGAGATCCTGCATCTCTGGATCCCGGGTCCCGTCGGCTTCGAGGGCCAACAATACTGGTTCACGGAGGGGTTCACCGACTATTACGCGCGCGTCCTCGCGATGCGGACGGGCGCGATCACGCCCGACGAGCTTCGCGCCGACTGGAAGAGCCGCATCGTCCGCGCGCTCGACGTTCGCACGGGACTGTCGCTCGTCGAGGCCGGAGAGTCGAAGTTCTCGAACTCGACGCTCGTGTACGAGGGCGGGAGCCTCGCGGCGCTCTGTCTCGATCTCGAGATCCGCGGCGCGACCGCGAACAAGAAGTCGCTCGACGACGTCATGCGCGGGCTCTTCTCGGAGTACTCAAAGCTCCCGCGCCGCGTCGCGACCGGCCGCGACGTCGCGCGAATCGCATCGGCCGTCTCGGGACTCTCGCTCGACGACTTTTTCGCCCGCCACGTGAACGGGCACGAGGACCTGCCCCTCGAGGCCGCGTTCCGGCGGGCCGGGGTCGCGTTCTCGCGCGAATCGGCGGATCTCCCGAGCCTCCGGTCGATCGCGCGGACGCTGATCGCGTGCCCCTCGATGACCGAGGCCGAGGGCGGAGTGAAGGTGTTCTCGACCGTGGCGGAGCCTTTCCTCGAGGACGACGTCATCGTCGCCGTCGAGGGGAGGACGGTCGCGTCCTTCGACGACTTGAGGCGCGCGTTCCGGGGTCTCGTGCCCCGGCAGCGGGTGGCGGTCACGGTGCTCCGGAAGGGCGCGCCGACGCCGCTCGACCTCGATCTGGGCGGCGACCCGGCGGTCGCCGTGCCGACGAGCCGGTTCGTCGAAGTCCGGCTCGACGACGTTCCGGGCGCCGACGTCCTGGCGCTCGCCATTCGGAAGGCGATCTTCGGAGAGAACAGGTCATGACGAAGCATGGCGTCGGCGGCTCGGCGACCCTCGCGGCGCGGCGCCGGACGCGGTCGGTCGTCCTCGAGGACTGTCCCATCTGCAAGCACGTGCACACGGAGTCGGACGCTCGAGCGCTCGCGGGACTGAGCGAGACGCCGAAGGCGCTCGAGAAGCTCGTCCGCGGGCTCTCCGCGAAGGGGTTCGACTGGAACTACGGCCCGGGCAAGTGGTCGATCCGGCAGATCGTGTGCCATCTCCGCGACGTCGAGACCGTGTTCGCCGTTCGCTACCGGAAGGTTCTGACGGAGAAGAACCCGCCGCTCGTCGCGTGGGAGCAGGAGGACTGGGCGCGCGACACGCGCTACGCGAAGCAGGACGCGAAGGCGGCGCTCGCGGCGTTTCGCGAGCTGCGCGCGGCGAATCTCGAGACGCTGAGGCTCGCCGGCGCCGAGGCGTTTGGGCGAGCCGGGCTGCATCCCGAGTACGGTGCGCTCACCGCGCGGCGGATGTTCCGCCACCAGCTCTACCACGACCGGAGGCACCTCGAGCAGATCGCCGAGGCGCGGAAGGCGCGGAGGAGCCACGGCGCCTGGAAGTGAGCATGGCGAAGGGCGAGGCGGCGGCGGAGCGCGTCTACCTCGACAACGCGGCGACGACGCGCGTCGACCCGCGCGTGGCCGAGGCGATGTGGCCGTTCCTCGTCGAGCGCTTCGGCAACCCGTCGTCGCTCCACCCGACCGGGATGGATGCCGCGCGCGCGGTGAAGGCGGCGCGCGAGTCGCTCGCGGAGGCCGTGGGCGTGACGCCCGACCGGCTCGTCTTCACGTCGGGCGGGACCGAGGCGGACAACCTCGGCGTGAAGGGGATGGCGCTCGCGCGGAAGGTCCGCGGGCGGCACTGCCTCGCGCCGCGGACCGAGCACCCGGCCGTCCTCGAGTCCTTGCGCTGGCTCGAGGCGGAGGAGGGGTTCGAGGTCGAGCTCCTCGCCAACGACGAGCGCGGGCGCGTCGAGCCCGAGGCGGTCGCGGCGCGGGTCCGCCCGGACACGGTCCTCGTCGCGGTCATGCACGGGAACAACGAGGTCGGCACGGTGAACCCGGTCGAGCGGATCGCCGCGCTCGTGAAATCGCGAAACGCGCGCGCGGCCGTCCACGTCGACGCCGTGCAGACGTTCGGGAGGCTCTCGATCGATCTCGCGCGGACGCCCGCGATCGACGCGGTTGCCGCGAGCGGCCACAAGCTGCACGCGCCGAAGGGGGTCGGGTTCCTCGCCGTGGGGCCGAAGGCGCGGCCGGCTCCGATCCTCCGCGGCGGCGGGCAGGAGGGGGGGCTTCGCTCCGGGACCGAAAACGTGCCGGGCATCGTCGCTCTCGCACGCGCGGCGGAGCTGATGCTCGCGGAGCGGGGGGGCGGAGATCCGAAGCGCGCGCTCCGGGACCGGCTGATGCGCGGGATCCTCGACGCGATCCCGGACGTGCGCTTGAACGGGGATCCCGAGAGCGGGCTCTCGCACGTTCTTTCGGTCGCGTTCCGCGGCGTCGCCGGGGAGGCGCTCCTCCATCACCTCGAGGCGGAGGGGATCGACGTCGCCACGGGCTCCGCCTGCGCCGAGAAGAAGAAGGCGCCGAGCCCCGTGCTCACGGCGCTCGGGCTCTCCGAGAGCGAGGCGCGGGGGACGATCCGCTTCAGCTTCGGCCGCTTCAACACGGAGCGCGACGTCGACAAGACGCTCGCCGTCCTCCCCCGCCTGGTCCGGGACCTGCGCGCCCTCGCGTAGAAAACGCCCGAAACGGTACCAGGTACCGTTTTCCACCGTTTTCCACGATCCGCCGGATTTCGGTTGGCGACCGACTACGTTTGTAGTTAAGATTACAAACGTAATCGGAAAGGCGGAGAATCGCCGCATGCCGAAGCGAAACCGGATCTCGGAGTCCGAGTGGGCCGTCATGCGAGTGGTGTGGGACCGCCATCCCGTGACGGCGAGCGAGGTGGCGGAGGCGCTTCGCAGGAAGAAGCGCTGGAGCGATCGCACCGTGAAGACGCTCCTCTCACGGCTCGTGAAGAAGAAGGCGCTCGCATTCGAGTCCGAGGGCAAGCGCTATCTCTACCGGCCCCTCCTCACGCGCGAGGCCGGCGTCCGGGCCGAGAGCGAGTCCTTCCTCGAACGCGTCTTCGGCGGCGCGGCGACGCCGCTCCTCGCCTTTCTCGTCGAGAAGAAGGGGCTCTCGCGGGACGAGATCGCGTCGCTCAGGAGACTCCTCGCCGAGGCCGAGGCCGAGAAGGGGGGGCGCTCCCGATGATCGGCTCGATCGACGGCGCGGCGGCGGTCCTCCTGGACTGGCTCGTCCGCGTCTCCTGGCAGTCGTCGCTCCTCGTCCTCCTCCTGGTCGTCGCGGACCGTCTCTTCGCGCGCTTTCTCTCGGCGAAGATGCGCTGCGCGCTCTTCGGGCTCGTCGTGATCCGCCTCTGCCTGCCGGCGCTTCCGCGCCTCTCGTTCGGGCTCCTGCCGCTCGAGCCGCCTGCGCGGGAGGCGGCCTCGATCGCTCCGCGCGGCGATCCGCCGCCGCCTCCGCCGGCGCCGCTCCGCTTCGAGGAGGCGCCGCGATCGGAGCGCGCGCCGGGCGCCGGGGGTTCGACGCCGCGATCCGCGCGCACCGCGCCCTCCGCGAGCCTCTTCGCGACGCCTCCGAAGCCCGAGCCGCCACCGTTCCCGTTCGCCTCCCTCGCGGCGGCGGCGTGGCTCGCGATCGCCGCGGGCCTCTTCTCGAGGCACGCCGCCGCCGCGGGTCGCCTGCGCCGGGGTCTCGCCCGCGCTCCGAGACTCGTCGATCCGGAAGCCGAGTCGCTCCTCGAGGAGTGCCGCCGGGCGATCGGTCTTCGCCGCCCGGTCGAGCTCGTCTTCACCGATCTCGTCCCGGGACTCGCGATCACGGGGGTCTTCCGCCATCGGCTTCTCGTGCCGCCCGCGATCCGGCGCGGATTCCGGACGGACGAGCTTCGGCCGATGATCCTCCACGAGCTGGCGCACGCGCGGGGGGGAGACCTCCTCTGGAACTGGCTCTTTTCGGCCCTCCAGTGCCTCCACTGGTTCAATCCCTTCGTCCGCCTCGCGCTGGCGCGGCTGCGCGCGAGCCGCGAGATCGTCCGCGACGCGGACGCGCTCGCGGCCGATCCTCGAACCGACCCGTCGACGTACGCCGCTTCTCTCCTCGAACTCCTCGAAAACGCTCATCGCGGCGGTCAGGTTCCTCTTCTTCCCGCGATCGGCATCGTCTCGAGCCAGAACGACATCGTCCGGAGGATCCTCATGCTCACGCAGAATCGCCGCCGTCCCCGAGGCAGCGCCACCGTCGGCGCCGCCCTCCTCGTCGCCATCGGCGCCGTCGCGCTCACGAGCGGCATCGCGCCCGGAAGCACTCCGGAGCCGCGCGTCGAGGGGCTCGTCGCCCTCGCAGTCACCCGGTCCGAGCCGGAGCCGGAGTGGCGGAAGTCCTTGAAGGAGAAGCTCGACCGCCCGGTGCGCGTCGCCGTCGAAAACGCGTCGCTCCCCGAGACCGTCGCGGCGATCCGCGCCGCCGCGGGCGGGGACGTCGACATCGTCGTGGCCCCCGAGCTGCTCGTGGAGGACACGAGCGGCGGATTCTCGATCCACGCCGAGAGTGCGCGGCTCGAGGACGTGCTCCGACTCGTGTGCCGGATCGCCGGCTGCGAGTCAGCGCTCGTCAACGGCGCCGTCGCGCTCGGCCGACTCAACGGCCTGCCGCTCGCCTTCGATCTCCGCTTCTACGACGTCCGCGCGATCCTGCGGAGCGGCGGCGAGTTCGAGGAGCGCTCGGAGGAGCTCGTCGCGCTCGTGCGCGATCTCACGGGCCGGGGCGCGGCCTGGGAGTCGGAGTGGTCGTCGATCGAGTGCTGGAATCACCTTCTCTTCGTCCGGCAGACCGAGGACGTCCATCGCGAAGTCGAGAGCCTGCTGGGCCGACTTCTGAACGGAGGACGCGCGCCGGAGCTTCCCGTGCCGGCGTGGCGCGAGCGGATCGAGAAGGCGCTCGCGACGGAGCTCAAGGTCTCGTTCGTCGACGAATCGCTCGACCGGGTGACGAAGTTCCTCGGCGAGGCGAGCGGCGTGCCGATCCGGGTGGCGCGCTCGGGGGAGGAGGAGTCGATCACGCTCGATCTCGGACAAGCGCGGCTCTCCGAGATCCTCTCGTGGATCGAGCAGTGGACGGGCTACATCGTCGAATCGGACGCGTCGGGAATCTCGTTGGTGACGTCGCCGAGCGTCCGGCTCGCCTACTTCGACGTCGCCGACCTGCTGCGCGCGGCCACGAACGAGGACGATCGTGAGGAGCGGCGGGAGCGGCTCTCGGAACTGATCAGGTACTTCGTGTCGCCCCGGTCCTGGGAGCGCGAAGGCACCCGGATCGCGTTCTGGGACGACCTCCTCGTCGTCGCCCAGTCCGAGGACGTGGCCCAGCGCCTCGACCGTTGGCTCGGCGCCCTGCGCCGCGCGCTGCATCCGTAGAAAGCGCAGAAAACGGTGCCAGGCACCGTTTTCGCGTTTCCGCGCCTAGCGCAGCTGCTCCCAGAACTCGGCGGGCATGTCGTGCGCGATCTTGAGCGCGCCGTTCGCGCCGCCGTACAGCGGCTCCTCCGACGCCGTCACCTGACCCTCGCCGAGGCGCTGGTGCATGACCTCCTCGATCGCGCGCGCGAGCCCCTTGATCTGGCTGCCGCCGCCGCCGAGCAGCACGTTGTTCTTGAGGCGGCTCTGGAACTCGGGGTCGAACGTCGCGACGAGCTGGCCGAGCGCATCGACGATCGGCGGGATGATCTTCCGGCAGGCGGTGCGGACGACGTTCGTGACGTCGAACTCGGTCGGCTTGCCGTTGACCGGCAGCTCGACGATGCACGGGTCGGTCGTCTCGCCGACGAACGAGTGCCTCTCCTTGATCTCGCGGACCATGTTGATCGTGAAGTCCGCTCCCGCGCACTCCTTCTTCAGGAGGTTGAAGAGCTCCTGGTCCACGAAGTCGCCCGCGAACGGGAGCGTGATCTGGTCCCCCTCCTCCGGCATCGTGCCGTGCATGCGGCAGAGGTCCGTCGTTCCTGCGCCGATGTCGATCACGAGCACGTCGTCGAGCCGGTCGAGGCCGTACGCGACTGCGAAAGGCTCCGAGCAGATCATCACGGAGTCGACGACGTTCCGCGCCGCGTCGATGATCGCGCGCTTGTTCCGGATCGAGCCCTGCGCCGGACAGCCGATGACCGCGTAGACGAGCTCGTCCTTCCTCGGCCGCGAGAGCCCGATCGCGTGGCGCACGAGATCGGCGGCGGCCTTGAGGTTCGCCTGGGCCTCGGCACCGTTCACGTTCGCGGAATCGTCGGAGTACTTGATCACGCCCTTCTCGAGCGGCCGGTAGTAGTGGAGCGAGAGCCGCTTCCGCATCGCTTCCTCGCCGAAGAGGACCTCCCGTTGGAGCATCTTCATCGAGACGACGTCCTTCGGGTAACCGACCACGCTGTAGACGGTCTCTCGGGCTCCGTTGCTCGCCGCGATCGCGGTCCGCGACGTTCCGAGATCCATTCCGATGTAGAGGACGCCCTTTTTCTGCTGGGTCTCGGCCGGCGACGGCGTTTCCGACGACTTCGTTTCGGTCGTGCTCATCTAACGTTCCTTGAGGAGAACTGGGGGCGGCGACACCCGTAGCGGGATCGCTCTACTTCGAGCTGCCGGATCCGTTATCGGCCATCAGCCGCCGCAACTCGATGTTGAGGTCGAAGATCTGCTTCAGGAGCATCTTCTTCTGCTGGAATCGCTGGTCCGACGGATCGAGCCCCTGCACCGCCTTGAACTTGGACTCGACGCCGGTTTCCTCCTGCGGCGTCGCGGTTGTCCGCACGCGGGCGAGAAGGGCCTCCGTGTGCTCGAGGCTCGACTGGAGCTTCCGCACGCGCTGCTCGAGGACCGCCATCTTCTCCTCTTGCTGGCGCCGGGCGTCCTCGAGCACGCGCTGGTTCGCCTCCCGCACGAGGCTGAGTGCGACCCCGACCACCTCGGCGGAGAGCGAGTGGAACTCGGAGGAGAGCTTGGGATCGGCCGGGTCGCCGAGCTTCAGCACGTGCTCCTGGGCGTAGAAGCGGGCCGCGTCGCGCAGCTTCGTCTCGAAGACCCCCGCGTCGACGGGCGGATCCGACTTCGCCGCCCGCTTCTCGACGTCGAGAAGTCCTTGCGCCTTCGAAACTTCCTGGCGGAGGAGCGCCCCCTGGCCGATGAGGTTTTTCTTCTCCCGCTCGAGCGCTTCGTTCAATTCGCGCAGCCCGCTGCACTCGTTGACGAGCTTCAAGAAGGCCGTCTGCGCCTCGCCAGTGAGTCCGCGGAGCTCCTCCGGGTCGAGCGTGAGGCCGTACTCTCGGAGCGTCGAGTCGACCGCGCGCGAGATGGCGTCGTCGAGGTCCTTGACCGAGAGGACCGTGAGCCGCTCGTAGCCCGCGCGCTTCAGGCTCTTGAGGGAGTCCTGGTGCCCGCGGCCGCGGATGGCCTTCAGGATGTTGACGAAGAGATTCGGTCGCATTCTTTCGGCGTACCGACGACGAGATCGGCCTTTTCGACTCCGGTGTTGAAGCCAGGGGGCGAAATGCACCGGCCCTGCCGCTAAAATCGGCTGCCGCTTCGACCTGGCGGTCGACGGCCCGAATCGGCGGGCGACCGGGGAACGCCCGCACCCATTATCCACCGAAACGTAAGCCCTTGCGCATGAAAGCGCGAGCGACCGAAAGAACCGGATGAAGTGGACCCGACTCTTCGGCCGCCGCCGCCGAGAGGCCCCCTCGGGCCCGGAATTGATCGCGATCGTCGACGATTCCGTCGACCCCCGGGTGGTCGTGAGCCGCGACCCGACCGGGCCCCTGGCCGAGCAGTACCGCTCGTTCCGGACGAACTTCCTCGCGTCCCACGCGGGCTCCGGCCGGCGCGTCTTCTGCATCACGTCGGCCCAGCGGGAGGAAGGGAAGTCCGTCTCCGCCGCGAACATCGCCGTCTGCTTCGGGGAAATGGACCCGCAGCGGATCTGCCTCGTCGACGCCGACCTCAGGAACCCGTGCCTGGCGGCCATGTGGTCGATCCCTTCGATCCCGGGCCTTTCGGAGGTGCTCCGGGGCGACGTGCCGCTCGACCGCGTCGTCGTCGACACGCGCCGCGCGAACCTGCACATCGTGCCCGCGGGCGAGCCGCCGGGCAGCCCGGCCGAGCTCATCCTCTCGCCGAAGCTGAAGGAAGTGCTCGCATCGCTCAAGACATCGTACGACTACGTGTTCGTCGACACGCCGCCCGCGACGATCTTCTCGGACGCGGCCATGATCGGGGCCCTGTGCGACGGGATCATCCTCGTGACGCGGATCAACTTCACGTCTCGCGACCTCGTCGACCGGGCCCGCCAGACGCTCGAGAACGCCGGCGGAAACGTCGTCGGCGCCCTCCTCACCGCGCTGCCGGGAGCGGGGCCGGCGCGCCGCGAGGAGTAGCGGGCCGCGTCCCGCGCGCGAAAGCGGCCGGGCCGCGAGGTACGCTTGGGCGCGGTTCCGTCCGCCTGTCCCTCCTCGCATCCCGGGGGTCCGCTGCCCGTGCCGCCGTCCGATCCGCCGCTTTATGAAGCCGTCGTCCTGCGCTACGGAGAGCTTGCGCTCAAGGGGAAGAACCGCCCGATCTTCGAGGACGCGCTCGCCCGGAACGTCCGCGAGGCGTTCGAGAGGAGGGGGATCGCGGCCCGGCTCGTGAAGACGCGCGGGCGGTTCATGGCGTGGCCGGAAGACCGTGCTCTCGTGCCGCAACTCTCTTCGGCGCTCGCGCGCGTCTTCGGCGTCGAGAGCGTGAGCCCGGCCGTCCGCGGACCGGCCGACGTCGCCGCCGTCGGCGCGCTCGCCGAGCGGGTGGCCCGGGCGGCGCTCGAGGGCTTCGCGGGCGACGGGCCGATCCCGTTCCGGGTCGAGACGCGCCGCGCGGACAAGAGCCACCCGCTCACGTCCGCCGAGATCAGCGCGCGGGTCGGCGCCGTCCTTCTCGAGCGGTTCCCGCGGCTCGCGGTCGACCTCGACGAGCCGCGCCTCACGGTCGGGATCGAGATGAGGACGGGAGAGTCGTTTCTCTTCGCGGAGAAGATCCCGGGGCCCGGGGGCCTCCCGCTCGGAACGAGCGGGAAAGTCGTCGCGCTCCTTTCCGCGGGGATCGACAGCCCGGTCGCCGCTTGGCTCGCGATGAAACGCGGATGCCGCGTCGTCCTCTGCCATTTCCACGGCTTCCCCTTCCTCGGAGAGGAGAGCCAGGACAAGGTGCGCGACATCGCGCGCGTCTTGGGGGATTGGCAGCCGCGGACGGCGCTCTGGCTCGTGCCGCTCGCGGCGGTGCAGAAGGCGGTGAAGCTCGCCGCGCCCGAGCCCTACCGGACGCTCCTCTACCGGCGCGCGATGCACCGGATCGCGGAACGTGTCGCGTCGGAGGAGCGGGCGAAGGCGATCGTCACCGGAGACAACCTGGGCCAGGTCGCGAGCCAGACGCTCGAGAACCTCCTCGTCACCGAGCGGGCCGCGCGACTCCCGATGCTCAGGCCTCTCGTCACCTACGACAAGAAGGAAACGGTCGAGCTCGCCCGCCGCATCGGGACGTTCGAGGTGAGCATCCGTCCGGCGGAAGATTGCTGCACGCTCTTCCAGCCGCGGAAGCCCGTCATCCACGGCGACCTCGCGGAGGCCGAGGCGGCCGAGGCGTCGGTCGCGGAGTACGACCGGCTCATCGACGACGCGTTCGCGAGGGCGGTCGTGGAGAAGCCGCCGCCGCGGTGACCGTTTCCCCTCACTGCCCGGCGCGCGCGGTTCCGTCCGACTCGAGAAACGCGAAGAGGTCGGCGATCTCGCGGAGCGTAAGGCCGTCGAGAAGCCCCGCCGGCATCGCCGACACGGCGGACGCGGCGCGCTCGGCGAACTCCGAGTTCGGCACGACGATCTCGGATCCGTCCGACTGCTGGAGCACGGTGGCGTTCGCGCCGCGCGGAGCGGCGAGGCCCGTGAAGATGCGGCCGTCGTTCGTCGTCACGACCGAGCTCCGGTACTGGTCGGACACGACCTGCGAGGGATGGAGGATGGACTCGAGGATCTCGGTGCGCTGGAAGCGCGCGCGGACCGTCGTGAGATCCGGCCCGATCCCGCCGCCGCGGGAGCCGAAGACGTGGCACTCCGCGCAGCGCGCCTTCTCGAACACCGCTGCGCCTAAGGTGGCCGAGCCCGAGCGGCCGTCGGGGCGCTGGGTCAGGAGCTCGACGAGCTGCTCGCCGGTGAACGGCGCGCCGGTGAGCGCGGGCGGGAGTGCCGCCTGGGTCTCGCCGGGAAACCTCTCGGAAAACCACGCCTGCCACGGAGCGAGCGGTTTCCGCTCGCCGCCCGCCTCCGGGTCGATGTCCTCCCGCGGGCCGAGGGAGCGCGTCAGGACCTTCGCGGCAAGTAGCGAACCGTCGCCCGTCGCACGGAGGCCCGCGACGATCACCGCGCGCGCGACCGGAGCGGGGAAGGGCGCGTCGTCGGCGGGGATCCTCGTCAGCGCCTCGAGGACCGAACGGGCGAGGTCTCCCGCGGCGAAATCGAGCGCTCGAAGGAGCCGCTCGCGGCGCTCGGGCCGCGGCGACTCGGCCATTGCCCGGGCGGCCGCGGCGCGGCGGTCGGGGCTCTCGTCGAAGACGCGCGCGAGGCGCTCCTCGGCCGGGTCGCAGCCGGCGCGGCCGAGCGCGTGGAGGATCTCGTCCGCGAGGTCCTTCGACTCCGCGTCCGTCCGATCCGCGACGCGCTCGTCGAGCCGGGCGAGTCCCGCCGCGTGCTCGCGCGCGGCCTTGGCGTCGAGCCCGTCGACGAGGAGGCGCGCCATCGCGGGGCGCCTCTCGCCCGCGGCGAGGATGGCGGCGGCCCCGTCGGGCAGAAGCGCCGCGATGAAATCGCGCGCGACGTTCTCGATGTCGCGCGAGAAG
>Ga0187892_10003782_pt1 | contig 26866 bp, 16 predicted proteins | sample MA1701073metaG_FD_139345 | JGI IMG/M metagenome (GOLD analysis project Ga0187892, IMG submission 139345) | Bio-ooze microbial communities from a basaltic lava cave in the Kipuka Kanohina Cave System on the Island of Hawaii, USA - MA170107-3 metaG ... | reverse complement strand
ATCGGCTGGCGCTCGGACCGTAACGGCAGCCTTGGCACCGGCGCCTCCGTGACCGCCGCCACCCTCACGCCTGGCGCCCACACCCTCACCGCGACGGTCACCGACCGCGACGGCGCTGCCGCATCTGCGAGCGTGGCAGTCGACGTCCGCAGTCCGACGCTCACCTTCACCGCGCAAGCCGACACCTGCGTGGACGACAGCACGCCGGCGACGACCTACGGCGGCGACACCGTGCTGCGCATCGACGCTTCACCGCGGCGGCAGATCTTCCTGCGCTTCGCGGTGTCCGGCGTGCCACCGTTCGCCGTCGAGCGGGCCATCGTGCGGCTGACCGCCGATGCGCAGAGCGCGAGCGGCAGCACGGCGGGCGGCACGATTCATCGCATCAGCAATTCGACGTGGCGCGAGGCGACCACGACCTACAACACCCGGCCCACCATCGATGGGCCGGCGCTCGCCACCGCGGGCGCGGCGGTGCCGGGCGCCACCGTGGACTTCGACGTCACCCGGGCGCTCGGCGGCGACGGTCCCTACGATTTCGCCCTCGTCACGGCGTCGAGCGACGCCGCCGGCTATCGCAGCCGGGAGTCGGCGACCGGGCGGCCGCAGCTCATCCTGACGCTCAAGCCGAACACGCTCCCGGTGGTCAGCATCACGGCGCCGGTCGCCGGGGCGATCGTCCCACCCGACACGGCGCTCGTCCTCGGCGGCACCGCCACCGACGCCGAGAACGGCGACCTCACCGCGCGGATCGAGTGGACATCCGACCGTAGCGGGCTCCTCGGCGTCGGCGGCAGCATCATCGCGCCGGCGCTCAGCCCTGGGGCACACGTCATCACGGCCGCGGTGACCGACACGAGCCTCGCCCGCGTCACGCAGACGGTCCCGGTCATCATCGAGAGCCGGCCGCTGGTGACCATCACGGCACCGGCGGCAGGCTCCAACCACTTCGTGACCGAGCCGATGACATTCACTGCCACTGCCACGGATGTCGGCGACGGGAACCTCGGCGCCGGCATCGCCTGGACCTCGAGTCTCGACGGCGCGCTGGGCACCGGAGCGCAGATCACACGCTTCACCCTTCGCGTCGGCACGCACACGGTGACCGCCGCGTCGACGGACAGCCGTGGGTTCGTCGGCACCGCTACGGTGACGCTCACCGTCGAGGTCAACGACCCACCGACGCTGACCATCACGGCGCCGGCGCCGCTCGCCAACTTCGTCCAGGGGCGCAGCATCACGTTCCAGGCCGCCGCCACAGACCCCGAGCAAGGTGATCTCTCGCCGAGCATCACCTGGATATCGAGCCGCGATGGGGCTCTCGGCACGGGCGCGACGCTGTCGACGACCGCCCTCAGCGTCGGCACGCACGTGGTCACTGCTCGCGTCACCGACAACCGCAATCTCCAGGGCACCGCAACGGTGACGGTGACAGTCGAAGTCAACGACCCACCGCTCGTCACCATCGCCGCGCCCGCCAACAACGCGGTCGCCCACATGGCCGCTCCGGTCGCATTCAGCGCCACCGCGGTCGATCCCGAGGACGGCAACCTGACGGCGAACATCGCCTGGACGTCGAGCCGCGACGGCGTGCTCAGGACCGGCGCCGGCTTCATCACCAGCGCCCTCAGCATCGGCACGCACACCATAACCGCGGCCGCGGTCGATACGCTCGGCCTCACCGGCAGCCGCCAGATCGTGCTTCAGGTGGTGAACGACGTGCCCGTCGTCACCGTCACCGCGCCGCCGAGCGGGCTCGACACGTTCGTCGGCAATCCGATCGCTTTCTCGGCAACGGCGCTTGACACCGAGGACGGGGACACCACAGCGGGGCTCGCCTGGACCTCGAGCCGCGACGGGACGCTTGGCAGCGCCCCTCGGTTCATACGGACCACCCTGAGCTCAGGGATCCACGCCATCACGGCGAGCGTCACGGACCGCGGGGGCGCCACCGGCCAGCGGCAGCTGACCATCACCGTGCGCAACCTCCCCGCCGGCACCGCGGCGCCGGTCGTCAACGTCACGGCGCCGGCGAACGGCGCGGTCTTCGTCTTCGGCGACCCGATCACCTTCACGGCAACCGCCACGGACGCCGACGACGGCAACATCGGCGCGTCGGTCGTGTGGAGATCGAGCGTGAACGGGACGCTCGGCACCGGCCCGAGTCTCGTGCGCAACAATCTCTCCATCGCCGTCCACACCATTACCGCCACGGCGACCGACCGGCACGGGGTGGTCCGCTTCGCCGAGATCACGATCGAGGTCGAGGAGCCGAACGAGCCACCGGTGGTGACGATCGCGGCGCCGGCGGGCGGCACACACGTCAACGAGCGCGACCCGGTGACGTTCCGCGCCAGCGCCATCGACCTCGAGGAGGGCGATATCTCGAGCCGCATCGAATGGCGCTCCGACCTCGACGGGCCGCTCGGCGCCGGCGCCACGCTGACACTGGCGACGCTGACTTCGGGTACGCATATCGTCACCGCTGCGGCGCTCGACGGCCGCGGCGACGTCGGCGCTGCCTCCGTCACGCTCACCGTGCACGCCATTCCGGTGGTCGACGTCCTCATTCCCATCGACGGTGTCGGCTACCTCGATTCCACGGCGCTCAGCTTCTTCGCCACCGCCGTGGACGCAGCCGATGGCGACGTGAGCGCAAGTCTCGTCTGGACATCGAATCTCGACGGCCCGATCGGCATGGGAGAGAGCTTCACCACCGACTCGCTCCGGCTCGGACTCCACACCGTCACGGCAGCGGCGACCAACAGCCGCGGCGGTATCGGCACCGGCACGGTGACCTTCTTCATCGGCCGGGAAGCCCTGGTCTTCGCGCCCATCGCCGATACGTACGTGGACCAGGGCTCGCCCAACACCAACTTCGGCCGCGACGATCTGCTGTTCGCCGATGCCGGCCCACAGGTCCGCGAGAGCTATTTCCGCTTCGCCGTGAGCGGGGTCGGGCCGCTCATCGTCGACCTGGCCGACCTGCGCCTCACCGTCTCGGGCACCGGCGGCAGCAGCTTCGGCGGCCGTGTCCACGCATTCGCCGACACCGGCTGGCCGGAGAACGGCGTCACGTACAACACGCGGCCGCCGGTCACCGGACCCGCGCTCGACGTCGTCGGGGTGTCCGTCGAGGCGGACGAGTTCGTGGACTTCGATGTCACGCCGGCGATCAGCGGCGACGGTACCTACACCCTCGCCCTCCAGAGCGACTCCACCGACGCGGTGAAGTACAAGAGCCGCGAGTCGGCCGACGGCCACCCGCAGCTCCTCGTCCGCGTCGCTACCCCCGAACTCGAGGAGATTCCCGCGGTCACCATCCTGTCACCGGCATCGAGCATCACGGTGTTCGACGACACGGCCGTGGAGCTCATCGCGACGGCGAGCGATGCCGAGGACGGCAACCTCACCGGGAGCATCACCTGGCGCTCCAGCCGCGACGGCGTCCTCGGAACAGGGGGCACGCTCTCGGTCGCGCTCAGCCGCGGCACCCATACGATCACCGCGCGGGTCGAGGACAGCTTCGGCCTGAGCGCGACCGACACCGTGCCGGTTACCATCGTCGATCGGCCGCCGCTGGTCACGATCAGCGCGCCGGGCGACGGCGCGTTCTTCCCCGCCGGCATCGCCGTCGCGCTTCGCGGCAGCGCGTCCGACGATCTCGACGGCAGCCTGTCGCCGGTCATCCAGTGGACCTCGAGTCGCAACGGGCTCCTCGGGACCGGACCCGCGCCGATCGCCTCCGACCTCGCGCGCGGCGATCACCGCATCACCGCCACCGTCGTCAACAGCCTCGGTACCGTGGGCAGCGCGACGATCCGGATCTTCGTCGACCAGGCACCACCCGAGCTGACGATCCTCGCGCCGGCCGATGGCACGATCGTGAGCGAGGGGACACCGCTCACGCTCACCGGGCTCGCCGCCGACGTCGAGAACGGCGATCTCTCCGCCAGCATCCGCTGGTCATCCGACCGCCAGGGCGTGCTCGGCGCCGGGGCAAGCCTGCCGACGAGCCTCATGGCCCTTGGAAGTCACCGCATCACGGCATCGGTCACGGACAGTCACGGCTTCACGGCCACAGCCGCGGTCGCCGTGACCGTCGCCGCTGCGCCGCCGACGGTCACCATCCTGACACCCGCGCCGGGCGGCGAGTTCACCGGCCCAGTCGCCTTTCAGGGCACGGCCATCGATTCCCGCGACGGCAACCTGTCGAGTGGGCTCGTGTGGCGCTCGAGCCTCGGCGGCACGATCGGCACCGGCGCCTCCCTGCCCGCCCGCCAGCTCGCGAGCGGCGTCCACGTGATCACCGCCCAGGTCACGGACAGTAACGGTCTCGTCGGCGCGGCGTCCGCGGCCATCGTCGTCGGCGCGGCGCCGCCGACGATCCGCATCACGGCTCCTGTCAGCAGCAGCGCGACGAGCCCCGAGGTCACCGTCGCGCGCGGCAGCGCCGTCACCTTCACCGCCACCGCGACCGGGAGCGGCGGGGCGAACCTGGGCTCGAGCGTGCAGTGGTCGTCGAGCCTCTCCGGAGCACTGGGAACCGGGGCATCAATCACGACGTCGAGCCTGCTGCGCGGCCGTCACATCATCACCGCCAGGGCGACGGATGCGAACGGGCTCAGCGCGCCGGCGGAGATCGTGGTCACGGTGACGGGCACCGCAACCAACGTCGCGCCCGTCGTCACCATCACCCAGCCCTCCGGCGGCACCACCGTCGCGGCGGGCGATCAGGTCACGTTCACCGGGACCGCGGTCGACGACAACGCCGGCAACATCGCCAGCCGCCTCGCATGGGTGTCGAGCCTCGAAGGACTCCTCGGAACGGGCGCAACGGTGAGGGCGACGCTCTACCAGCCTGGAACCCACACCGTGCGGGCCATGGTGGCAGATGGTGCGGGCCTCGGCAGCTCGGCGACGGTGAGCGTCGTGGTCGAGGCGCCCTCGCGGACGTTCGACGCGGTGGCCGACACGTACACGGACAGCTTCGCACCCACGAACTTCGGCTCCGCGGAGAGCCTCCGGGTGGATACCAGCCCGGACCAGCGGGCGTACCTGCGATTCTCGGTCTCGGGTCTCGGCCTCCAGTCGATCGAGAGCGCGGTCGTCAGACTCCAAGTCTCATCCCAGTCCGGCGCCGGCAGCGCGTCGGGGGGCGAGATCCGCCGCGTCGGCGACGTCACCTGGGACGAAATGACCGTCACGCACTTCAACCGCCCCGCGCCCGACCCCACCGTGCTCGCGAGCGCCGGCAGCGTCGCCACCTCGCAGACCGTGGACTTCGACGTGACGTCGGCGGTGACGGGCGACGGCGTCTACAGCTTCGCCGTGCTGCCGAGGTCCAACGACGGCGTGATCTATCAATCCCGCGAGGCGTCCGCAGGCCGGCCGAAGCTCGTCGTGTTCCTGGCGCCCGCTGCCCGACCGGCGCCGATCGTGAGGATCACCGCCCCCGCGAACTTCGTCACCCTGCCCGCCGGAAGCACGACCACGTTCCGGGCCACGGCCACCGACGCCCAGGACGGCGACCGCAGCGCCGTCGTGGCCTGGACCTCGAACGTCAGCGGCACGCTGGCAACCGGTCCGGCGCCCTCGCTGTCGCTGGCGCCGGGTTCGCACATCATCACTGCCACGGCCAACGACCTCGGCGGCAACGCGGGCTCCGACCGGATTCACGTGATGGTCGGCAGCGGCCCGCGCGTGGAGATCAGCACCCCCGCCCACAACGGCACCGTGCCGTTCGGGCAGCGGATCCTGTTCACCGGCTTCGCCCTCGACCAGCAGGGCGCCGACGTAAGTGCGTCCATGCAGTGGAGCTCCAGCCGCGACGGCGCGCTCGGCTCCGGGCCGTCGTTCGTCGGGACGCTGAGCCCGGGAACACACACGATCAGCGCCAGCGCCACCGACAGCAGCGCTCGGATCGGCAACACGGTCGCCGCGACCACGGTCACGATCAGTACCGTCGGCTTCCGTGGGGCGAGCTTCGGATCGGGCATCGACAGCGAGAACAACCGACTCACCGCCTCCAAGCCCGAGAGCAAGCTCTGGTACACGGCCGACGGCGCCTGGTGGGGCGTGCTCTACAAGCGCACGTCGTCGGCCTTCCGCATCCACCGCCTCGACTTCGCGACCCAGACCTGGGTCGACACCGGAGTGCTCGTGGACCAGCGCAGCAACAGCCGGCAGGACGCGCTCCTCGACGGCAACACGCTCTACATCCTCTCCCGCTTCGGCGATGAGCCGGCCGAGAACCGGCTTCTGCGCTACACCTACCATCCGGTCGCCCAGACGTGGGCCCTCGACACCGGCTTCCCGGTGGCGATTCCCGGCGCGGGCACCGAGGCGGCCACCATCGCCAAAGATTCGACCGGGACGCTGTGGACGGCGTTCACGCTGAACGATCAGGTATGGGTGAGCCACACGCTCGGCACCGACACCGACTGGGCGCCGGCGTTCGTCGTGCCGGTGCGCGACGAGAATCCCGATGCCGTCGAGGTCTCCTTCGACGACATCGCCGGCATCATCGCGCTCAACGGCCGGATCGGGGTCTTCTGGAGCAACCAGCTGACCAAGCGGGACTACCTCGCGGTCCACGTCGACGGCGCGGCCCCGGCCGCGCTGGCCGCCTGGTCGCTCGAGACCGCAGCGAGCGGCGGCAACCTCGCCGACGATCACTTCAACATGAAGCTCGCCAGCGATGGCCGCCTCTTCGTCGCCGCCAAGACGAGCTTCACGAGCAGCGGACAGACGCTGGTGGGGCTACTCGTACGCTCGCCGACCGGAACCTGGTCGGCACTCCACAACATCGCGAGGGTCGAGCAGAATCCCACCCGACCGCTCTGTCTCCTCGACGAGGTGCGGCGCAAGGTGCACGTGTTCTACTCTCTGGACACGTCGGCCATCTACATGAAGACGAGCAACATGGACACGATCGCGTTCCCGGATACGAGCGGCCCGGGCACACCGTTCATCACCAGCACCAGCACCAGTGACATCAACAACCCGACGAGCACGAAGCAGAACGTGTCGCCGAGCACCGGGTACGTGGCGCTGGCCTCGAGCCCGGGAAGCCACTTCTACTGGCACAACGACCTGGAGCCGAGAACCGCGCCCGCGGTGACGATCACCCAGCCCGCCGACGGCGCCAAGGTCCGGCGCGGCGCCTCGCTCGGCTTCGCGGGCAGCGCCTTCAGCCTCAGCGACGGCCAGGCGAGCAGCAACCTCGTCTGGACGTCGAACCGCGACGGCGTCCTCCGCACGGGCGCGAGCTTCAGCACGAGCGCGCTATCCGAGGGTGTACACGTGATCACCGCGACGCTCACCGACACCATGGGCGCCACCGGCCGCCGGAGCATCACCGTGACGGTGGAGACCGAGCGCGCGCCGGTCGTCCTGGTCGCAACCCCGAGCACCGGACGAACCTTCGCCGTCGGCGAGACCATCATCTTCAGCGGCACGGCGGCGGATTCGCTCGACGGCACCCTCACCGGCGCGATGCAGTGGATCTCCAGCCGCGACGGCGCGCTCGGCACCGGCGGCACGATCTCGCGCGCGAACCTGAGCACGGGTACGCACACGATCACGGCGCGGGCGACCGACTCGGCCGGCCTCGTCGGCTCGGCGTCGGTAACGATTGGGGTGCAGTCGCCGATCCCGCCCGCGGTGCAGATCACCGCGCCAGCCGACATGACGAGCGTATCCCTCGGTGCCGCCGTGGCCTTCGCCGGCACCGCGACCGGCACGTTCGACGGCGACATCACCACCGCACTCCGCTGGTTCTCGAGCCGGGATGGCGCCATCGGCGCCGGCGGCAGCTTCACCCGCACGAGCCTGAGTCGCGGCACGCACATCATCACCGCCACCGTCACAGACAGCCGCGGCCTCGCGGGCACCGCGACGGTGACGCTGACCGTCAATTGAGCAGCGGGCGGCCCGCCCGCCGATATCATGCCGCCGCTCGGTTCCCCTCCTCGTCGCCGTCCACGTACATATCCCCGACTATCCCCGACAGGCTTCAGCAACGCCCGATACCCCGCCCGCAGCCCGAAAGCTCCCAGCGGATCGCCCCCGGCGCCGTCCCGCTCGCCCGCACGAGGCCCGCATGGATGCCCGCAGGGAGCGCGCGCCACCGGGCTCAACCGGCCGGCACCTGCGCCAACCGCACGCCACTGGCGCTGTCGTCCTGACGCCGCGCCGCCACGCCGCCGAGCAGGAGGGCGAGGGCGGTCATCGCGCCGCCGGAGAGCCCCGCCACGGGGGTGACGACCGGCGCCTCGCTCAGGCGCACGTCGCCCTGCGCACTGAAGTAGTCGAAGGGGCCGAAGCAGAGCCCGCCGGAAACGCCGGACCGAAGCTTTGCCCGATCGTCGCGAGATTGCTGGAGCTCTCGACCTCGATCGCCACCGCGCGTGGCGAGGTGTTCGTGACATCGAAAGGTGCCGCAGCCGCAGGACCCCCCAGCGCGAGCATCACCGCAACGAGTCCCGGCCCAACCGAGCGACCTACCATCCGCGCCCCTTCCCGGGTGCGATTCGAGCACCGTCGGCGCGCGCCGGTCAAGGTGCGTTGACCGGTTCCTCGTCGGCCCCGTATATGGCCCCAGAGGGAAGCTGGGGGGAATGGGAACCCTGTCCTGGATGAGGTCGAAAGTCGAAGAGATCGATGGGTGGGCCATGGCCGCGCCAGCGGTGACGTTGGCGTGATCCGGACCCGGCGACGCGCACGCGAAGGGCAACCGTCGTGAGCCGGGCGCTCACTCTCGCTGGCCTCCTCCTCACCCTCGGCGGCGCAGGCTGGTGGCTCGGCGGCCACCGTGGTGACGGAAGTCGTCCGCCATACGGCGGCCACCCGAACATCGTCCTCGTCGTGATCGACACGCTGCGCGCGGATCACCTCGGCGGCTACGGATACACGCGACCGACCTCCCGCCACCTCGACGCCCTCGCCGCCGATGGCGTCCGCTTCGCGCAGGCCGTCACCGTGGCCCCAACCACCTTTCCGTCGGTCAGCAGCCTGCTCACGTCGATCTCGCCGCTCGCCTTTCACAGCCCCGCCGCACGAAACGCGGGCATTCCACCGGAGCACGTCACACTGGCGGAAGTCTTCAGGATGCACGGATATCGAACGGCCGCGGTGTCCGGGAACCCCATCGTCCGCCGGCAACCGCAGGGGGACGGCGGATTCGACCAGGGCTTCGACACGTTCGACGAGCAATGCAGCGCCCCCTCCCTTACCGAGGTCGCCCCGCACAGCGCCCCATGCATCACGCGCCGCGCGGTGGCGGCGCTCGACGACCTCGGCCGCGGTCCGTTCTTCCTCTACGTACACTACCTGGATCCGCATCACCCGTACGCCCCGCCGCTCGAGTCGAATCGCTTCACCTCGGCTTACACCGGCCGCTGGTACATCAAGCGTGGCCTGACCGGTCCGATCATGTGGTGGCTCTATCAGGACGGCGAGGATCCGGGAATCGGCGCGCGAGACATCGAGCACCTGCGCGACCTCTACGACGGGGAGATCGCTTCGGTCGATGCCGACCTCGCGCGGCTCCTCGACGCGTTCGACCGCCGAGGTCTCCGGGACGATACCCTGTTCGTGCTCACGTCGGACCACGGCGAGAGCCTGATGGAGCATCGCCACATGGGACATGGCGCGAGCCTCTACGAGACCGAGCTGCACGTGCCCCTGATCTTCCACTGGCGCCGGCGCTGGTCGGGCACGACCGTTCGGCCCGAGCTCGTGTGCACCACGGACATCATGCCGACCATCCTGGCGCTCGCAGGCCTCCCCGCCCCAGAGAGCACGCAGGGCCGCATCCTGTTCGCAACGGACAGCACGAGGTTGCCCGGCGGGCACGCCTGCCTGTCGGTCGGCCGGGTGAACTGGGAAACCATGCAGGCCGGCCTGTTCGGTATCCGCACGGACACGGAGAAGCTCATCTACGACCCAGTGGCCGACGGCTACGAGCTCTACGCCCTCGATGCCGACGCCGACGAGTTACGCAACGAGCTCGCCGCGGGCACGCCGCCAACGAGCCCGCGCTTTACGGCGCTGCGCGACCGCCTCGCCACCGAGCTCGGCGCCGCCACCACGGCCGCGAAGGCGGCGGACGGCAACGCCATGGACCCGCAGCTGCGCCGTGCCCTCGAGTCTCTGGGGTACGTGCGGTGAGAGATCGCAAAGCGTCGGGCGCGCGGCTCCGCGGCCTACCCCGCAAAGGGATCGCGCAGCATGATCGTCTCGTCCCGGCCGGCGCCGATGGAGACGAGCGCGAGCGGGACGCCGACGAGCTCGGCGAGTCGATCGAGGTAGCGGCGTGCTGCCGCCGGCAGGTCATCGAGCCGGCGCGCCTTCGAGATGTCGCCGGTCCAGCCGTCCATCTCCTCGTACACCGGCTGCACCTGCGACCACGCGCGGGGGGTGGCTGGCAGGTCTGCGAGCGGCGCCCCGCCCGCGGTGTAACCGACGCACAGGCGGATGCGCGCGAGCCCACTCAGCACGTCGAGCTTCGTCACCGCCAGCGCCGTGAGCCCGTTCAGCCGCGCCGCCTCCGCGTCGATCACGGCGTCGAACCAGCCACAGCGCCGCGGGCGTCCGGTCGTGGCGCCGAACTCCTCGCCGTCGTGGCGCAGCTTCTCACCGACCTCGTCCGCGAGCTCGGTGGGGAACGGCCCCTCCCCGACCCGCGTCGTGTACGCTTTCGAGATACCCATCACCGCGGCGATCCGCGCCGGCGCGATGCCCGCGCCCGCCGCCGCGCCACCGGCGACCGTGCTCGACGACGTCACGTAGGGGTACGTCCCGTGGTCGATGTCGAGCATCGTCCCCTGCGCGCCCTCGAAGAGCACGGCTCGGCCGCTCGTCAGCGCGGCGTCCACGAACCGTGACGTGTTGATGACGTACGGTCGCAGACGCTCGCGATAGCCGCCAAACTGATCCAGCAGGGCTGCCAGCGACGGCATCTCCTCGCCGAGCGCCGCCCGCACGTACGGCCCCTTCTCGTCGAGGTTGTACGCGAGCCGCTCGCGAAACGTCGCCTCGTCCATCAGATCGGCGACGCGAATCCCGCGCCGCGCCATCTTGTCCTCGTATGCCGGCCCGATGCCGCGACCGGTGGTGCCGAGCCGTCCGGGTCCGCCCCGGGCTTCGCGCGCGCGGTCGAGCAGGCGGTGGTAGGGCAGGATCAGGTGGGCCTGCGTGCTCACCTTGAGCGCATCATCGCCCTGGAGGTGCCCGCGCCGACGCAGGTCGGTGATCTCCTCCAGAAGGACGGCAGGGTCGATGACGACGCCGTTGCCGATGACACACGTCTTGCCGGCGTGCAGCGCGCCGGCCGGCACGAGATGGAGCACGAAGCGCTGGCCGTCGACGACGAGGGTGTGGCCTGCGTTGTTGCCGCCCTGGAAGCGCACGATCACGTCGGCCGCGGCGCTCAACAGGTCGACGACCTTGCCCTTGCCCTCGTCGCCCCACTGGACGCCGACGACCGCGACCGCTCGAGGTCGCACGCCGGCTCCGCCCGTCGCCCCACGCCGTCCCATCGTCGTTGCGCTACCGTCGCACTACAGCCGGATGAGCTGAGCCGACAGGATGCTCGGCTCCGAGCGGAGCTTCTCCAGCACGGGCTCCGGCACCGGCTCGTCGACGTGGATCAGCGACACCGCCATGCCGCCCACGTGCTCCCGTCCGAGCTCGAGGCGCGCGATGTTGACGTTGCTCGATCCGAGCAGCGTCCCTACCCGACCCACGACGCCCGGCACGTCGCGGTTCTGGAGCATGAGAATGTACCCCTCCGGCACCGCCTCCAGGTGAAATCCATTGATGTTGACGATGCGCAGCGTGTCCTCGCCGAAGACCGTCCCTTCCACGGTGGTCGTCCCCGTCGCGGTGCGGACCTGAACTCCCACGCTGTTGACGAAACCCGTCGGCTGGCTGGTGCGGGTCTCGACGACGTGAATGCCGCGCTCCGCGGCGAGATGGCGCGCGTTCACGTAGTTGACCGGCGAGTCGAGGAAGTGCGCGAGGAAGCCCCGCAGCACGGCGGCCGTGAGCGAGGTCGTATCATGCTCCGCGACCGTGCCTCCGTAGGTGATACGGATCTCCTCCGGGTGGTCCGTCACGAGCTGCGACTCGAGCCCGCCGAGCTTCTCGGCCAAGCGGAGATACGGGCGCAGCACCGCCAGCAGCTCGGGCGGCAGCGACGGCATGTTCACGGCGTTCTGGACCACGCCGCGGAGCAGAAACGCGACCACCTGCTCGGCCACCGCGACGGCGACGTTGACCTGCGCCTCGTCGGTCTGCGCCCCGAGGTGCGGCGTGCAGATGACCTGATCGAGGGACACACACGCGTTACCCGGCGCCGGCGGCTCCTCCGCGAACACGTCCAGCGCCGCGCCGGCAACGTGCCCCGTGCGGATCGCCGCCGCGAGATCCTCCTCGACCACGATGCCGCCCCGGGCGCAGTTCACGATCCGCACCCCGCGCTTCATCTTCGCGAGCGCGCGCGCATCGATCAGGCGGCGCGTCTCCGCCGTGAGCGGCGTGTGGATGGTGACGAAGTCGCTGCGGGCATAGAGGTCGTCCAGCGTCACCAGCTCGACTCCCAGCTTCGCGGCGCCCTCGGAGGTGAGAAACGGGTCGAAGGCAATCACCCGCATGCGCAGCCCGCGGGCCCGCTCGGCAACGATGGTGCCGATGTTGCCGAGCCCGAGAACCCCGAGGGTCTTGTTGCACACCTCGGTTCCCATGAAGCGATTGCGTTCCCACTTGCCCTGCTTCACGGAGGCCGTGGCCTGCGCCACGTTACGCGCCAGGGCGAGCAGCATGGCGATGGCGTGCTCGGCGGTCGTGACGTTGTTGCCGCCGGGGGTGTTCATGACCACGATACCGCGGCGCGTGGCCGCCTCGACGTCGACGTTGTCGACTCCGATCCCCGCGCGGCCGATGACGCGCAGGTTCTCCGCCACGGCGATCGCCTCAGCCGTCACCTTGGTGGCGCTGCGGACGACCAGCGCGTGGTATGCCGGTAGGATGCTGCGGAGCTCCTCGGCGGAGATTCCCGGGCGCACGTCGACGGCGAGCTCCGCCTCCTTGCGCAGGATCTCGACGCCTTCGGGCGCCAGCGTATCGGAGATGAGCACCCGCGACGGCATCGCCCTCACCCGGTTCCCGACCCCTGCCACTCGTCCTTGAGAACCCCTTGGGCAGCGCCCACCCCCTGCCCCGCGGCGACCGGATGCCCGAACCGAGCGAGCGCCATCTCGAGGGCCGCGATTCCCACGATGACGTCGAACGCGCCGACGTGGCCGAGATGCGCGATGCGCACGATCTTGCCGGTGAGATGGTCCTGTCCGCCCGCCATGGTCACGCCCATCTCGTCACGGAGGAAGCGCACCAGGCGCGCGCCGTCCACACCCTCGGGTAGCCAGATCCCCGTCGCGGCCGGGCTCGGCGCCCGCGGCGCCAGCAACCGCAGCCCCAGGCGCTCCACGCCCACCCGGGTGGCCTCCGCCAGGCGCGCATGGCGCGCGAAGACCCCCGGCAGGCTCTCGGCCTCGATGAGCCGCAGGGCCTCGCGCAAACCAACGATGAGCGAGATCGCCGGCGTCCACGCGGTCGTGCGCTTGCGCAGCGCCTCGCGCTCCCGGGTGAGATCGAAGTAGAACCGCGGCAGCTCCGCGCCCTTCGTGCGCGCCCACGCGCGCTCGCTGAGGGCGACGAACGCGAGCCCGGGCGGCAGCATCAGCGCCTTCTGGGAGCCGGTGACTAGCACGTCGACCCCCCATCGATCCATGGGTAGATCGAGCACGCCGACCGCGGTGATGCCGTCCACGATGAGGAGCGTGTCGCTGCGCTGGACGAGGCGCGCGACGGTCTCGACCGGATGCAATGCGGTCGTGGATGTCTCGCTCGCCTGCATCAGCACCGCCCGCACGCCGGGGTGCGCGCGCAGGCACGCTTCGACCGCCGCGGGTTCGACGGCCTCGCCCCACTCGACCACGACTTCATGGACCCGCACCCCGTAGGCGGCGCAGAGCTTCAACCAGCGCTGGCCGAACTTCCCGCCGTTGACGACGACGACCTCGTCACCGGGCGAGAGCAGGTTGGTCACCGCGCCCTCCATCCCGCCGGTTCCGGATGCGGCGAGGATGAGCACGTCCTGCTGCGTTTGGAACACGCGCTTGAGACCCTCGGCCGCTTCGGCGAAGAGGGCGCTGAACTGCGGAGTGCGGTGATGAATGATCGGCTGGCTCATGGCCGCCAGCACTTCGGGCGGAACCGGCGTCGGTCCCGGGGCCAATAGATAACGCTTCACGGGCCGCCTCCTCAACGACAAGCGCCTGGACAAAAAAAAGCCTGCGCCCTTCGCGCGGGCCCAGGCGGTCGGCCCATCGCGCCACAGCACTCCCCCGTGGTTACTCCACGCGACGCCAGTCGTGCAGGGTCAGCGATTCAGCGATGTCACCGCCCGTCCTAACCAAGGGCCTGTGGCAAGTCAAGGTGGCGCTCTCCCAAGACAGCGCCATCACGATGCGCTCCGCGCCACACGCCGGCCGCGCACGAGCTGGATCTTCTCGGCGCAGGCGAGGCGGAGCGCCACGTCGTCGAACCCCGCGGCCAGCACTTCGCGCGCGACGGGATAGGCCGGCCGGTGAAGCGGATCGACACCGCGCAGCGCGCACCAGACCGCATTGCGCAGCCGTCCCCACCAGGTGCGGGGTCGATTGTGGTCGACGACCACGAGGATGCCGTCGGCGCGCAGCACGCGCCGAGCCTCGGCCAGCACCGCGACCCGGCGCGCCGCTGGGGGCGACGTCGCCACAAACCATACCACCACCGCGCCGAGCGAGGCCTCGGCGACGGGCGCGCCCCCGTGCGGCCGCCGCGTTGCGACTCCCGCGTCCTGCCCGAGATCGTCGAGGAGAAGGACCCGCGCCCCGGGCACCGGTTCGCCCTGAGCTTCCGGGCCGTCTTGGCTGCGAACGACGAGCGCTGCGGGGGTGTCCGGCGACTGGTGGAGCAGCTCCCGCAGTCGCGCCGTCACCTCGGCCCGCCACGACATGGGGGTCGAGAAAGCTCGATCATCGGGGTACGGCTAGCCGCTCCCGCCGATGAGGGTCATGAACTCCTGGCGCGTCTCCTTGCGCGACCGGAACACGCCGAGCATGGCGCTGGTCACCATCAGGGAGTTCTGCTTCTCGATACCGCGCATGCGCATGCAGAGATGCTCCGCCTTGAGCACCACCCCCACGCCGAGCGGATCGAGGTGCTCGACCACGGTCGTCGCAATCTGGGTCGTCAGTCGCTCCTGGACCTGCAGACGGCGGGCGAAGATCTCGACCAGGCGCGCCAGCTTACTGACGCCGACGATGCGGTTGCGCGGAATGTAGGCGACGTGCGCCTTGCCGAAGAACGGCAGCAGGTGGTGCTCGCACAACGAATAGAAGTCGACATCGCGCAGGACGATCATCTCCTGATAGTCTTCGACGAAAAGCGCCCCGCTCACGATCTCCTTCGGATCCTCCGCATAGCCCTTGCTGAAGAAGCGGAGTGCCCGCGCCACGCGCTCCGGCGTGCGGTGCAGACCCTCACGGGCTTCGTCTTCTCCCAGATGGCGGAGCAGGCCGCGGACGTGATCCTCGATAGGGTCGCTAGTCCGGTCGTTCATCCCGCGAGAACGCTAGCCCAATCACCCCGGAGCGGCAAGGCGGTCCCGGAGCGTCGCCAGCACCAGACCGGCGCCGCCGCCATCACTCGACGAGTCCGTCGATCCGCAGCTGCTCGAAGATGGCCCGCGTGGCCGGAGACTTGTTCAAGGTGTAGAAATGCAACCCCGGCGCGCCCCTCTCGAGCAGCTCGCGGCACTGGATGACCGCTTCCTCCACGCCGATCTGCAGCGTCGCCGCTTCGTCCTCACGCGCCCCTTCGAGGCGCGATCGCAGCCGCTCGGGTATCCGCGCACCGCAGAGGCTGGCGATGCGCTCGATCTGGGCGACGTTCGTGATCGGCATGATGCCCGGCACGAGCGGAACGGTGATGCCGCCTACCCGCGCGCGCGCAACGAAATCCCAGTAGTCGGCGTTGTCGTAGAAGAGCTGGGTGATCACGAAGTCGAGGCCGGCGGCAACCTTGATCCGCAGATGCTCGATGCTGCGCTCGCGGTCGCGACACTCGACGTGCCCCTCGGGATAGCCGGCCCCCGCCAGACAGAAGGGGTAACCTCGCCCGCGGATGAAGGCCGCGAGCTCGTAGCCGTGCGTAAAGCCATCGGGCGCAGGACGGAATGTCGACTCGCCGGCCGGAGGATCGCCGCGCAGCGGCAGCACATTCTCGATGCCGTTGCCGCGCAAGTGATCGAGGATGGCGCCGAGCTCGTCGCGCGAGTGGCCCACACAGGTGAGGTGCGCCATCGCCTCGATGCCGATCTCGTGCTTGATCCGCGTGACGAGCTCCGTCGTCTTCTGCCGGGTGCTGCCACCCGCGCCATACGTGACCGACACGAAGGCCGGATCGAGCGTGCGCAGACGCTCGATGGTGGCAAAGAGCGCGGCTTCACCCGCGGGCGTCTTGGGCGGGAAGAACTCGAACGACACCACCGCCCGGCGGCGGCCGAAGAAGTCGATGATCTTCATCGACTGCGGAGAGGCGTCAGGCGCCCTTTTTCTCGAGCGCCTTCACGCGCTGGTACTTGCGATAGTCGTAGCCGGTCGCCATGGCCATGAGGAGACCTTCCATGCCCCCCTCACGCTCCCGGCGCAGCACGCGCAGGCGCTCGTAGAACTCACGGAAGTCCTTGTTGACCCGGCGCATCCCGTCCATCGGTTTCAGGAAGAAATCTCTCAGCCGGGTCACCGTGAAGCGGAAGGCCGAGAAGCGCAGCTCGTTGGGAAAGGCATCCCACTCGGCCAGTGACAGCGTCCGCAGGCCCTCGTAGCCCGCCACGAACGCCTCGAACCAGGGCAGCCGGTAGCCCTTGCCATCGAAGCAGAGCGCGTTGACGGCAGTGGCCATGTCGAAGATGAACTTCCCTCGTCCCGCCGCCTCGAAGTCCAGCACGCCCACGATCCGCTGGCCCTTGAACAGGAGATTGTCGGGGAACAGATCGCCGTGGCAGATGCCTTTGGGGAGCTTGGCCTCGAGGTAATGCTGGAGATAGTCGCGTTCGTCGTCGAGCGTCCGAACGATGCGCTTGAAGTAGGGCGGAAGCTTGGGCCGCACCTCGCCGTACAGGTCCGAGATGCGCTCGAAGTTGAAGCGATTCTCGATGCCCTTCTTGTAGGCCTTGCCGACACAATGCAGGGTGGCGAGCGCGCGCCCGGCGTTCTCGATCTGCGCCCGCGCGTGCTTGGTGGTCATGCCGTGGCCGTCGATGAAGCGGTAGAGGGAGACGCACTTCCCGCTCCACTCTCGATAGTGCCGCCCCTTCTTATCGGGAATCGGCTCGGGGCACGGGAAGCCGTGCTTGCGCAGAAAAACCAGAAGGTCGATCTCGCGCCTGACCTCGCTCTCGCCCTTGATCTCGTCCACCTTGAGGAGAAATTTTCCCTTCGAGGTGGCGAGCAGGTAGTGCGTATTGACCGAGCCCTCGGCGATCCCCGTGGTCCCGTTGACCTGGGTCAGACCGTAGTGCTGGGCAATCTGGGCGAGATCCGGGGCCTCGAGAACCGTGTACACCGCCATGGAAGTTCGCGGGTCACCCGAGCCCCGCCGCGTGCGCGCTCCCGGACTCGGGCCCCGGGACGCAGGCGCAGCATCGTTTAGCTGCTAGCGCAGCGAAAGTCAAGGTGAATTTGAGAATGACGGCAGGAAATGCCCGCGATTTCAGCCAGTTGTCGGGGCGGCGTCGGCCGCCCAACCGGCGCGCGGGCAATGTCGTCGGTGGGAACTCGCCGTCGCGAGCAAAATCATCGGGCGCGCGGTGAATGATCGCCTGGGGGAGTACCGATCCGCGGGCAGATATCGGCAAGGCGGCATTCGCCACAGCGCGGCCCGCGCGCCGCGCAGACCTGGCGTCCGTGATGGATCATGCGGTGGGAGAACGCGGTCCACTCCTCCGGTGGAAGCAGGCGCGCCAGATCACTCTCGATCCGCTCGGGATCACGGTGGTGGCTGAGCCCCATGCGCCGCGCGAGTCGGCCCACGTGCGTATCCACGGTGATGGCCGGCCGCCCGTATGCGGTTCCGAGAATCACGTTCGCCGTCTTGCGACCCACGCCCTCGAGCTGCGTGAGCTCCTCGAGGGAGCGCGGCACGTCGCCGCCATGTCGATCGAGCAGCTGGCGCGCCATCCGACGGAGCGCCTCGCCCTTGCGGCGAAACATCCCTGCCGAGCGGATCAACTCCTGCACGCGCCGTACCGGAGCCTGCGCCAGCGCACCCGGGGTGGGCAGCTCGCCGAAGAGCACCGGCGTGATGCGGTTCACCTGGGCATCGGTCGATTGCGCCGACAGCACGGTTGCGACCAGCAATTCCCACGGCGACCCGAACGCGAGCGCACACGAGGCATCCGGGTAGATCTCGGCGAGGCGCCTGGCGATGCGCACTGCGCGGCGTCGCGGGAGTTTGGTGGACCCGGAATCGTTCGATCGCGCGCGTGCGGCGCACGCGGCTGGCCCACGGGACGCGCGCCGCTTCGTCCGCGCCGTCACCGCGATCCCCAGCGCCGGCGCTCCTCCGCTACGCGGTGCCGATACGCCTCTTCCTCCTGCCGGCGCCGCGTCTCGTCCCAGCCGAGCGACTCGGCCATGAGGGCCGCAACCTCGCGCGCCACGCCGAGCCCCTGGGACGGATCGCGAAGCGCGACGTGCAGGCGGCGCCGCAGCACGTCCTCGAGGCTGACCGCCATCTCTCCCTCGGTCGCCATGCAGATCTCGCCGCGCAGATCCTCGAGGGGCGGGGCGAGCGGCTCGCGCAGCCTTCCATCACTCGCCAGCACCGACACCAGCTCCTCGACACGGCCGCCGTAGCGCGTCCTCAGATGACCGTCCTCGGCCCATCCCGACGCCGCACCGTTGCTCGCCCGTGCCCCGACCAGCGGTTTGCGGTGGCTCTGACTCTTCGGGAAGCGCCGGCGATCGCCCCGGGCGCGCAGCTCGGCAACGACCCGGGCGACCACGGCGATGGCGACGCGGCGATAGGTCGTGAGCTTTCCACCCGCCAGGGAGACCAGCCCGGACGGCGAGGTCACGATCGTCTCCTCGCGCGAGACCGCCGACGGCGATGCGCTCTGCGCCCCGCTCGGCGCCACCAGCGGCCGCAGCCCCGCGAACGCGCTCACCACGTCCTCGGCCCGGAGCGCCGCAGTGGGGAACTGATGATTCACGGCCTCGAGCAGATACTCCACGTCGGCGCGGTCCGCCTGCACGTTGTCGGCGGTGCCGCTGTGATCGGTGTCGGTGGTGCCCACCAGCACCTGCTCACCCCAGGGGATTGCGAACATGACCCGGCGATCCGTCGGCGCCCGCAACACCACGGCGTGTCGGTTGCCGACCCGCGCCCGCGGCACGACGATGTGCACGCCCTTCGTCAGCCGCAGCAACGGGGACGCGGCTGGATCGTCGAGCGTCCGGACGGCGTCCACCCAGGGCCCCGTGGCGTTGACGACCACGGCGGCCGCCACGTCGAGCGTCCGCCCGCCGACGGCGTCGCGCAGCGTGACTCCACCGATGCGCCCATCGCGTTTTCGCAGCGCCGTGACGGCGACGTAGTTGCACACGAGCGCGCCCTCGAGACGGGCCGAGAGGATGGTCTCCAGGGTCAGCCGAGCGTCGTCGGTCCAGCAATCGTAGTAGAGGCCCGCGCCCCGTAACCCCTGCGCGCGCAGCCCCGGCTCGAGTGCGAGCGTCGCCTGTCGCGACAAGCGGCGATGCCAGCGAATGTTCCGGAAGGTGGCGAGAATGTCGTAGAGCCAGAGGCCCGCCGAGATCGCCAGCAGCCCGCGGGAATCGCCGGCGTACACGGGGAACAGGAAGGGCAGCGGGCGCACGAGATGCGGCGCCAGCCGCCGGCGCAGCAGGTCGCGCTCCTGGCACGCCTCGAAGACCAGCCGCAGGTCCCCGAGCTCGAGATAGCGCAGGCCGCCGTGGATCAGCTTCGAGGACCGGCTGCTGGTGCCGCTGCCGAAGTCGCCCTTGTCGACGAGGCCGACGCGGAGGCCGCGCAGCGCCGCCTCCCGCGCGATGCCGCCCCCGTTGATACCGCCGCCGATGACGAGCAGATCGAGCGGCGCGCGCGCGAGCTCGGCGAGAACGGCTGCGCGACCGCCGTCGGTAGGATGCAAGCGGGCACGCACGGTGAAATTCTAACGGAGCGGGCCGCGTATGTCAGGCCCCATCATGTCGGGGTAGCTCGGCGGCGGCGCAGCCACAGCAAACCACCGTGGAGGGACCGCGACGCGGCCCCTTGACTTTGCCGTTCAGCGGGCCGTATACGGCGCCCTCGTAATTAAAAACTGTCCGGGTCCGCCGATCGGCGGGTAAACAGGGAAGCAGGTACCGGCAAGCCTGCGCTGCCCCGCAACTGTGTGGGGGAACGAAAGCCGCGAATGCCACTACCCTCTGCGGGTGGGAAGGCGCGGTGAGTAGGACGATCCCCGAGCCAGGAGACCTGCCCGGACGCGCGCGCCATCCCCGGCATCGCCGGGGTCCTTCCGCGGGGAAGGAGGCACCGTGGGCTATGCCCTGGTCCTCGCCGCCGTGGGGGACCGGGGTCCTCTCCCGACTTCCGGTTCCTCCCGAAGGCGAAATGAGCACGACCCACACCGGCATCCCGCCGGGGGTGTGAATCGGTTCGGCGCTGCCGCGGCCTGCGTCGCGGTCCGCTCCGTGCGGATCGACGCGAGCCCGGAGACATCGCGGCCGAACGGTACCCTGCCAACCCCACCCGGAGAGGATCTCCAGCGCCGCCGGGGCGGGCCGCCCAGCGCGGCAGCGGTCCCGCCACGCGGTCCGCACGCCCACGAGGAGAACTCGACATGAGGTGCAGGAACATCGTCGCTCTCACCCTGGGAACCGCAGTGACGCTCGGACACGCCAGCGCCGGCGCCCAGATCACACCGGCTCCGGGCTACATCCACGATGCGCAGCTGCTCGGCAGCACGACCCAGAGCTGCATTGCCGTCGGACCCGGGGGCACCTTCGTCGCCATCGGCCCCGGCTTCACTGCCAACGGCCAAGCGGTGGTGCTCGCCAAGGAATCGGGCGAGCTCAGGCTCGTGGCCTTCGGCTTCAACTCGATCTCCGACTGCGCGTACGATGCGGCCGCGGACGTGCTCTACGTGTCGGACAACGCGGACAGCGGGGAGCTCGACGGCGCACTCACCGGCGATACGGTCTTCGCCATCCCCGCGGCGTCCACGGCGTCCGGACTGACCGCCGTGGGCCTCGAGCTCGTACCGGGGAACAGCGTGCCGTCCGCTGCCGGCCTCGCCGTCGATGCGGGCGGTGACGTGTTCATCAGCGACGCTGCCGGCGGCGGTGCCGGCTCCGTTGGTCGCATCGATGTCGGCGGGCCCACGCTCACGCCGTTCGCCACCGGCCTGGGTCTCGCCGCCGGCCTCGCCTTCCACCCACTCTCGGGCAGCTTGCTTGTGGCCGAGACCCGGAACGGCACCTTCGATGCGCAGGTGCGTGCCTACAATCCCGGCGGCACCGCGCTGCCGTTGTTCGCCGGCCCGAGCTTCGCCTTCGGATCCTTCGATCTCGCCTTCGTCAGGAACGCCGACGATGAGATCAGCCTTCTGGCAACCGGCGCCTTCGGCGGCGCCGTCGTGGCGTTCGACGGCAGCGCCAGCCAAAGCCCGTTCGTGAGCGGCCTCACGTTTGCCTCGGGAGTGACGTTCAACCCGTTCACCGGTCGCGTCGAGATCCTATCGAGCTTCTCGGGGACCGACGAGGATCGCTCCATCCATCGGTTCATCGAAGTGGATCGTCTCGTGCCCGGACGTGGTCGGCGCGCCACCGAGTGCGTGGCCGAGGTCTACGGGCTCGATCCCGGCACGTCGCGCGACGCGATCTGCGTCGATGGTGCGCCCTGCGACGCCGACGGCAAGGTGAACGACACCTGCCTCTTCCCGGTCGGCATCTGCCTCAACATCGACGATGCCGACTTCACGGACTGCGCGCCGGCCTCCCCCGTGGTGTCGGCAAGCGTCGGCACCGCCCCCTTCAGCGCCAGCGCGCAGGCGATGGCCGCGGAGTTGACCGCCGCCCTGCCGGAAGCCGACGCCACGTGCGCCTTCAGCGACGGGATCGCCGTCCCCGTGCGCAACACGCAGCAAGGCAAGATGCCCGGGTTGACCCGATTCCGGCTGGATGCCGTCCTCGGGACGGGCGAGAAGGATGTGGATCGCTTTCGCCTGGTCTGCGAGCCGGCCGCGCCGTAGGACGCAGCCCGGGGGAAACCTTAGTGCGCAAAGCGGGGGGACGTTGCTTCACATCTCATGTTCGGCCGCTCGCGAATGTGAAATTGCAGCAACGTCCCCTGGAGAGCAGAGGAGCGATCGAGATGAATCGCACCCGTCGTCTCGCCACGAGCATCGCCGCCGCCATCGCGCTCGCGCTGACGGCGGGCGCGGCGCACGCCACCAGACCGTTTCCGGATCGCGTCGCCGACTTCGACGTCGGCAGCGGCGGCGGCTTCAATGCCGAGCTCTTGCCGGACGTCGTGCTCGGCGGCCCCAGGGGCGCCGGGCTCGAGAGCGGATCGACGGACGTGCTCTCTCTCGGTGACGGCGGCGTGATCACGCTCGAGTTCGTCGACTCGGCCGTCGTCGACGGGCCAGGCCCCGACTTCACCGTCTTCGAGAACCCGTTCCTCCCCGCCGCCGGGCCGGTCACCGATAGACCCTTCGCGGAGCCCGCACAGGTCCTCGTCAGCGGCAACGGCGTCGACTTCGTCCCCTTTCCATGCGCGATGACGGATGCCGACCAGTACTTCCCCGGCTGCGCCGGCGTGTTCCCGGTCTTCGCCGACGTGGATGATCCGCTCGCGCCTCCGGCGACGGTGCCGACCACCGTCTCCATCGCCACGCTGGTCGGCGTCCCATCGCCGGCCACCCCGCCAGCCGGCTCGGGCGGGGACTCCTTCGACCTCGCCCACGTGGGCCTCGCCGCCATACGCTTCGTCCGCATCGTCTCCGGTCCTGGCAGGCCGCCCGCGGGCGGCGGCAAGACGGGTTTCGACCTCGACGCGATCGCGGCCATCAACTGGACGCCTGCCGTTGATGGAGACGGCGATGGCATCGCCGACGCCCTCGACAACTGCCGGGAGACCGCGAACGCCACACAGCTCGACACCGACACGGATGGCGTCGGCGATGCGTGCGATCGCTGCCCGGAGACGCCGGACCCGTCGAACCAAGACAGCGACGGCGATGGCATCGGCGACGCCTGCGATCCCGACGTTCCCTCGCCAGCCGACGCGGATGAAGACGGCATCGCCGATGCCCTCGATAACTGTCCCGAGACCACGAACCCGGCGCAGGACGATGGTGACGGAGACGACATCGGCGACGCCTGCGATCGCTGCCCCGAGTCGCCCGATTCATCGAACGACGATCGCGATGGAGACGGTGTCGGCGACGCGTGCGACCGCTGCCCCGTGGATCCCGATCCGACCAACGCCGACGCGGATGGCGACGGCGTCGGTGACGTCTGCGAGTCCGATGAACCCACGCCCGCCGACGGGGACGGCGATGGCATCCCCGATGACGTGGACAACTGCCCGGCACACGCGAATGCGGACCAGCTCGACCATGATGCAGATGGGCGCGGAGACCTCTGCGATCGCTGCGCCACCGTGCCCGACTCGAGCGACTCGGACGAGGACGGAGACGGGATTGGCGATACGTGCGACCCGTGTCCCGACGACGAACGCTGCGGTCCGCTCGAAGCGACCGTGTACAGCGGTGGCAAGGGGAGCAGCGCGAGTGAGTTCCTGCTCACCTTCGCCACACCCGTACAGAAGGTGACCCGCGTGTCGCGCGATGCCCTCGGCACCGAGATCGCGATCAACTTTGCCTCCACCATCGATCCCGGGACGCTCCAGGTGAAGGTCGGTGGCGCCGACCTCACGGCCCTGTTCACGCCGGTGGTTCCCGGCAGCGCCAAGCATGTGACGATCCCCCTGGGGGGAAGGAAGACGCGCGTGGTGATCCGGATCAAGGGATCTCCGGACTCGGGGCGCCGGAGCGCCGATACGGACCGTCTCGTGTTTCGCCGGGAGCGCCAGTGAGTCCCGCCGGCGGACGCCGTCTCGCGCGGCCGGCACCCGCCACTCTGCTCGTGATCCTGCTGGCCGGCGCGGTGCGCGCCGATCCTCTGGTAGTGCCGGGCTCGGGGGCGGCGCGCGGCGACTGCCTCGCGGCGTGGGTGATCGACGCGCCCCCGGAAGCCGGGGCGCTGATCGCGCGCAAGGCCCGCCTCGTCTGCCAGGACGGCGATCCGACGTGCGATGCCGACGCCAGCCCGGACGGCCGGTGCACCGTCCGGGTGCAGGCCTGCTTCGGCCTCGACAGGCATCCCGGCACCTGCGCAGCGGGATCGGCCGGGATTTACGACTTGATCCGCCCCTCGCCGCGTGAGGCCAAGCGCCTCGCCGCCGCGGCGGCGAATCGGACCGCCATTCTCGACGCCGTCGCCGCGCTGGGACAGCCCATTCCGGCTGGCTCCTGCACGGGAGACGTGCTCCTCGACCTGCCGCTTCGTCACGCCCGCCGCCCCGGAAGGATGGTGCTCAAGGCGCGCACCCGCGGGGCCGACGGCCACGCGCGGGACACGGACCTGCTGCGTGTCGTCTGTCAAAAGGGCACCCCCTCGGCGACGACGCAGCGGCTCGGCGCGGTGCTCGCGACCGACTTCACCAACGTCGGCACCTACGCGATCATCCCGCTCGATCCGCCGCGGCGATCCCGCGTCGATCTCGGCGAGACGCATCCAGACGCGGTCGCCCGCGCCTTCGGCGATCGGCTGTACGTCGTCAACCGGCTCGGGCAGGACAACGTCCAGACGATCGATCCCGACAGCGGGCGGTCCCTCACCGCTTGCTCGTTGGGTACTGGCAGCAACCCACAGGACATCGCGTTCGCGAGCGGCGAGAAGGCGTACGTCAGCCGATTCGCCGATGGCATCGTCAGCATCGTCGATCCGACGGTCCCGCCCACGTGCGCGGGCTTCGTGCGCGGGCGAGTGGACCTCCGCCGCTTCGCCGACGCCGACGGCACTCCCGAGCTCGGCCGGCTGGCGATCGTCGGCAATCGGCTCTACGTCGCCGTGCTGCGTCTCGACCGCACCCGGAGCTTTCTTCCCGCCGGGCGCGGGCTTGTCGCCGTCGTCGATACCGTCACGGACACCCTCGTCGATGTCGAGCCCGCCACTCCGGAGATCGACGCGATCCCGCTTGCGGGCACGAACCCGTTCGGCATGACCGTCGATCCGGCGAGCGGCATGCTCTGGGTCTGGGAGACCGGGAGCTTCTTCGTGATCGGCGACGGCGGCATCGAAGCCATCGATCCAACGACGAACCGTTCGCTCGGGCTCATCGCCACCGAGGACGCGCTCGGCGGCACCGTGACAGGCGCGGCGCCGTACACCACGGAGCGAGCCTTCGCCGTGGTGGCCGACCCCGATTTCCGTAACCGCCTGGTCGCCTTCTCGCCCGCGACCGGAGAAGCCCTCGACACGCTGCACGCCAGCGGGACCCTTCTCCCGGACGTCGAGGTCAACGACCGGGGCGAGGTCTGGCTCGCCGATCGCAGCCTGCGCTCGCCGGGGGTCCGTATCTTCGACGCCGCCTCGGGCGCCGCGATCGCCGGCCCCATCGACGTGGGCCTGCCGCCATTCGAGATCGTTTTCCTTCCGTGAGGCTTCGACGCACCTTGAGGCTTCGGTCCCCCGCAGGACCCCCGGCGCGCCGGATCTCATCGCGAACACTCCTACGCCAAGGGTGGGGTCGCCGTGGCCTCGGACCCGACGGGGCGGTTCGTGGTGGTGTGGGACGACTACTACGCCGAGCAAGCATACGCGTACTCGGTCGGCGTCATGGCACGGCGTTACAACGCGAGCGGCAGCGCGATGGGGCTTCCGTTCCTGGTGAACAGCATCACGACCGATGATCAGCGCACCCCGAAGGTCGCGATGGACACGGCGGGCAACTTCGTCGTCGTGTGGGCCGACTCCTACCCTTACGGGGGCGGCGGGAGCGGCTACGGCACGATCCAGGGGCGCCGTTTCGACTCCGCCGGCGCCGCGCAGCGCAGTCAGTTTCAGGTCAACAGCACCCCGTGTCACTTCGGCCCCTGTGGCTACAGCGGCTTCGAGGGCTTCGCCATCTACGACGACATGGACATCGCCGCCGACGGCGCCGGCAACTTCATGGTCGTCTGGCGCGACTCGACCGAGGACGATCCGCCCGCGATCCGGGCCCGCGTCTTCGACAGCTCGGGGACGCCTTCGGGCAGCGACTTCGTGGTCAACACGACCAGCGATAGCTACGGCCGCCGTGGGCCCTCGGTCGCGTCCGACGGTAGCCGGTTCATCGTCGGATGGGCCTCTGGATACGGTGAGTACGCTTTCGCCCGGCGCTTCGATTCGGCCGGGGGCGGGCTCGGCGCCGAATTCCAGGTCCAAACGACGCCCTACATCTACGATTTCACCTACGGACCGAAGATAGCGGCCGACACCTCGGGGCGCTTCGTCGTCACCTGGGACGCGCAGGGGAGCGGCGAGTACCGGGTCTACGGGCACGAGTTCGACAGCGCGGGCACCCCGGTGGCCGACCCGTTCCGCGTCGATTTCGACGGTGCTCCGGGATACGACCAGGGCGGCATCTTTCGCCACGCCGTCGCCGCCTCCTCCGCCGGCCAGTT